>Ga0172381_10006793_pt1 | contig 11425 bp, 10 predicted proteins | sample Leawel6488metaG_FD_119754 | JGI IMG/M metagenome (GOLD analysis project Ga0172381, IMG submission 119754) | Leachate microbial communities from a municipal landfill in Southern Ontario, Canada - Leachate well 64-88 metaG | ecosystem: Engineered > Solid waste > Landfill > Unclassified | place... | reverse complement strand
AGAAAAATTGTATGAACCATTAGTGGGAGGAATGTTGGAAGTAGGAGAAGAAACGGGACAATTATCAAAAATGTTAGAGCAAATAGCGGAATTTTATGAAAATGAAGTTTCTCAAGCAACAAAAGATCTCTCAACTATAATTGAACCTCTTCTTATGGTTTTCATCGGAGGTGCGGTTGGTTTTTTCGCAATTTCAATGATTTCACCAATGTACTCTGTGATGAACAATATCTAAAAATAAATTATATAAATTCTTTTGATTGTAAACAGAAATTTTGAGATTTATTTTATTAGAAAGTAACGATGTACAAGAATAATAAACATATTAAAAAATTGCAGAATCAAGGATTTACTTTGATTGATGCTGTTGTGGGCACTGCTCTTATGTTGATCTTTGTTCTTGCTGTTGTAGGAATTTTTCGTGTAAGTGCTCAACTTATTTTTTTAAACAAAGCAAGAGCGGGAGCCTTGACACTTGCCAATGAACAATTGGAATTTGCTCGCAATCTCACTTATACAAAAGTTGGTGTTGCTGGCAGTTTTATTAACGGGTCTCTTTTGGCGACAGAAACAATTCCTTTTAATGGCATAAAATACACCAGAACGACATTTGTTGAATATGTAGATGATGAAAAGGATGGTCTGGCTTCCACAACAGATGATATTCCTACTGACTACAAAAAAATAAAAACAAAGGTTTCTTGGGACTATAAAGGAGAAACAAAAAACGTAACTCTTTCAACTAATATTGTGCCAAACGGATCTGAAGGAAACGTGGGAGGAGGAACTATTTCTGTCACTGTACTTGATTCACTTGGGGTTCCTCTGTCAAATGCAACAATTATTATAAAGAGCGCGAGTTTGGGAACAACCGAAACTCGTTTTACTCCGACCAGTGGTAATTATCGTTTTTATGGTGTGGCGACAAGTAGTGATTATGAAGTAACTGTTAAAAAAACAGGAGACAGTACCGCAATGACGTACGCTGTTGATGCTACAAATGTTGATCCGAATCCAGGTCATGTCGCAGTAGTTGATGGCAGTACTTCATCAGTTGGATTTTCTATTGATGTATTTGCTACACTTGAACTCAACACTTTTGTACCACCCAAAGAACTTTCATACGAACATCTTTTTAATAATTCTACAGGGCTCTTTCTTTCTTCTACAGAAATTTTAGGAGGAGAAGCTCGTTTAGCTTCATCTTCTGGTATGTATGTTGATACGGGAACTTTGTTTAGTGATTATGTTACTTCGACAAATCTTGCTACTTGGGAGAGAGTAGAGTGGAACGACACTGTTGTTGCCAGTACTTCTATTGCCTACCATGTTTATTATAAAGACGGTGCTAATCGAAATCTTATTCCTGACTCGGTTCTTTCTGGTAATAGTGTTGGTTTTAGTACAACAGGGGTTGATCTCACTGATATCAATATTTCCACCTACCTGTCTTTATCTGTTGGAGCGGAACTCATAACAGAAGACTTGACCGTTACTCCAAGTATTCAAGATTGGAAGATTGTTTATACAACTAGTCTGGTTCCTGTTCCTGTTCCTTTTACTTTAAGAGGAACAAAAACAATTGGTAAAAATGCTTCAGGAAATAACATTTATAAGAATAGTTTTTCTGGACTCTCAACAGATGGAAATGGTCATTACTCAACAACAACTGTAGAGTGGGATGAGTATAAAATGATGTTAAATGTAGCAAGTGTTGATTATGACATTGCAAACGTGTGCGATAAATTATCACCCTATTCTGTTGATGGTGAATACATGGGATTTGATGTTAGTTCCGGAGAAAATAAGATTATCAATGTTTTTCTTGAGACCCATTCTTTAGTTTCACTTCTTGTTTCTGTACAAGATAGTTTAGGAAATCCTATTTCGGATGCAGATGTTAGAATTCAAAATGGATTGTATGATGTAACAAAGAAAACAGGAGAATGTGGTCAAGCGTTTTTCAACGAATCTGATCTTCCTTCTGGTGTTACAACAATAGAAATAACACATGCTTCATATGTTTCTTCATCAAAAAGTGTCACAGTAGGGAGTAGAACACAAACTAACGTTTTTCTTACCAATTAGAATATGAAACAATTTTTTTCCAAAAAAATAAACAAAATGGGATTTACTTTGATTGAAGTGTTCACTGTTATAGCAATTTCTACGTTGTCTTTTTTTGTCATTAATTCTTTTATTTTGAGGATGTATCGTGCAAATTCATACGCAACAGAGCAATCTGTCGCTATAGACCAAGCGCGAAAAGGTATTCTTGATATAGTTGAATGTCTTCGAGGAGCTACTATCTCTGATACAGGATCTTTTCCTATTGTTTCTGTGGGAACTTCAACTATCACTTTCTATAGTAATATTGATAACGATGTTAATGTTGAAAAAGTACGGTATTTTTTAGATGGTAATATTCTTAAACGTGGTGTAAAAAAATCAACAGGATCTCCGCTTGCTTATACTTCTTCTGAAGAGGTTAAGGTGATTGCCGAAAATGTGCGTAATGTTATTAACATTACAGACATTTTTAACTATTATAATAACCTCGGTGTAAAGATTACAGACCTTACTAAGATTACAGATATAACTTTTGTCAAAGTAAACTTGATTATAGATATCAATCCAAATCGTGCTCCAGAAGATTTTAACCTTCGTTCAAGCGTTTCCATTAGAAATCTAAAAACTAATCTTTAATAGTGAAATTATATATGTGTTTTTATAATAAAAATAAAAAAGTAACAAAAAAAGGTTCAGTTACTCTTATTGCAATTGTGTTTATGAGTGTCTTTATGATTTTGATGGGAACTCTAGCCAATATGGCTTTGAGTCAGAACAAAGTAGAGAAAGAAAAAGAAAACAAAGAAAAGGCTTTTCAGATTGCAGAGGCAGGTCTAGATTATTATAGATGGTTTTTGTCACATTATCCAACGGATATACAAGATGGAACTGGAGCTACTGGTCCATATGTTCATACTTATACTGATCCAGAAGATGGCGACATTGGAGAATTTTCTCTTGATATAACAGGTAATTTACAGTGTGGGGAAGTGATGTCAGTTGATATAACTTCCACGGGATATACATATGCGAACGAGAATGCCAAACGAATAATATCTGGAAGATATTCTCGACCGTCCGTTGCGGAATATGCATACATTCTCAATAGTAGTGTCTGGGCAGGGTCAGATCGTATTATCAGTGGTAAATATCATTCTAACAAAGGTGTTGTAATGGACGCCACTCATGATTCTTTGGTAACAAGTGAGTACACAACATGGAATTGTACTCTTTGTAGTCCTACTAAAAACCCGGCTGGGGGTGTTACGAAAAATACCGGAGGAAACGGGAACAGTGCATTATGGAAGTTTCCATCCCCGCGTATTGACTTTACGATTATTAACCAAAATTTTTCAAACTTGAGAGGCTATGCAATAGCAAATAATAGATATTATGGCTCTTCTGGGGCGGAAGGATATCACATTATTCTCAAAAGTAACGGAACAATGGATATTAAAAGAGTAAATACGACAGTTAAAAATACATATTGTTGGCGAAGTCATGGAAGGACATACTGTGATTCAGAAGATATCTGGGGGTATGATACTGGTAACGGTTGGCAGTATGAAAAAAGTATTCCAGATAGTGAAACGACTATTGCTACTGGAGTGACATTTCCATCAAGTTGTTCTATTGCATATTTTGAAGATACTATTTGGGTAGATGGTAATGTAAACGGAAAAATAACGATTGCTAGTGCTAACAGTGGTTCTGGTACAACAAATGCTTATCTTATGAAAGACATTTTATATACTCCAGGAGACGGAAAAGAAGATGGATTAACCCTTCTTGTAGAGAATTCTATTTTGGTCAGTCCCGCATCAGAAGATAATTTAGAGCTTAATGGGATTTTTCTCGCCAAAGATGGACACGTCGGAAGAAACCACTATCTATGTTCTGGAGACTATTCTCTTCCTGACGCTTATTGTGATCCTGTAGACTATAGTGAAAGATCCCTTTTAACAATAAATGGAAGTATTATTTCTGAAGGTAATGTTGGAACACAGTGGGTTTCGGGTGAAACTTTTATTTCTGGATATCATAATCGTGTGAATAATTATGACAGGAAACAAGCCACCAATCCTCCACCCCTTACTCCGTTTACAAGTGAAGATTTTGATTTCATCGAGTGGAGAGAAAAATAGTTAAAATTTTTAAAAAAACAAATAAAAACAGACCATTCGGGTGGTCTGTTTGTTTGTGTTCGGTCTTTATTTTTACTGGGACAGTACTCCGTTTTCTTGCTCTAAAAGAGCAATCAACTCTCCTTTATCGTGGAGAACCTTTTCAATCACGACTGTTTTTATATGACCAGAGATTTCTTTAATCTCTCGACGAAAACGAAAGAACCTAACTTGTTCGAATTCTTCTTCAAGGGAGCAACGATAACCTATCCCAACCTCTTTAATACTGTCTATTTCCTTAGACAATTTTTCGGATAAATCTTCTTTATTTTTTTCCATTTTTCAAAAGGTTAAAAAGTAATTCCCGAAAAAATTTTTTAACCTGTGTACTAGGAGTCCTACAAAATTAAAAAGTCGGTTCGGACTCAAACCTCCTTTTGAAACTGTAGTACGTTTTCCTTCTATTGTCAAGCTTTTCTTTTAAGCAGATTTTTCTTACGGTTTTGATTTATGATACAATACGATTATGAAACAGAAAAAAATCATTATTGGAAACTGGAAAATGGCACCAAAAAGTTTGGTGGAGGCAAAAGCAATATTTCAAGAAAATAAAAAAGTTGCTAACAAAATGCTTAATGTCCAGACGGTAATGTGTGTGCCGTACATTTATCTTTCCGAACTTAAAAAAATCGCGACTGGACAAAGATGTTCTTTGGGGGCGCAGGACGTTTCTTTTGAAAAAGAAGAAGCTCACACCGGAGAAATTTCTGCTAGTCAGCTCAAAGGAGTTGGAGTGCAATATGTTATTGTGGGACACTCGGAACGTCGAGCGGCGGGAGAAAGCAATGAGGTGGTCTCAAAAAAAGTTCTGGTAGCCATAAACTCCGGACTCACAGTGGTGTTATGTGTTGGTGAAAAAAAGCGTGATGAAAATGGCGAATGTACTAAATATGTGAAAACGCAATTACTTGAATCTCTGGCGGGGGTTACTAAGAAAAATATGGAAAATCTTATCGTTGCTTACGAACCAGTTTGGGCAATAGGAGAAAATGCGGAGAGGGAAGCAAACCCGGAAGACGTTTTGGAAATGTCGATTTTTATCAGAAAAGTTTTGGCGGATGCTTTTGATAAAAAAATATCAGAAAATTTGCCAGTACTTTACGGAGGTTCTACCAATCAAAAAAATGCCGAGGGATTTTTTACAGAAGGAAAAGTTAACGGACTTTTGGTTGGTCGGGCAAGTTTAAAGCCAGCTATTTTTACAAAAATTATTAATATTGCTAATGAAGCATAAACAAATAAAAAAATGAAGAAGTTACCTGATATTAGAATGGTTAAAGATTTAAAAGGCAAACGAGTTTTGGTCCGGGTGGGTTTTGATGTTTCTGTAGAGTCGCACCAAGTTGTGGATGACTTTCGAATCAGAAGGTCTCTTCTCACTATTGATTATCTCAAAAGCAAAGGAGCCAAAGTGATACTTATTTCACACATCGGTAGAGATAAAAAAGAATCTTTGCGTCCTGTTGCTGATCATTTAAATCGTACTCTTAATGTAAAAGTTGGTTTTGTTCCTGATATTGAAAGCAAGATTGTGAAAACTATGATTAAGAATATGTCTGAGGGGAGTGTTATTCTTTTGGAAAATCTTAGACAGTGCCCTGGAGAAGTCAAAAACAGCGATGCTTTTGCAAAGAAACTTGCTGCGTTTGGTGACATTTATGTAAACGATGCGTTCTCTGTTTCTCATCGGGAACATGCTTCTATCGTGGGAATTCCAAAATATTTACCAAGTTATGCCGGTATTTTATTTTTAGAAGAAGTGGAGCATCTTTCTATGGCGTTAAAACCAGAACGTCCTTTTTTGTTTATTTTAGGAGGTGCGAAAATCAGCACTAAGATTCCTCTTTTGGAGAAGTTTATGAAAATTGCTGATACTGTGTTCGTTGGAGGTGCGTTGGCAAACGATTTGCTTCGTGAGCGTGGCGTGGAAGTAGGAAAATCTCTTGTTGATTTGTCGGCAATTAATATAAAAAAGATTAGTAATAATCCGAAGCTTATCCTTCCGGAAGATGTTTTAGTGGAAGGTGGAGTGTTGGGTATAGCAAAAAACCTTAAAAATATTGGTAAGGAAGATGTGATTGCTGATGTCGGTCCGAAGACACGAAAGAGTTTTGAAAAATTGGTTTCAAAACATAATTTTATTATTATGAATGGACCTCTTGGTAATTGTGAGAAGGGTTATGACAAAGGTACAAGAAAGATATTAAAAGTTTTGGCAGATTCTAAAACAGCAAAAGTAATTATCGGTGGTGGTGATACTGAGGAAACAATTTCAGAAATGAAACTTGAAAAAGCTTTCAAATTTATCTCAACAGGGGGAGGAGCAATGCTGGATCTCCTTGTCGATGGGAAACTTTTTGGAATAGACGCGTTGTTAGAAAATAAAAATAAAAAATAAACTCTATGCCTTCCTTTTTGATTGGTTTTTTTAGCAATGTTTACTTCGGCCTTTTTGCGTATAGTCTTCTTGCTTCAACCCTAATACCTTTTGGAAGTGAAGGTTTTCTTGCCCTTTTTATAAGCCAAGGTTTTAATATCCCCCTCCTTATTTTATCGGCAACCGTTGGAAATTATCTTGGATCAGTTACAAATTATTATATAGGGTTAAAAGGTAGCAAAACAATTTTCCATAAAGTTGTTAAATTTTCTGGTAAAGAAATCGGAAAGGCGGAAAGACTTTTTAAAAAATATGGCCCAGTAGTTTTGTTTTTTTCTTGGATTCCTATTATCGGTGATCCACTAACTATGGTAGCGGGGCTTTTAAAATATGATTTTAAAAAATTTACTTTTTATGTACTTTCAGGAAAGTTGCTTAGATATATAGTAATAGCTTTACTTATCTCTGGAATTATAAATTAATTAGTCGCCTCAGTATTTACTGTCCGAGTTCTTGGCGAATTTTTTCGGCAATTTTTTCCATTTCTCCTGCGCTTATTTCTTTGACGTTTTTTAAATTAATTTCACTGCCGTGCCCGTCATTATCAAATCTTGGTATCAGCCAAGTGTGAGCGTGTTCAACTTCTTCTCCAAAAACTAGTGAAAAAACCTTGTCGGTGTCATAAACTTTTTTAAGAGCGTTGGCTGTTTTTTTTACAACCTCATAATATTCTCCGATGTTTTTAATGTCCCACACCCAACGAAAATGTTTTTTGGGTATTACTAATGTGTGTCCGGGGTTTAAAGGTCTGATGTCCAAAAAGGCTAAAATGTTTTCGTCCTCGTAGACTTTATAACAGGGAATTTCTCCTCGTACGATTTTACAAAAAATACAATCTTCCATAAATTTATTAAAAGTTATTTTATATAGCTTTATTTTAACATAAAGAGCCGACCGGAAAAAAGCTAAGCTATCGTGCTATAATAGCGAAATGGTGAAATACAAAGAGCGTGGAAATGTGCCAAAAAGCATCCAAGAAAAATTAGAGGAATATCCGGCATTGTTGCAAAAGCTTTTGTTTCATAGAGGAATTGAAACAAAAGAAGATGGAGAAATTTTTTTGAAACCAGATTGGAGCCGAGATCACCATGACCCTTTTTTAATACTTAATATGGAACGGGCGGTAAATCGCATTTTGCAAGCCATAGATAATAATGAAAAAATTGTTATCTATGGTGATTTTGATTGTGACGGTATCCCTGGAGGAGTTCTTCTCCATGATTTTTTTAAAAAAATTAATTACGAAAATTTTTCAAATTATATTCCCCATCGACACGACGAAGGTTATGGCTTCCATTTTGAAGCTATAAAAAAATTTATAGAAAATAAAGTAAAACTCATTATTACCGTTGATTTGGGAATTTCTGATATTGATTCTGTAAAGATGGCCCAAGATGCGGGTATTGATGTAATTGTTACAGACCATCATTTTCCTACGGAAGAAAAAGGAAAAGAGATTTTACCTTCTGCTTATACAATTTTAAATTCCAAACAAAAAGATGACACTTACCCTGATGACATGCTTTGCGGTGCGGGTGTTGTTTTTAAATTGGTTCAAGCTCTTTTGAAAAAAGGAAGTGGTCGGGAAAATTTTGATAAGATTCCAGAAGGTTGGGAGAAGTGGCTTTTGGATATGGTGGGGTTGGCGACTCTTTCTGATATGGTTCCTCTTCGAAAAGAGAATCGTACTTTTGCTTACTTTGGATTAAATGTTCTGCAAAAAAGTCGCCGTAAAGGTCTTCGCACTCTGTTGGAAAAAACAAAGATTGGACAAAAAAATCTTTCCGAAGAAGACATTACTTTTATGGTAGCTCCGAGAATTAATGCTGCGGGTAGAATGGATCATCCTTCTTGTGCTTTTAATCTTTTGGCAACCGAGGATTTGGCGGAGGCGGAAACTTTTGCGAATCATTTGGAAGAACTTAATCAAAAACGCAAAGGTCATGTCGCAGCTATCATAAAAGAAACCAAAAAGAAAATTAAAAACAAAGAGCAACAAGAGGTGATAGTGATCGGTTCTCCCGAATGGTCTCTCGGAATACTAGGACTTGTCGCCAGCAATCTTGCGGAGGAATTTTTGTGTCCTGTTTTTGTTTGGGGTTATGACAACGAAGGAAACATTAAAGGCTCGTGTCGGGGAAACGGAACTTCTGTTATTGAGCTTATGAGATTAGTTGCCGAAGATACTTTTTTGCAGTTTGGTGGACACGATGGCGCAGGAGGTTTTTCGATAACGCACGACAATATTCACAACCTGGAAACAGTGCTTTCAGAGGCGTATAAAACAATAAAAAAAGAAGAAGTAGAGGAAGCTCTTTGGGTTGATCAAATACTTTCTATTGACGATGTAAACTGGAAGACTTATCGAATGATTGAACAACTTGCCCCTTTTGGAGTTGGAAATGAAAAACCTTTGTTTTTGTTTAAAAATGTTGAAATTACAGAAGTGCGATTGTTTGGCAAAGAAAAAAACCATCTTGGTCTTGATTTTAAAAATAGTGCCGGTAAAAAAGTTTCTGCCATCGGATTTTTTGTGGATGACAAATCTTTTGCGGATACTGTAATTGGTGTGGGGGAGAGGATCCATCTGGTGGCAAACCTTGAGCAGTCTTTTTTTAGAAACTTTAAAGAGTTAAGACTTCGTATTGTAGACATCACTTCTGTCTCAAATTAAAAAAATCAATTGACTATCTTTTGTTTTTTATCTATCATATAGGAAGTTCTTGATCCGAAGCCAATTAAATATTGAAGAAACTTTTTAAGTTTTAAATAATTTTTAGCACACTTTTTGTATAGAGTATCCATTTTTTAAAGTATAAAAACAAAGACCGTTCTTTTTAAGACGGTCTTTTTTTGTTCAAAATTTCTTTTTTTTGTTTTTAGTAAATTTCCTCTTTTTTCTCTTTGATAAAATGAGTAAAAGTGTCGAGTGTCTTGAGAACAACTTTAAAAGGAGCCTCAATAATAAAATCCATAATGAAGATAAAAATATTAACGGAAGAAAATTTCAGAGAGAACCAGTGTCCGAGGGAAATAATTGGCAGAGTGAACATGTCCCACAAAAAACTAACGAAGGTTTGTTTATCATTTTGAACAACCCATTTTTTGGCAATGAAACGAACACGTAAACCAAAGTAACTAACAAAAGTTAAAAACAATAGGAAAAGTCCAATGCCAACAATATTGAAACCGAGACGGCTGAGCAACCACAAGATTGAACCAAACGAAAAGGTAAAAACCATAATGTACAAAAAGAAAGCAACATATTGTAAGAATCCTTTCGTCTGTTCTTCTTGTAAGAAAATTTTGTTATGCCCATTTCCGTAGATAACAGAACTTACTCCGGCGACAATTCTGTCCGTATTTCTTCTGTCTGGTTTTGTAATTTTCATCGTTACTCCAAAAAGTAAAAGGGGATGAAAGGTTGTGTTTATAATAATGGCTAGATAATTAATTTTACCAAAAACAAGAAGATCATAAGGAAGTTCAACGACGCCAGCTAAAAACATCTTGGTGATGAGAACATAAATTATTGCTCCATATGTGCTTTTGCGCATTTGGGCGTGATTTTTTACATACTCTTCTTCAACAGCTTCTCTGACTGTAAAATTTAATTGGTCAGGATTTTTGATTATTTGTTCGGAAGATTCTTTTTGGGTTGATACAATTTTTCTAATTGCAGAAAAATAAATAATATCGTTTTTAAGTTTGGGAACGAGACGCATATAAAGAGTGTTTTTGATTTCTCTTTCTATAAGGAGATTTACTTCCGCAAAGTTCTCTGCGATCTCTTTCAAGCGTTCGTCATTGTCTTCTGTTTTTTTGTTTAGTTCATTCCATTCCGGATAATGCATAATCCAGAGATGATAAAAAAGAGTTGTGTTGTCATCTTTAAAAAGTCCTCGGCGACAAGCAAGATAGATTTGAACGTCGCCTTCTTCTTTGGCGATATGTGAATTTGTAATATTAATATGATTTTTTACTTTGCTGTAAAAAGCTTGAATGACTGCTTCGTCAACAATAGAAGGGAAGAACAAATTTTCAATTTCCAAAGTGGCAAAACTTATAATGCGACGTTTAAAATGAGAACGTTGTTCGGAAGGATAAATGTGTTCAACAAGAGATTGAAAAAAAAGGGCTTTGTCGATAATTGCCTGCACGTGGGGAATAACCCGTTCAGGAAGTTCTCCGTTGGGAATGTATCCGGCTTGAATAAGCTCCACCAAAAAAGACAAACAATCTTTCTCTGATGAAAATTCTATAGTTAGCCTTCGTCTTAAAATTCTTTCAATTGCAGTGCGACGTAAGAGATGTTCTTCTGTGTAATCAATCGCGTATCTAGCTTTCTCGTAATATCGTGCGGCTTTACTCGCTATTTCTCCTACTTCAATAGTTGGCTCATGTGGCTGGGCGATTAAGTAGGATGGATATTTATAGTTTTCTACTGTATCGAGAAAAGTTTGTATTTCTTTGGATATCATACTGATAGGTTACATTATATCAATTGAAAGGCAAGTATTCTAGAGAAAATAAAAAAAACAAGAGTATAAATTCCTTTCCAAAAAAGTTAATAACACTAAATCTGTTTTTTGTTTTTCTTGTTATACTTAGTCTAAATTATTACTAACCACCTTCATTATGGAATCAAAAGAATTATTTGAATACATCAAGAGTCAACTTAACAACAACGTTTCTAAAGAAGAGATTATCAAAATTTTAATTGAACAAGGAGGTT
>Ga0172381_10006792_pt1 | contig 11426 bp, 20 predicted proteins | sample Leawel6488metaG_FD_119754 | JGI IMG/M metagenome (GOLD analysis project Ga0172381, IMG submission 119754) | Leachate microbial communities from a municipal landfill in Southern Ontario, Canada - Leachate well 64-88 metaG | ecosystem: Engineered > Solid waste > Landfill > Unclassified | place... | reverse complement strand
TTTCGAGTCCCCACCCCGAACCATCGGCCTCACCATCCGTGAGAAGTACAACTACGAAACGCCGCTTCACGCCGAAAACATTGCCCGCGCCATCGCCGGACGCTACAACGTCTATCGGCGAAAACTCTCGCGCCAGCAGACGCAAGAGGAATGGAGGCGGGGGAGATTGCGGCTGGTGATCCCCACCGCCGCTCGATAAGGAAAAAAAGATGGAAAAGACCACTGCCCAAGTTTTAGACGCCCACTATGCCGCCAAGATCCAACAGGGACACGCCCGCCTCGGGGAAATTCTCGGGGTGGACCCCGAGCAAATCCGGGAAGTCTCCGGCCTGGAGGCCGGGACTAAGCCCCGATCGTCAGAAAACAACCAGGTCGCAGCGGCGACTAAGCCCGACGGGATCCCCACCGGCTTAGTTCCGCCGCCGGCATTCGTCCCCAACGGCCGCAATAAGGATTATTACCTCTGCCAGGTCTGCGGAGAGCCGTTCTGGCGACGCCAGCCCGACCCCCGCCTGATCCAGGCCAACGGCGACGACCCCGCCTCCTGCCCGGCCTGCGGAGCCCGGGAAGGCGACACCATCAAAGACCCCGAAACCGGCAAGGACATCCTCACCGCCACCGGCAACCCGCTACAAGCCGTCTGGCGCATCCGGAACAGCAGCCAGCGGGAAGCCTGGAATAAGGCGTGGGCGAAATCCCGCCGGCAACTCCCGGTCCGGACCGCCCATGGCCAGCACGTCAAGATGCCGGCGAACTTCATCCGCGACGTGTGGCCCGCGCTGACGATGGTGCAAAGGTCGCTGGTGGTGATCCTCGCCCTGCTCACCGATGCAAAAACCGGCTTTGCCGCCGTCGGCACCCGGACCCTAGCCCTCTACTGCAAACCCGTCAACCGCTCCGGGCCGCTCGACAACCGGACCGTCCGGGAAGCCTTGCGCGGGATGGAAACGATCAACATCAAGATATATCGCGAAAGCACGCAGACCACGGAAGACGTGCCGATCCTTACGTCGCAGAAGATCGGCCGCTCCCCCACCCGCTACTGGCTCCGGATGGGAGACTGACCATGATAAACAAGAAAAAAAATCCTGAGATCTTGTCGCCCCGGCCCTGGAGATGGGAAGGCGAATTTTTAAATGACGCCAACGGAGACACCGTTTGCGACGACGGCAGCGCCGCGGGTGAATACTCGCCGGTGCTGATTCTCCCCTCCGCCGACGCCACCTTGATCCAAGCCGCTCCGGATTTATTGGCCGCGCTGATCGAAATCCACCGGTGGGAGTCGAATAACGAAGAACGCCGAATCTACACTGACCATCGTAAAGCTTGGGAGATGGTCGAGGCCGCTCTTCACCGGGCAACCGGACTTGTCTACACGGACAGAGAAACGCCCTTGCCCGAAGGATTGTCCATGCAGGAGGGATCGACATGAAAAAACCAACCTGTTTGTTTGCCGGTTCTAACGGACGCTACCCGGATCGTTGCAGTCGGACATCGTTGCCAATCGAGGCATCGACTTGCGGCCCCGGACTTTGCCTGCATTTCCGGGCGTCGTTCGCCAAGCCCAAGCCCGCCTCGGCACAACCGGAGTTGTTCCAATGAAGGCCGATGATAAGACCTTCAACAACGGCCTCGACATCCGCGCCCTCCGGAACGCCATGCACCTTTCCCAGGAGGAAATGTCGCTCCTGTTTGGCGTCTCGATGATGACCGCCAGCAAATGGGAAAGAAACGTCCTGGTCCCGGACTACCAGCAACGCTCGGACATGACCGCGCTGTGGGAAGTGGCCGACGGCAACCCCCAGTTTCACGAGGCCAAAGACATCATCCGTGAAGCCCGGATAAAAATCCGGGAATGCCTGCGTGACCTGGTGAACATCGGCAAGCGGTCCGCGCCTCGAGGCCCGACTAAGCCGGGAGTCCGCCCGGCGACTTCCCGGCCGACGCGGCCTACTAAGCCGGGAGTATCAGCTACCGCTCGCCCGAATAAGCCAGGCGAATTTCCGCCACCCCCAGCACTCAAAGAGAACTGCACCAACTGTATCAGACCTAAGTGTCTCAGCAATGCTGGGAAGGCAAACGGTGGCCAGAAGCCCGACCCCAACGAACCATCCAGCTTAATGTCCATGTGCGGGATGGGGAAGTGGGCCAATAGCGGCCGCAAAACTAAGCCAGCCGGATCCACCGGGTCAAAGACTAAGCCGCAGCGTCGCGGCCGTTGATGGATATGCGATGAATTTGCGCTCTACCGTGACCGCTACGAGGCCTTTCAAGGCCCGGCCGGGGGATGTCCCCCCAGGACCCTTCAAAAGCTCACGCGAAAGTACCCTGAAGTGTGCGGAGATGTCGCCGAGTAGGGGAGAGCGCCGGAAAATGACCGCCACCGCCTGGAGGAACTCCACCGCCTGACCACGCGCCCGGCCGTACAATCCTGCTTGAGCTGGTGTACACCGCTCCCAGGACCACCCCGGATGACATAGACACCCCCGACCGACGGTAGACCGCCGGCCGGGGGTGCTTTTTTCGCCGAAAGGCCCCTCGACCGATAGCGGAATAGGTTCGGTCGCTTCCGGTTGAATTGTAATTTACATTACAATTAAATTTAAAACGAGATTTGCGGGGGTTGAAATTGTGCCTTGGGAATTTCTTTGGTGGGGGGCCGCTTCCCACCGTAACTATTCAGAGAAAGAAACCCTCTTACTCTTCGCCTATTCAGGTAGTGGTGATGAGGCGGACGGGCTTCGCCCGTCAGAGATTTAAACCGGATTTTTTTTATTTTGCTTTCGAGGGGTAGTTTCACGATTCATGCCAGTTTAGCGGGTCTCAAAATATTTTTCACTTTTCGCTTGACAAATGAAAGTTAGGTGCACTATCATAGTTCTCATGTTGATTTACCATAATATATCGTACTCGGGCAGAGGCGTATATACGACCTCCACCGAGTTCCTCTCAAACCGGAAGGGGGCCGTCTGATGGCCCCGCAAACCACTCGCCTTCCGCTTCCCCAGGAAGCCGAACACGATGACCTGCTCCGCTCCCTGCTCGACTCCGTCAACGGACTCCGCAAAGAAGTAACCGAACTCCGCTCCCGCGTCGAGACGTCCGACGTCACCCGCAAAGCTTCTCCCGCCTCAGCCGCTCCCGCTTACCAGGGCAACGGCGGAGGGCTCGGCTTAGGCGAAGCGCTTGCCCTCATCAAGTCAACACAGAACGACACCATCCAACTCATCACCGGCTTGCTCGGGACCGTCTCCAAGCAGCAGGCCGACTCCCAGGCCGCCTTCTTCAAAGGCATCGCCTTCAACGAACAGCAGACCACAAAAATTATCACCCGCCTTACCGCCGAAGAAGCCGCCGCGGCCGACTCCAACGGCGACGGCCGGGTGTCGCTCGGAGAATTCGCCGAAGTTCTCCTGGAAAAAGGGATGGAGTTGATGGCCGGAGCCAAGGGCGACGACGGCGGGGAATTGAACGGAGTGGAGGACCGCAATGCTTTACCGCGAACATCCGCCCCAGGCCCGCGACCCGCGCCTGGCTACAACAGTGGGCTTGATCCGGAGGAAAATAATTGATGCGTCCATCAACCCGTCAATCTTCCGCTTCGCCCGCGACGCCGTCCGCGACATCCCCGAACACGACGAGCTCGGCGAGATCGGCGCGCTCATCGACGCCATCCGCTCCCGCGTCTCCTACCGCCGCGACCCGGTCGGGATCGAAACCATCGCCGACGCCCACGACACGCTCGAAATCGGAGCCGGCGACTGTGACGACCTCACCGTGCTCGCCGGCGGCGCGCTCCAATCGCTCGGCTACCCCGTCGAGATCGAACTCGTCGGGGATCGGAGGTTATCGCACGTGAGACCCATCGCTAAAACCAAAAAGTATGGAAAAATCCCGGTAGACCTCGCCCGGCCCGACGGTCGATTCACCTCGACCAACCCGATCTTCCCGATGAAGGTCACCGTCCCGGTCGGGATGAATCAGACCCAGGCCCGCAAGGCCATCAACAAAATGCCGAAATTCCAACGGCAGGCCCTGATGAAAAGGGCGCAGGCCGCCGGGACAAACAAGGCCGGTTACCTGGTACGGCAGGCGTCGCGCCCCCTCAAGTACGCCCTCCCTACCACTTCCGCCCGGACCCTGCGCGACATCGCCGCCGGGTCCGCCGGTTTCTTTACCTCCCCCGAACCCGTCTCCGTGTTCGAAGACTACCCCCGGATGATCGGGACCGGTTCCAATCCCGCCGGCGACGACGGCATCGGCAGCTGGCTTTCGGAAGGAATCAAGAAGGTCGTCGGCAAGAAGGCCGGCAAGGCCATCGAAAAAGGCGCGAACACGCTCGGCCGAACCGCCGTCAGCGCCACCGCCTCTTTCATCCCGGGCGGAAACCTTCTTCTCCCGATGATCGAATCAACCTACTCGATGGGAGCCAACCCCGCCAAGATGAGCGACGCCTCGCTCGCTCGGCTGGCGCAGACCGACCCCGCCGGCGCCCAGGCCATCATGCAGCAGAAGGAACTGCTGGAAGCCACCAACAAAATAAAAAAAATGCCGAAAAACGCGCGCGTCGCCCTCCACGCCGCCGCGCAGGCCCGCGGCATGACCAAGGCGCAGTACTACGTGGCCGCGCTCAAGGGGCAGGTCCCGCCCATCGGCTCGGTGGTCGCCACCGCCGCCGCGGTCGAGGCCCAACAGGCGGCCGCCGTTTCGCTCGCTCCCGGCGGCTACCCAGTCACCGCCGAAAAGAAGCCCAGCATGCTCCTGCCCCTTCTCGGGGTCGCCGCGCTGGCCTACAAATTTATGTAATCGAGGTAACAAATGGGACTTTTTGACGGTATCGCCTCAGTCATCAACAGCGCCTTAACCTATAACCCGATCACTTACCTGCCGTACACGGCCGCCAAAACGGTGTACGGCTACGCCACGCAGCCCAGCGCGGCCACGGTCAGCCAGTCGGCCGACCTCACCGCCCAGGCCGCCTCGTGGGATCAGGCGTACAGCGAAGGCCGGACCGTCGCGCCCCTGGTCGCGCCCACGGCGTCAACCCCGGGGGCGTCCTACTACACCGTGAAAAGCGGGGACACCCTCAGCAAGATCGCCGCCGCCTACGGGACCACCTACCAGAACCTCATGTCCTGGAACGGTCTCAAGGGCACAACCATCTATCCCGGCGACCGGCTCCTGATCCGGTCGGCCGCGGCGGAAAGTTCGTTCCTGACCCAACAGGCCGCCGCGCTCGACACCGCCTATGCCCAGGGCAAGACGGTGTTGAACGTCACCCCCACGGCCGGCGCTTACGGCCCGGTGGGCGCGCCCGCCACCGCGACCGCGACCGGCGCCACGGCCTCGCTGGAAAAATACCTGCCCTACATCGTGGTTGGCCTGGTGGCTTACAAGCTGCTCGGCAAGAAGGGCGGCAAGAAATGATCGGCGGCAAGAAGAAGCTTCGGGAGTTCGCCGCGCGGTGGATGAAGGTGGCCGCCGCGGTCGAAGGCAAGGCGGACAAGTACGCGGAAGGGGTCAAAGAAGTCTGCCGCGACCTGTCGCACGAATTCAAGTTGCAGCCGAAACGCAAGCCGATTCGCCGGCAGAAGAGGAAGTCTAAATGAAGTGTCGGCAATGCAGCCACTGTATCGCGGTGGTCGAGGACACTCCGGAGGCCAAGGCCGCGGTGATCGCGGCGACTGCGAAGACGGTCGGGGTCCACCGGGCCACCAAGGCTTACGAAGACGCCGTCCGGCGCGGGTTCTGTCACCGGCACCCGCCGACCGCGGCCGGCAGCTTCCCCCAGGTGTTCCTTGACGATGAAGGCTGTGGAGACGGGAACAAGAAGGCGTGATGGAAATTTACCTCATTCTCAAGGGCGTGTCGATGGTGATCGGGTCACTGACCATGTTCATCACCGCCACGTCCGCGGTCTGGCCCTGGAAGGCAGGGAAGGGCAAGCAAGCTCTCGACAGGCTTAGTCCGGTCGCGCCTGGCGCGCTCTACCGGTTGCTCACGACTAAGCCGCTGGCAGGAAGTAACGGCAACGGTCGCGACGGGAGCGGCAAATGAAGCTCGACCGTTTAGCGGATTGCGCCCTGCCCCACCTGGCTACCCTGGCCACGGCAGGCGTGAGACCCCTTGCCGATCAGGGCGCGATTCGCGGAGCGGATGGCGACTGCGTCGCTTCTTTGTCAAGTCGCCTCTCCAGCTTCTTGACCTTCCGTTCCAACCAGGTCATTCCCACAAATGCAAACGCAAAAGTAATCGCATTGAATAAAGATAAAAAAACAATCGCTTCTTTCGACACCAGAAAGAAAGTCCAGAAGTCTTTCACCGGAGCCTCCTATGTACGCTGAAATTAAAGCCCGTCTCGACAAGCTGGTAACCGGCTTCGAAACCATTTACGGGATATATCAGCAAAATTATGACTTCTTCCACCCCGAAGAGTCAAGCTTCCTGAATGATTCGATCTTCGGATTTTTCCGCGACCTCGACCAGATGAAAAGATATCTGGAGACGATCAAGGAAGGAGAAGGCGACGTTGACGGACTCGGCTGGGTTCAATATCTCGGTTATGTGGCCATTGCCGGAACCGTCGCCGCATTGGTCTACACTGCTGATAAAAACCTAAGCCGCATGTTCGACGTTCAGGAAAAGAAACTCGACCAGGCGATGGAAGTCGCCAAGCTGGGCCCGGAGCGGGCGGCGCTCTATCAGGCGAACTTGCAGGCTTCCCCGGACCTCTCCATCTCCGACCTGCTCTCGCAGATCAAACCGGCCATCTCCCCGACGATCCCCTGGTGGCTGATCCCCGCCGCCCTGGTCGGCGGATATTTTTATTTTCGGAGTCAGCGATGAAACGCAAGCGCTTGCGGCGAGTCACCGCCACCACCGAATTCTACCGCCTGATCCGCGAAAACGTAGTCCTCGGGCTCTGCCGGCCCGTTAACGAAAAACAAGAAGAGTCCACGCGACTGGCGTGGGAACGAGCCCGGCTCAATTAAAAAAAGGAGATATCCAATGTCGACCAAGAAACGAACCAACTTCAAAAAGCGGTACCTGTCGATGCTGGCCAACGCTCGCGCCAACGCCAAGAACCGCAAACACGGCAAGAAACACCACCGGAGCAGCTCCGGGAGCGGCAAGGTGGGCATCAACGCTTCCGGCCTCAAGCGCACCCTCTCCAACTCGGCGATGGCCGTGGTCGGAGCGCTGGCGGCCCGGGCGGCCTACGGCTTCGCCGTCAAGCTGGCCCCCGACCTGGACGACAAGGTCCGGATCGCCGGCGGCATCGTGGTCCCCATCATCGCCGGCATCGCCCTGTCCGGCAAGCTCCCGCTCACCATGGCGGTGGCCAACGGCGCCCTCGGCGTCGCCGCGGCCGACCTGCTGGGCGACACCATCGGCGACCAGCTCGCCGCCGACGCTCCCGAAGTCGCCAACGCGATGGTCTCCGGCATCGGCTACGCCGGCAAGCTCGTGGCTCCGACCCTCACGCCGGCCCAGGCCGCCGTGGTCGCCGCCGCGACCACTCCGGCCCTGAACGACGGCACCGTCACCGGCTGGCCCCGGTACGACAATCTGGGCGAAGTCGACTTCCTCCCCGAAGAGGTCGGCTCGCGCCTGTTCTAGTTCGTGTGGCAAGCCGGACCCCGACCGCAGGCCGGCATATTCAGGGGGAGCGAAGCGCGGTCATACAACGGATAAGCTCCCCCGGCTATAAAACCAGCGCCCGAAAAAAGGGCCGCGAAAAGGAGTCTTAAAAATGTTCCGCAACTCTTTCGTCGACAACATGGGAGCCCAGATGCTCCACAAGACCGTGCTCCAGCCGAACTTCGACCAGGAACAGCTGGCGAAGTACCCGGTGCTAAACGTCTCCGGCGCCCCGCTCTTCAGCCGGAAGGCCATGGCCACCACCCCGATCCAGATGACGTTCTTCAACGGCGCCCCCGGCGCGTACACCGGCAACTACGACGCCGACGGCAAGCTGGGCGACTTCTACATGGCCATCACCGGCATCAAGGTGGTCGTGGGCAACATCGTCGTCACCAACACCCACCTCGACTTCGCCAAGATCGCCATGGGCTCCTTCTTCACCCTCAAGGTGAACAACAAGGAGTGGTGGAAGCGCATCCCCGGCCACCTGCTCATCAGCTCGCCCCAGGTGGACCTCTTCTCCAACATCACCGCCGCCGCCACCGAAACCTGGTCGAAGCTCGCCGACAACGGCAGCAACTTCGGCTGCATCGTCCCCTACGCGCCGAACACCAAGTTCGAGCTGATCCTCGACCCGGACAGCACCATCCTGGCGGCCGTGGCCGCGGCCATCAACTTCGACGCGATGGTTTACGGCCCCCGCTGGCTCCCGCAGTCCGCCGGCTGACCCACTACGTGGGCTTAATGGCCCGAACGGTCGCGGTTGACCTGACAGAAAAACAACCCGGCTTAGTCGCTCACCAGGTGGGCGGCTAAGCCGAAGAAAAAGGAACCGACATGGAAAAGATTTATACCCTGCTGGCCGACCTGCTCAACACCTTCAAGGTGCTGGTCACCGGCCTGCTTAACCAGGTTGAGGGCTACGTGCCGTCGAAGATGCCCCAGGTCCTCTCGACCACCATCACCTTCACCAGCACGTCCGAAGAACTCTCCGGGTCCATCGAACTCCCGGAAAACGCCAACGGCTGGGTGGTCCTCGCCGTCCGCTTCGTGGCCACCACCAATGATTTCACCTGCTCGATCCGCCGTTCCGTCGGCAGCCGCGCCCTCACCCCGGCGAAGGTCTACTCCCGGCTGGTGATGACCGACATTGCCACCGCCGAACGCAGCCTGATTCCGCCGTTCGATGCGGCCAGCAAGGAAACCTTCACCTTCGAGGCCAAGAACGGGTCCACCGCCTCCAACGTGGTCCGGGTGGCCATGGTCGTCCGGGAGCGCTGACCGGTGGAATTCGGCCTCAAATATTTCCTGTGCCCACCGGACGGACGCCCGGTGGTCCAGGAATTCTCTTACGCCGGCGCGCTCACCGTTAACTCTTGGTTTGTCCTCTTCGCCGCCGGAATTCCCCTCAAGACCGCCCTGGTCATTCGTCGGGTCAAGGCGCTCGGCATCGATCAAACCATCGAACACGACTACACCATGCTCGGCAACAAGGTTTCCATCCTCATCCATGAGGGCCCTCCAACCGTCGCGGCCAACAAACGCCTGACCTCGACCGCATTCCGGGAAGCCAGCCGGATTATCTGGCCCGTTCCGATGAGCCGGGATCTTGCCTTTAACACCGGCGAACCGCCGTACAACGACTGGGAAGGCCCGCTGGTCATCGGCGCCGACGACAACCGCTATGTCGTTATCGCCCTGCGGACCGCCGGCGCCGCCGTCGGCTTCCGCTACGCCTGCGCCAACGTCGATTCCTGGTACATCCCGGACCCCGAAAACACCTGGAAGGGAAATCTATGATGACCATCCGTTGGATATTCTCCGAAATCGTCCGGCTGGTCCGGGCCTGCTGGATTATCTACTTCGAGGCCCACCCCTTCACCTTCCGCGACGGCGATATCTCCCGGTCGTTCTCCGAAAAAACCGACATGGTCACCGGAATCGGCAGCTGGCTCAATCACAAGATCGTCACCAGCGACCGCCTGTTCGTAAAATCGATCAACCTTGCTTCCGACGTCGCCGTCGGTACGCTGGGCTCGACCTTGTTCCTCATCCGCATCTATTCCAACGGAGAAGTTCTGTTTGAAGCGGACGGCAACAGCGTTATCCCGCTCACCTGCAACCTGGTCTTCGGCCCCGGCGAATACACCTTTTTCGTTTATCAGAATACCGGCGGTGGACGGCTGGGCTATGTGACCGTCGAGGCATGGGAAAGGAACGAGGATGATAACGAAAGACGACTTCGTCCGCTATCGCCTGTCAAGGATTAAGGCGGCTTGGGGATTCTTCGACCGCGCCAGCGCGGCCACCGGCATCCCCGCGTCCATCCTCGCCGCCGTCGCCTCCCGCGAAACCGGCGTCCGCAATATCTCCGGCGACTCCGGCTACGGGACCGGCGTCATGCAGATCGACAAACGCTATCACGCCTTCGCCAAGACTCAGGCCACCTGGGACTGGATGCAGAACATCATGTACGGAGCCAAGCTGCTCGCCGCCAACATCAAAGAAGCCCAGGCCGCGGGCGTTGACGAATTCAACGCTCTCCGTTGCGCGGTCGCCGGATATAACCAGGGAATGAGCAAAACCTCCGGGGCCATCGCCGATTACCGCCGGTACGGCGACCCCGACAAAACCACCACCGGCGGCGACTACTCCAAAGACGTTCTCCGACAAGCCGCCTGGATCGAAGAACTCGTCCCCGCCGCTTCCAGCGGCAAAAAAAAAACGAACCTCTGGTGGATGACGGGGCTAACCGCCCTGTTGTTGTAAAGGTGCCCGAACCCGCAACCGTACCCGCTGACATCGAGGCCGCCCCAGGCGGCGGCGGGGAATCACCAAAGGAGGAAATCATGGGCCAGTCTGGACAGCCGAAGGCAAAAGAGACACAACCGTCGCCGATTGCGACCGCAGCCGGCAAAATCAAAATCAACCTCGACAAAATTCTCGGTGGCGATTTTCTCGAATCCATTACCGGCAAGATCAAGCCGATCAAAGACATCCGCGACCTGCTGGCGCAGGGAGTCGAACCCAACGAAATCGCCCCGCTGATGAGGGAAGTCGCCGAAATCCTCATCATTTGGGCCGACACGCTCGACCAGTTCATCGTTCCCAAACCCGTCAACTAAGCGGACCCGGAAAGCGAAGGAGATAAGCTGTCGCGGAATTAAGCCGACCAGGGGGAGACGCCGCAAGGCGTCGGGTGGAGGCAGCCACCTTCCTTCCCCCCTGGTCCTTAAAAAAGGTCCGGGGGTCTCAGCCGATGCCGGAAACCGTTAACAAAAATATTTCGGTGCGCGAATTGCGGCCCCACGGAACCGCGGAGGAATCGCCGATGTCCAATCCGAAGCTGTATGTCCGTTTTCCCAACGACCTTCCCGTGCCGTTTCGTTTCGAGCACGGAGCCAAATACGAAGTCATCCGCACCGTCGACGCCGTTGCCACCGACGGGTCCGCCTGCCTGAATTTTCTCCTCTACACGGGCGGCAGCCTCATCTTCGTTCCGTCATTCGATGTCGAGGTGGTCAACTGGGAAGAATTCTGCGCCGCCATCGAGGACGCCCAGACCGAAGCCCGGAGAATGGCGTCCTTGATCGTGCCGGGGAACCAACGCCACTAAAGGAGAGCCGTCATGGCCGGAGAGCGGCAGTTTACAATGAGGGTAGGGGGACAGTGGGTCCGGGAACTCACCGACCTCGCCGACTGGATCAATGCCGGAAAGTGCATGGGACCCAATCTGATCCACGGCGAAACCGTCACCGTCTCCGACCTGGTCTTCCTCGCGG
>Ga0172381_10006791_pt1 | contig 11432 bp, 11 predicted proteins | sample Leawel6488metaG_FD_119754 | JGI IMG/M metagenome (GOLD analysis project Ga0172381, IMG submission 119754) | Leachate microbial communities from a municipal landfill in Southern Ontario, Canada - Leachate well 64-88 metaG | ecosystem: Engineered > Solid waste > Landfill > Unclassified | place... | reverse complement strand
TGAGCTGATTCTTCGCCCACATGTCTAATTCCTAAACCATATAAAAACCGGGCTAAATCAATTTGTCTTCTGAGATTAATAGCTTTAATTAAATTATCAACCGACTTTTCGGCAAAACGAGGCAATAATAATAATTCTTCTTTTTTCAAAGTATATAAATCAGCCACATCAGAAATTAAACCTTCACTTAATAATTGTTCAATAACTTTCGGACCGGCATCAAAAATATCAACCGCATCTTTAGAAATATAATGAATTATTTGTCTTAAGTTAACGGCATAGCATCTTTTATTGGAACAACGATAAGCCACTTCCTCACCAACTTTTATAACCTTACTGCCACAAATCGGACATCTTTTTGGTGTACTAATTTTTTGTTCAACTCCTGTTCTTAAATTCTTTAAAACCGTAATTATTTTAGGAATAACATCCCCCGCTCGTTCAATTATTACCGTATCGTTTATCATTACACCTAAACGTTTAATTTCATCCATATTATGTAAAGTGGCTCGACTAATAATCGCTCCCAACAGATTAACCGGTTCTAAATCAGCCGTTGGAGTTAAAATTCCAGTCCGACCAATTTGCCAAACAACATTTTTAATTATAGTAGTTCCCTGTTCAGCCGGAAATTTATAGGCCATAGAAAAACGCGGAGCCTTACCAACTACACCAAAAGTATCCCATAAATTCAACTCATTTATTTTTATAACCACTCCGTCAATATTAAAATCAAGTTTTTCTTTATGAGTTTCCCAATATTTATGAAAATCAAATACTTGACCGAGATTTAAACATAAACAATTGTATTTAATGGTTTGAAAACCTAACATTTTAGTTAATTTATCCGCTTGTTGGCGGGTATCAACTAACTTTATTTTTTTACCGTTTTTATAGAAAAAAATATCATAAGCAAAAAACTTTAATTTTCGCTCCGCCGACAACTTCGGATCTAATTGTCGAAGCGATCCGGCCGCTCCATTACGAGTATTGGATAATAACGGTTTCCCTTCAACTTGATATTTTAGATTTAATTCGGTTAATTTCTTTTTAGTCATAATCGCTTCGCCCCTAACTTCAATCGTCACTGATAGAATATTTTTTAAAATCAAATCACCGTTAAATCCAGCTTTATCCAAGTCACTTTTTTTAGGAATTATTAATTTTAATGGAATAGTGTTAATGGTTCTAATATTGGAAGTGATATCTTCTCCAACTTTACCGTCACCTCGGCTGGCTCCTTTTGTTAAAACTCCCTGTTCATAATTTAAATTAACCGCCAAACCATCCATTTTTAATTCACAATAATATTGCCAATAAGGTTTATAATTATCCTTTTTATCGCCCCACATAAAACGGCTTAATCTGTCTTGCCACGCCAAAATATCATTCTGAGAGAAAGCGTCAAATAATGACAATAACGGACTTAAATGAATTGATTTCTTAAATTTATCAATCGCTTGTCCACCCACTCGTTGAGTCGGAGAATCTGAGGTTATAAACTGAGGATATTGTTGCTCTAATTTAAAAAGCTCCAACTTTAAAGCATCTAAAGCCGGCTCGCTCATAGTTATCTTATCTAAAACATGATAATTATAACGATGAATATTTATCTCTTCTTTCAGTTTAATTATTCTTTTTTGAGCCTGTTCTTTATCCATATAATTATTTTATTCAATATTTCTAACGCATCTGACTAAAGCCGGAAACTCTTTAGGAGTAAGCATGGTTTCACTGCCAGACATCTTAACTGCATAAACTCGGATAGCATCAGCCTCGGTAGAAGTCCAATAATTATCATGAAAATTAATATGAAAATATTGAATATAAGAAGATTTAGTACCTAAAAACAATAATTGCTCGGTAGCTGGTAAATACCAATCACTAAAACCATTAAAAGTGACATCATCACAAAATTTAGCGGCTATTAAAGCTGTTCTAACCTGAGGGTTTAAAATAGTAATATTGGCCATACCATCTGTTGTGCTAGTTGCTCCAAATAAAGTACTGGAGGTCGGCATCTCCCAATTTTTAGTTAAAGCATCGGAATTAACAAAACTATTGCTACAAGTACTTGTACTAGTACAACCCGAGGGACTAACAACAAAAGAAGTGGAAGTGGTTTTTATCAATTTTCCGCCACCGCACAATGATCCGGTCAAATAGCCGTCCGAACACTCCGCTAAAATATTAATTCCTTTTATTTCTTGAGCTACCTGACTGTCATTATATGTACCAACCGAATAAAAACTAAGCGTGCTGCTATTATTAACGCAATTAATATTATAGGAAGCTTCATTCAATAATTGAGCGGTAAAAATACTAGAAGTACAATTGCCGGAAAAATTATAATTATTTTTAATAGCTTCATATTTAGCTCGTTCTACCCCGGCTTGAGCGGCATAATAAGCTTTTAAACCATCAGAATAATTAGAAGCTTTAGATACACTCAAAAAAACTAAATAGCCGGAACCAAAAGCAATAATAAAAATACCAAAAAATAACATTATAAAAATAAATAAGGCACTGCCCGATTTTTTCTCGGTTAATATTTTAGTTAATACTTTTTTTATATTAATTTTCATATTATTAAATATTTAAAATTCAGTGTTTAAAGAAATACTTTTTTGAATATAAACAAAATTAGTCGAATCGGATTTAGGAGCAACCTTAACCAAAATTGTGGCAATCGGCTGACCAGTAGTTAAATTATCTTCTACTAAAAAAGATAAATCTAAAACATCGGTATTAGATGAAGTAATAGCTTGATCAACTCCGGCCGTTTCATCAAATAAATGAATATTACCGATTCCATCGGTAGTAGTGGCATAAAAACCGGAACAGGCACCATTTTTGGTAAAAGTTATTTTATCAAAATTACTTCCTAAATAATCAGTCTCCACTAAAAAAAATTTATCGGACGTAATGGCCGAACAAGCGACGCCATCACTTTTATTAGTTGCTTTTATATTATTGGAAGCAATCTTAAAAAAATATTCCATATCGGATTGAATATTGCTTTCATCATTTATACTGGCTTGATTATTTATAACACTAAAATAAATCCGATTAATTCCTAAAATTATTACGGCTAATAATGAAACTGATACTAAAATTTCCACCAAAGTAAAACCGTTTGATTTCTTATTAAAATTTTTAAATCTTTTAGATTGATTGTTTTTAGTTAAAAGATAAATCATATAAAATTGTTTCTAATTTAAAATCATAATCATTTCCTTGACCAGTCCACCTAATTAATGATTCAACGCTACTGGAAGCGGAATAAGAATTAACAGTAATCATTCGATTATAAATACTAGCTGTTGAGCTAGAAGTAGAACTATGAGAATAAAAACCGGCCTCATTTTGCCATAAATTAGTTTCACTAATATCAGCGGTAGTTGTCGCTATTAAAGAATAATAATCCGTTTTGTAAAGATTAACACCACTAGTAGCCGTTAATCCCAAATTATCCCAATCATTATAATAATTTCCGATTATTAGATTAGTATCTCTAATATTAGTCATCACTTCCAAACCTTCATCAGCTAAAAACATAGCCGTAAACATGTTTTTCTTTATATTATTAACATTAACACTTTTTAAAGCTAAAGATAAAATAGCTACTAAACCGATTGAGGCCATCATTAAAATTAAAACAATTTCCATTAAAGTAAAAGCTGATTTATTATTTTTTCCGTTTGTTATGTTAAATTTTTTCATACTATATTTTTTTGAATTTTTTTAATAATTAGAACAAGTAGTCGTGCTTACACAAAAAGAACAACACCAATTAGCCGAACCGGAACAAGCACAATTTTTAGTATCAGTTAAACCAGGATTATTTAATATTAATAATTTTCCTATCGGAAACCTGGCATCTTTTAATTCAATAAACCATGATTCGATATTATTAGGATTAGATGAAGTTGAATTATAAACATACATATCGCCACTACCCGATTCAAACATAACATAAAGATCCGGTACAGTACTGCTACTTTGACTTTTTATATTGCAGGTAGTGATATCAGAAGAAAAAACAATTTCTTTACCACCCAACAAAATATCAGCTTCCCCGTCATCATATAACCCATTTTCATTAATATCGGCAAAAACCGTAGAAGTTGAAGAACTAGCCTCTAAATACATTCCCCAATATTTTGGTAAAACATTATCATAAGACCTATAAGACAAAGCATAAGCCTGAATTAATTTTATATTTTGATATAAAGAATTTTGCGTATTAGTTAAATTAGTTTCGGAAAAACCAGCATTATAATTAATAACCACTAAAGAAACAATAACTATAATTATTGATAAACTAATAATTAATTCCACTAAAGTAAAGCCAGCCTTGGTTAAAAAATGAAACTTATTGTCTTTAGGTTTTAATAGCATAAACTTTTATTTCAACTATTTAAAAATTATTTTTAATTTATTTTAAATTAAGTAAAAAATCTTCGCCTAATTCTATCATTTTCAATCTCTCCGTTTCAGTATCGTCGTTATAACCGATTAAATGCAATAAACCATGAACTAATATAAATTCAAATTCATCGTTTACTTTCTTTTTAAATTCTTTAGCTTGCCGAATAATTTGATTGATGTTTATAATTATTTCTTTTAAATCCGAAAAAGATAAAACATCAGTCGGCTTATCTTGCTGACGATAAACAGAATTGATCTGTTTCATTTTATTGTCGCCGATAATTGCCAAAGAAATAACAGTTTCTTCGCTAATTTTATATTTTTTAAAAAAAGCTTTAGTAATTTTTTCCACCCTGACTTTATTTATTTTTTTAGTGGTTAAATTATTTATTTCAATCATATATAACGTCGTATTAATTTATTGATTCGTCTAAAAAATTTATAAACAAAATAAAAATTAGTGTTAATAACAAAATCAAAAGTTCCCAAAAAAGAAAAAGTTTGACCGCCAAAACCCTTTTTAAAACGACTAACCCCGGGCCATTTTTTCTCATCCACTCCGTAAAAATCATAATACCTATAACCTTCCGCTATCGCCCTATCTATAGCTTCCCATTGTAAGGCATAAGGAGCCATAACATTTCTCATCGTATTATCCGAAGCTCCATGTAAATAGGAAACAGTATCAAAGAGAAAAGAAAATAAACCGACCGCCAAAGTTTGATCGCCCAATTTAGCGGAAAAAAATTTAATATTTCCTTGACCGTTTTTTATTAAATTATAATAATATTTTTTATTATGAATAAAAAATTGATCCCGTTTGGAAGTTAAAGATATTAATTGCCAAAATTTATCAAACTCATCTAAATCCGATTCTATAACTTTAACCCCTTTTTTATTGGATAATTTAATGTTATAACGAGTTTTTTGAGCCATTTGCGCCAATATTTTTTCTTTTCCTACACTTAAATCCAAAAATGATGTATTTTGCGGTTGGATATCGTCGGTTCTAAACAAATTTTTTGGATGTTCTTCAAAAAAATCAGAAAAACTAGGTCTGACCGGTTCAAAACGAATAAAAGATACTTTATTTTCTTTAGCAACTTCGGTTAAAGCTGAAAAAAAATCTGACCAAGAAAAATTAATATCAATTGAAAAAATCGGTCCTCGAGGAAGATACCAATATTTCTTATTAAACATTAATTTTTTTTCAATGGTCACAAACCAAGCCACAATTTTTCCCTGCTCTTCTACTCCTTGAAAAAAAATAGACTGACCAAAAGATTGTTGAATTTTAGCCCACTCTAATGATTGTAAAAAAATGAAATTAGAAAAAAAACTAATGTCTTTTGTCCGTTCCAAGAAATTAGTTTGAATTTCTAAAAATTGTTCACTGGTTAAATTTATTATCTTCATTAAAAATTATTTAAAATTGACTGGCCATATTATACATCGGCATAATTATCGCCGCCACCATTATTCCAACCCCAATACCCATAATTACCATAATAAACGGTTCTAATAAAGCATTAAGGTTATTTAGTTTACCATTAAGCTCTTTTTCATAAAACTTAGCCACTTCATCTAAAGATTCTTCTAAATGACCGGTTTTTTCTCCGACCATCATAATTTGAGGAACCATTTTTGGAAAATAAGGGCTATCATTTAAAGCATCAGTGATTGATCCTCCCTCATTTATTTTATCAATAGTATTTTTAATTACTTCCCGAAAATAAAAATTATTAACGATATCTCCAACTATTTCCAAACTTCTGGTAACCATTACTCCACCTTTTAATAAAGTTGATAACGAACTGGAAAATCTGACTAAATAAACTAAACTAAAAATATTTCCGATTACCGGAGTTTTAATGGTAATATAATCAAGTCGACGGCGACCAGTAGAGGTTTTAATAAAAAATCTTAAAGCAATAATCAAAATAATAACTCCAATAATAAGTGGAACAAAATAAGCTTGCAAAAAATCGGAAACGCCAATAATTATTCTAGTTGATAACGGCAAAGCTCCACCGGTTTCCTCTAAAATTTTAGTTAATTGAGGTAAAACCGAAAGCATAAAAACAAAACCAACAATTACCAAACCGCAAATAACAAAAGCCGGGTAAATCATAGCTCCACGAAATCTTTTTATCAAATCATAATCTTTTTCAATCTCATCCGCCAAATATTCCAAAACATTATCTAATTTTCCGGAAGTTTCACCGGCTTTAACAACACTACAATAAAAACTAGTAAAAACGTTAGGATGTTTTTTTAGGGCATCAGATAGCGACGCTCCGTTATTAACATCATAAGTAACTTTAGAAATTACATTTTTGAATTTAATATTATCGGTCTGTTCAATAATTGTCAATAAAGCATCAGTAATAGAAACATTAGCGGTCATCATAATGGAAAATTGTCTAGAAAAAATAACTAAATTTTTTCCCTTAATGGGATTAAGCAAATAAATAAACTTATACTCAATCTCAGAAATTTCTTTAATGGTCGCCGACGATAAACCTCGAGCGTTTAAATACTTAATAGCGCTACTTTCATTAACGGCCACCACTCGACCGGTTTTTGATTGACCATTATCATTTTTAGCTTTATAAGAAAATATTGGCATAATTGTTTATTATTTTATGATTCAATAACTCTAAGTATTTCCTCTAAATTAGAAACACCGTTTAAAACTTTTATATAACCGTCTTGTCGAATAGAAATAAATTCTTGAGATTTTTTTATTTTTTCAATTGACAAACTTTTTAAATCATTAATAATAGCATCTCGTAAATCATCATTAATTTCAATAGCTTCAGCCACTACAATTCGCTCCAGGTATCCGGTATTTTGGCAACGTGGACAACCAACGGGTTGATAAAGCTTTAAATTATTAATATCATCTATACTTTTTAAGTTAGAAATTTCTTTCATCAATCTCTCTTCTGACAAATCAGCTAAATTTTCTTTAGCCTCGGCTATAATTTCATTTTTATAGGCTTCATCAACTTCCTTTTTACAATGCGGACAAAGTCGTCGCGCCAACCGCTGTGAAACGACTAATTTTAAAATTGAAGCTAATAATATCGGAGCCACCTTCATATCTATTAAACGTAAAATAGTTCCTAAAGCGTCATTAGTATGAAGAGTTGATAGCACTAAATGACCCGTCAAACCGGCATGAACCGATAATTCGGCCGTTTCTTCATCACGAATTTCACCTACCATGATAATATCGGGATCTTGACGAACCAAAGATCGAAGCCCGGTAGCGAAAGAGTAACCGATTTTAGGTCTAATCTGTGATTGATTAATTCCTTTAATCTGATATTCAATCGGGTCTTCTAGGGTAGAAATATTAACCCCTTCCTTGTTTAATATATTAATAATAGAATACAAAGTGGTAGTTTTACCACTACCAGTTGGACCGGTTGATAAAATAATTCCATTAGTTTTTTTAATATTATTTTTTAATAAATCTAAAATATAATTATTAAAACCTAATTCTTGTAAACTGATAATACCCTTAGCCGTGTCTAAGATACGAAGCACGGCTTTTTCCCGACCGTTGCCGACCGGCAAAGTAGAAATACGAAAATCAATTTCTCGACCGTCAAGAACCAAAACCATACGTCCGTCTTGCGGAATACGGGTTTCATCCATTTTCATATGAGCTAAAACTTTAATTCTGGCAATAACGGCATTATAAACATTTTTCGGTAAAAATAAAGCATTTTTTAAAATACCGTCAACTCGATAACGAACTCGACTTTCATTTTCAAAAGGTTCAATATGAATATCACTGGATCGACTATCAATGGCGTTTCTAATAATAACCGATACAATTTTAGCTACCGGAGCGCTATTAGCATCTTCCGCATTCAAAATATTTTGATCCTCTTCTTTTTTAAATTCCAATAAATCTTCGCTTTCTTCTTCTTGCGATTTTATTTCCAAAGCGGAAGAAATTTCTTCTTCCATTTTTTTATATTGTTTAAAAGCGGAATTAAAACTAACTTTAGAAATTACATAATATTCAACTACTAATTTTTTTTGTTTGCCTAAAAAACTGACCGCTTCCATTGATTTTAAATTAGGATCAACCAAACCGACACTCATTTTAGTATCATCATTAGAGAAACAAATAGCTCGATAATTAGCTGCTAAATCTTCAGAAATTAAATTTAAAGTTTCTTTATTTATTTCCACATCAATTAAACTTTTGTAAGGTAAATTATACAATTCCGCTTTTAATTTAGTGACATCTTCACGATCAATAATTTTCTCCTTTATTAAAAAACTACCCAAATCAAATTTTTTTTCGGTACTTATTAAATTATTTATTTCTACCATTTTACTTGATGAAACCAAGCCCTTTTTCTTTAATAAATCAAGAAATTTTAAATTATTTATCATAAAAATTAAAAAATGTTTAAATTAAAATTGCGGGGAAAACGGATCAAGATTGCCGACGTCAAATTCCGGGTCGGACTGATTATTATTACCCTCCCCAGTTCCCGTTAAATCGGTACCGGTAACCGATGAATCGTCTGGCAACGAAAAATCATTATAATCAAATTGAAAATCTTTTAAATTATTAAATTTTTTATTCTGCGTGATGCTTAAATCAAATAAATCAGTATCAGCTCCGGTCTGTTTTTTTAAATTACTGATAATATCTTGCGAATTTTCAACTTTAGAATCAACATTAAAATACGATAAAAATTGACCACCATAAGCAAAAAAAGCAATATTGGCTCCGGCTAATATTAATAACAGTAAAATTAAAGTTATTCTATAAATTTTTTCCATATAATATTTAATTATTTTTTATAATAAGTTAAAAACTCAATACCAACGCTATGATTATCAGGTTGAAAATCAAGATAATAAATATCAATTAATTTTAAATTATTTTCTAAAACATTAAGTAATTTTTTTAATTTATTATAATCAACATCACTAACAGAAACTTTTACCACCCAAGCACCAATATTAGTTGGCAAAGAATTAAGTTGACCTAAATACAAATCATCAGTACTTTCAGTATTTTCAGAATTTGCTATTTTAGTGTTTACCGCTCGTCGACCTAAATTTACATCACTTTCTAAAGAAATACTATCTTTATTTTCCTCTAGAGAAACAACTTCAACATTATCAACTTTAAAATTATTTGAAATTAAAAAATAAGTTACCTCAGAAAACAAATCATCTCGACTGTATTTAGCCGGTACCATTTTATTTATTTTATAAGCGACACTAGAGTCAACAATATCAAAATCAGCGATAAGCTCTTTATATTTTTCCAATTCTTGATATTTTTTTATAAACTCAGTTTTTCGTTCTTGTAAAATATTATTAGAAGCGATAATAGCATCTTTAAATTGCGGTTTAATAAGAAAAATAATCGCTATTAATAAAATCGCAAAAATTACAACCACTAAAAAATATTTAAAATAAGAATTTAAAAATCGATTAATATTATTGCGACGTTTTTTAACGCTAAAATCAACTTCTTCATTTTCGGATTCCTTTTTTTTAAAGTTATTTTTTGTTTCCGGCATAATCAATTAATTAATTAATAAAAATAATAGGTTTTAAATCAAGGTTAAGATTAAAATTAACAAAAGTTTTATTACCGGCTTCTTCATTAATAATTTCTTCATCACTAATTGAAGCGGAATTAACCGATGGATTAGCAGAAAAAGTTTTAGATTGAAAATTGGTGGCTAAAACATTATTGCTTACAGTCGGTAAAACATATTGACCGTAAATATCACCGGTAAAACTTTTATAATAAATATTATTTTTTAAAGTATTCTTTTCTAAAAAACTAAAAAAATTAGTCCAGTAAATATGACGATTTAAAACCTGTGAAGAAAGATTCAATTTATTTTGAAATTCAATCGCTTCATTATATTTACTTTGTAAATCATTGACCTCAGTAGTAATTTGGGTAATTTCAGTTTCTAAATAATATGAATTTTCAATCTCTTTTTTATTTTTCCAAATGGTTAAAACAATATAACTTTCAATAATAAAAATAATAACCACCCCCAAAAGAATACAAAAAATAACCAAATCTTTTTTCCAATTAAAATCAATCTCAATTTCATCTTTAATTAAATTAGTTTCCAGTAAACCTAAATTACCGACTTTTTTCTTTTTCTTAAACAACTTAGAAAAAGAATCAAAAAAATTATTTGATTGACCGAACCCCGAAATATTTTTTACCGCATTTTTTTCTTCAACTTCTTTATTAGAATCAAATACGGAATTATCCGTCGCTTCGTCATCCGATAAAGTATTGTCGTTAAAATTTTCTTCTTTTTTCGGATTTTTTTTATCCGGTATATTTTTTAACATAATATTTTAATATTAATACTGTAATATTTTATAATTATTCCATGCCTCGCAAAGCCAAACCGGTAGCTATGGCCAATTTAGGACCGACTTCATTTAAAACCGGTTGTAATTCGGCCGGGTAGGAAACTCTAAACCATGGATCACCGATAATAACCTTAGTATTTAAATGGTTTTCCAAATATTCGGAAAAATTAAACAATAAACTTCCGCCACCCGATAAAATTATTTTTTCAATATTTTCTCCGTTACTGCTCACGAACAAATCCAACATATATTTAATTTCATTGATAATCAATTCAATGGCATTAGTGACCACTTTAGGAACTTCGCCGTTTTTTTCAAGAGATGAAATTGATAAATCAAATTTAAATTGTTCAGCTTGTTCCAAACTAATTCCCATTTTTTTGCTAATCTCAGCAGTAATAGTTTTACCGGAAATATTAATACTACGATTTAAGAAAGGAATATTTTCTTTAACGATGGAAAAATTGGTACTATTACCACCCATTTCAATTATCATTAAAGTGGAAGCGTCGTTTCCCAGTAATGATCTAATTAAAGAAAAAGTTTCAGTTTCTAAATTAGTCAAAAAAATTCCGGCTTTTTTAAAAACCTCAATATACTTTTTTACT
>Ga0172381_10006789_pt1 | contig 11433 bp, 10 predicted proteins | sample Leawel6488metaG_FD_119754 | JGI IMG/M metagenome (GOLD analysis project Ga0172381, IMG submission 119754) | Leachate microbial communities from a municipal landfill in Southern Ontario, Canada - Leachate well 64-88 metaG | ecosystem: Engineered > Solid waste > Landfill > Unclassified | place... | reverse complement strand
TTCACTAAAACAACATCTCCACTTTTTATTATTTCTTTTAATCCTTCTATAGCATCATCTGAATCATCAAATTGAAAAATATTTTTTTCTTTCATTTTTGAATCAATCGCACCTTCAACAATTTTTCTAGCTCTAATACCTGTAGTAATTAAAATATCACATGTGTCAGCTACCAACTTCCCTGCTTTTATATGTTCTTCTGCAGAATACTTTCCAAGTTCCATCATATCTCCAAGTACAGCGATTTTTCTTCCTCTTGTTGTAACAGGAGTTACATCCTCCAAAGCGTGCAAAGCTGAAGCTAGAGCAATAGGAGAAGAATTATAAGTATCATCAATAACAGTAGTTTTTTTAACACCTTTTAATATTCGCATTCTACCCTTTGATGGTTCGAGACTTAAAAGGGCTTCGCCTGCTTTTACAATATTTATTTTTTGAGTTAATCCTACTGCTATAGCAGCTAAAGAAGAATAAATACTTTTTGAACCGAGAGAACCTTTGATAACTATAGGAACAATATTGTCTTCATTTTTTACTTTAAAAGTAACCCCCTCTATTTCTCCATCTTTATTATAATAATTTTTTACTTCGCTTACGATTAGATCTGCATTTTCACTAGATCCATAAATAAAAGAAATATTTTTGACTGATTCTTTGATTTTCATAGAATCCTCATCATCACCATTTACTATAAGTATTCCATCTTTATTTAAAACCTCAACAATATATTTTTTCTCACGAATTAGGGCTTCTCTGTCTTTAAAAAATTCAATATGAACTGGGACTTTTGCAAAAGCAGTAAGAACAACAATATTTGGTTTTAACCATTTTGAAATATCTTTTATATCTCCAGGTTTACCAGCCCCAACTTCTATAATAAGCCACTCTGGATAATTTTTACTTTTAAAAATGAGCAACTCTAAACCTTTAAAAATATTTTTTGCCCAATTTATAGGGTCATACCAAGCATTCTGACAACCGAGAACTGTGAGCGGAATACCTATATCACTATTAAAACTTTTTTCGCTTTTTCTAACAAAAAATGAACTAGACATCACAGAGAAAATTGCATCCTTAGCAGAAGTTTTTCCAACACTTCCAGTAACCGCTACTATTTTTGGTTTATATTTTTTAATAATTAAAATAGACTCATATTTTATTATTAAAGATATTATTTTTTTTATAGTTGCCTTCATATTTGTAGTTTAACATATTTAAAAACTGACACGACCTTACTATCTGTCCGGTGGTATTTCATAATAATTTATCAAAAAATTCGCAATATCATGAAATGGCCCTGTAAGAGTCTGGGAAGCAAAATTAACATTTTTTGGTTCTACTGTATATAAAAAAACTAAGAATTTTGGATTATATGCTGGTAAATAACCGAAAAATGAGTGTAAATATTTATCTGAATAATATCCACCACCTTCTTTAGCAGGACGAGCTATCTGAGCGGTTCCTGTTTTTGCAGCGATACTATAATGCTCCATTTTTATACTTTTGTAAGATTCGTCCACAACATTAACAAGCATTCTGGAAATTTCTTCTGAAGTTTCTTTTTTTATTACCTGTTTAGATTCATTTACATAAGATATATTTTTTGAAAGACCAACTTTATAATCTATACTACTTACAGCATGAGGGATTATTAATTTACCGCCATTAGCCAAAACAGATAGAGCTTTTACAGTAATTATAGGTGTCATTGAAATACCCTGACCGTATGATGCTGTCGCATATTCAATTTTTTTATTATTTGTAAGATTATTTAATAGGTTTCCTATATTACCAGATGCTTCTGCAGGTAAATCTATACCTGTTTCTGAACCTATTCCATAAGCTTGAAAATATTCCAAAAATTTTTCCTTACCTAAACTATTCATAACAAAAGTTACTCCTGTATTTAGGGAATTATTTAAAACTTCTTGCATTTTTATTACACCTCTTCCTTTCTTATCAAAATTATAAATAGTTTTACCATCAATTTCTAAGAAACCTTTATCGTTGTACGTTGTATTCGCCGTAACAGCGCCATCGTCAAGTCCTGCTGCCATAGTAAGAGGTTTGATAATAGAACCCATCTCATAAGCATCAGAGATTAAAGGATTAGAAAAGATACTTACGTTAGTTTCTTTTTTAAAATCATTTAGATCAAAAGTTGGTGAAACCGCCATGGAATATATTTCGCCTGTATTTGGATTTATCACTATCGCTCCTGTAAGTTTTGGACTCCACTTTTTATTTGTTGCATCAATAATCTTTTCCACGTAACCCTGAACTTCAGGATCGATTGTAGTTATAATATCTCCCTCTCTATCTTTATCTTGAATAAAATTTTTATTTATATTAGAAAATATTTCAGCGAAAGCGTTCATATAGAGACCTTGTTCATCTCTTTTTAGATTTTCATTATAATATTTTTCTAGGCCATATCTACCAACGAGATCTGTTCCTCTATCATCAAAACCAACAAAACCAACAAGGTTTGAAGCTAGACTTCCACCAGGATAATATCTCCAATTTTCTTTTTCTATTATTACTCCTGATAAATTTAAACTATCTATTTTTTCAATATCTTCTTCTGATATCTTTCTAGCTATTTCTTCATATGGATCATTTACTTTTGAAACTTTAGAATAAAAAGTTCCTGCATCAATAGGAATTATTTCGGAAATCTTTTTATAATACATATCCGTGTCAGTAGACATCGTTTTTATATTCAAAGCCAAAACATAGCCAGTATTCAAACTAGCTGCTGATATTAGATTTCCACTTTTATCTTTAAAAAAAATACTACCTCTATCAAAAATCTTTGCACTTCTAACTGTATATTGTTTATCTACTATATCAGCATAATTTTGCCCTTTAACTACCTGCAAAAAATACAACCTGACAACCATAATCAGGGCAAAAAAAACTATAAAACAGAATATAATTCTGATATTTTTTTGAAAACTATTAATTTTCATTTACAGACAATGATATTTTCTTTTGAACAGAATCTATGGAAGCAAACTTATCAGATGTAACACGAACAAATCCTCTGGACTCTGCGGTTTCTAAAGTTATACTATTTTTAATATTTAAATATTGAAATTCCAATGAATTAATTTCTGAACTCAAAGTTTTCATCTCACGTTCTACTCTTTGCTTTGAAACTGCATTCATCATAGTGCTATTTAATAAAAATCCGTAGCTCAAAACAAGTAAAACAGCAGTCGAAAATAGAACTATAAAAATTCTTTTCTCTTTATTTTCTACTCTATCTATTTGTTTTTGTATTATTTGTGCAACCATAGTATTTAAATTAAAAAAGTAAAATGAAAAATTTAAAAATATAATTTAAAATTTAGAAATAAATTCAATCTTTTTGTATTTGTTTTCATATTTTTATTTTTTAACTTTATTTTTACTCTTTTCTTTTTTATTTTTAATCTATCTTTTGTATTACCCTCAATTTTGCACTTCTTGCTCTTGGATTTTCTTTTAATTCTTCGTCGCTCGATGTTATTGGTTTTTTATTTATTAATTTTCCTTCACCCATTTTTACTTTGTCTCTAAAAAAATTCTTAACTTCCCTATCTTCTACTGAATGAAATGAAATTATTGCTATTCTTCCTCCTACTTTTAAAAATTGCCATCCTTTGTTCATCCCTTCTTTTAATGCTGTAATTTCATCATTAACCGCAATTCTTAGTGCCTGAAATGTCTTTGTGGCAAAATGTGTCTTTCCTTTCTGATACCCCACAGGAACGGCTTGTTTGATGATCTCTACTAATTCAGATGTTGTTTCTATTTCTTTTTTTAATCTTGCCTGTATAATCGCTTTTGCAATTCTTCTTGAGTATCTCTCGTCAGAATATCCGTATAAAATATTTGCTATTGTTTCTTCTCCCCAATCATTTAATATTTTTTTAGCATTAATTGTTTGTTCACCTTCTGAAAATGTCATCAGTATTGGTTCATCTTTTTTGAAAGTAAAACCTCTACCTGAAATATCTAATTGATCTGAAGATAAGCCTAAATCTAAAAGTATCCCGTCTACAAAATTTACATTTAAATCTGTTAAAACTTTATCTAGATTTCTATAATCTGAAAGAATAAAATCTACTTTACAATTTGATTTAGAGAATTTTTCTTTAGCATTTCTAATTGCTAACATATCTCTATCTGTGGCAATTATTCTTACTTTATTATCAAAATCAGAACAAACTTTTAAGCTGTGACCTGCTCCTCCTAGAGTTCCATCAAAATATGTAGCTCCTGGCTTTAGGTTTAAACTGTCTATTGATTCATTTAAAAGAACTGTCTTGTGTATCATATAAATTTAAAAATAAAAAATTAAAATGAAAAATTATAATTTGAAACTTAAAAATAAATTTGATTCCTTTTTTGTATTATTTCTTTTCATATTTTTAAGCTTTATTTTTACTTTTTACTCTTTTATTTTTGATTTTATAACGCTCCTGCTTGTCCAAGTTTTTCTGCTAATTGGTCGGCCTTCTTTTCAACTACATTCTTATATTCTTTCCAAGAAGATTCACTCCAAATTTCTATTCTGTCCTGAACACCAACAACTGCTATTTTATTTTTTAAAGAAGCTCTTGAAACTAAAAAATCTGGCAAAAGAATTCTACCGATTGAATCTACTTCGACTTCTGTTGCTGAACCAAACATGTATCTATTAAAGCTTCTATTATCTGCTGTAAGCATTGAAAAATTTGAAAGTTTTTCTGATATTTTTTTCCATTGTGCAAGAGTGAATATCCAAAGACAGTCATCGAGCCCAGCAGTAATAATAATTTTTTTCCCAACTTCTTTACGAAATTTGATAGGTAGTGATACCCTCTTTTTTTCATCTAATGTATGTATATATTCTCCGATTAACATTTTTATTAAAAAATTATTGAATTTCGTATTTCCCACTCATTCCCACACACTATATATTTTATAGCACTTCATCCCACAAAGCAACAGAAAATAACAGAATATAAAATATTAGAAAGATAAAATTTAAAAAAATAAAATATAAAAATATGGCTATAAATATAGTTATTTAAATATTGTTAAAAATTTAATTTTATAAAATATTAAGTTATCAACAGTTAAAGAAATATATAATAAAAAATATTCTTAAATTTAAAATACAAAATAAAAGAGGAATTTTTGCTCCGCAAAAATTCCTCTTTTATTTTGTATTTTCTAAATTATAAATTCAATATTTTATTTTATCCTTTTGATTTCATAAAAGGAAAAATCTGACATTCACGAACCGGTTTATCTGCAAAAAAACTAAATAATCTTTCTGATAATCCGAAACCACAGGTTGGTGGCATACCGTATTCAAGTGCTTCAACAAATTCACCGTCCATCATTTGTGCCTCTTCATCTCCCCCTTCTCTAAGTTTAGCTTGCTCTGTAAATCTTTCCATTTGGTCTATCGGATCGTTAAGTTCACTAAAACCTTTACCATTTTCAGAACCAGCAATAATTACTTGAAATCTTTCAACAATATTTTTATTTTTTTCCATTCTTTTTGCGAGAGGTTCAAGCATAACAGGGACATTTATCAAAAAGCCTGGACCACCAATTTGTTTTCTACAATATTTCCACAAAGAATCTATAGCTCTGTTTAAATTAAAACCTTTTCTATCATATTCTATTTTTAATTCTTTAAGTTTAGACTCAATTTCATTGATATTTGCTGAAAAAATATCAATACCTGTCTTTTCTTTAATAAGTTCAACAAAATCGTATTTTTCCCATTTACCACCCAAATCAACATCAAAACCTTTTATTTTGAATTTAAGTGTTCCAAAAGTTTTCTCTGCAATATATTTATACATTTCTTCAACTAATTGCATACCTAGATTATAGTCAGCATAAGCCCAGTAAAATTCCATTTGATTATAGTCTTGAAGATGTTCTGCATCAGCTCCTTCATTTCTAAAAATTCTTCCTATCTCATAAACTTTAGGAAAACCAGCTACCATAAGACGTTTAAGCCAAAGTTCTGGTGAAATTCTTAAATAAACATCTGTATCATAAGCATTGTAATGTGTTATAAAAGGTTTAGCTTCAGCTCCGCCGGCCGTATTTTCTAATACGGGAGTATCAACCTCCATAAAACCCTTGTTTGAAAGAAACTCTCTCATTGAACTGAAAAATTTTGCTCTTTTTTCAATAAGGTCTCTTGTTTCAGAATTTGAAATTATATCAAGATATCTTTTTCTAAATTTTTCATCTTCATCAGCTAAACCATGCCATTTTTCTGGAAGAGGTCTTAAACTTTTTGTAAGAATTTTCCAGTCTGAAACTTGTAAAGTTTTTTCGCCTCTTTTTGTGATAAAAAGTTTTCCACTTATTTCTATAAAATCACCTATATCAATAGTATTTTGAAAAAGCTCAAAACTTTTTTCATCCATTTCATCTTTTTTAAACAAACCTTGAAAAGTACCTGTGCCATCATTAATATTTATAAAAACAAGACCACCTTGACCCCTTATAGCCAAAATTCTACCAACAATATGCAAATCTTTTTCATTTGATAGATTTTCAAAATCCTTAATAACTTCTGAAATATAATAATCTCTTTGCGAGACTGCAGGGTAAGGATTCATACCTGCTTTTTCAAGTAGTTTAATTTTTTCTATTCTAACATTTCTTAATTCTTCAAAAGACATTTTAAATTATAAAATAATAAAAACTTTTATTTTACTTCAAGTAATTTGTATTCCATTTTTTTGCCATTTGGTGAATTGAAAGAGAATATTTCACCTTTCTTTTTACCCAAAACAGCAGCACCTATAGGAGATCTGTTTGAAATCTTACCCAAAGCTAAATCTGATTCAGCTGAACCAACAATCATCAAGGTCATTTTTTTAGAACCATCAGTCTTTTCTACAACAACAGTACTACCAATTATTGCATATTCACCATGTTTATCTTCAACTACAACTGCATTCTTTAAAATATTTTCTAATTTAACTATCTTTTCTTCAACTTCAACTTGTTTATTTCTTGCTTCATGATATTCAGCGTTTTCAGACAAATCACCAAGAGATCTAGCGTAATCTAATGCTTAGCTACTTCTTTTCTCTTAACATTTTTCAAATCTGTTAGTTCTGAAACTATTTCATCGTGCTTTTGTTTTGTTAGATACTCTCTTTTTTCTTCGGTCATATTTTTGTTTTTATAATCTGTTAAAAACAGAATTAATTAATAATATAAACTTATTCACTATAATAACATTTTTATAGCACAAAAGCAAAAAAGATATATTTTTAAACGTAAAAACAAATCTTATATTATTATTTGAAATACTCTGGTGTATTTACGCTCATCCAATCTAGTGTCTGTCTCATAGCATAACTTGCACCAATAGTATTAGTTTCTGGACCTTTTTCCATAACTATAGCAAAAGCATACTTTGGATTTTCATATGGAAAGAAACCAGTAATCCAAGAATTTACAAACTGTTTCCTAGCACCAAGTTCAGCTGTTCCAGATTTTGCAGCAACCTTAACATAAGGAACATTTAAAGATGTGACGACACCGTTGGTAACGGCCAATCTCATACCCTCATGAACAATTTGAAAGTCTTCAGTACTTAAATTTAATTCGACAAATGAATCTTTATCACCTCCCAACAAAATAGATGGTTCTAATAATTTTCCATTATTAGCTATACTTGCTACGGCTCTAACAGCCTGTATCGGACTTACTTGAAAACCATACTGACCTATTGATGTGTGATAGGTATTACCAATATTCCATTTCTCACCATTAAAATTCGCAGCTTTCCATTCTGGACTAGGTATTGTACCAGACTTTCCACTAAAAAATCCTTCTGGAATATCTTGCCCAAAACCAAACATACTTAAATATTTATCAATTAATGTAATTCCCAAACCTTTTTGATTTTCATAACCTCCTCCTACTTCATAAAAATATACATCGGAAGAAACTGCAAGTGCTTCTCTCATATTTACCCAACCATGCGCCTTCCAGTCTTTAAACACAGAAGGTTTTGATGGATCATAAATATTCGGAATTGTTATCGAACCAGTACTCAAAATTTTTGTACTTGGATCAATAATATTTTCTGTTAAAGCCGCTATAGACATAAAAGGTTTTACAATAGAACCTGGAGTATAAAGACCATCAATAACTCTATCCAAAAATGGATTATTTTTATTTGTTAAAAAATTATTAATTACATTTCTATTATTACCGTCTGCTAAAATCTGAGAATCGTATTCTGGATAACTAGTTAAAGATATTATTTCTCCTGTATTAACATCCATAATAACACCAGCACCACCAACAAAACCAACTTGTTTTGCAAGATTTTCAATTGCTTCATACATATGACTTTGCAACTTAGAATCTATTGATAAAGTTAAATCTTTTCCATCTTCTGCAGGTCTTACAACATTTTCAGATTGAACTTTTCCTTTTGCATCAACTTCAATAATTCTAAGTCCATTTGTCCCAGACAAAATAGAATTGTAATATTTTTCTACTCCATCTTTTGCAATATAATCATCACTATAATAAAAACCTGAGTTGTCTTTTGATGGATACTTTATATACCCTAAAATATGAGATAGACCGTCTAAATCTGTATACTTTCTTAAAGAAAATTCATTTTCATCATTTACAACGTTCCAAACTATCTTATTATAATTTCTATCATAAATAACACCTCTATTATGAAAAACTAATGTATTTTTCAATCTATTATTTTCACTTTTTGTTAAATAATAATCACCGTTAGTAACTTGCAAATCAAAAGCTTTTACGAAAAAAGAAGCAAAAATTAAAAAACAAACAATACTGAAAGTAAGAAAAGCCCTTGTTGAAATTGGTCTTTCAATTCTTCCTTCAAATTGACTGGTATCAAATTTTGGTAAATTTTCTGCATCCAAAAAAATTTCATCTGGATCTATACTACCAAGCCTTTTTTTATATTCATTATTTTTTATCTTTTTTTTAAATTTGTTAAACATAAAAATTCTATAGGGATATTCTTAACATTTTCTTCATTTTAAAAGAAATTGTATAAAAAATAAATAAAAGTAATGTTATAAAATAAGCAAATTTTATACTAAAGATACTTCCGCTACCATAGATAGAGTCCAAAATAAAACCGAAAAATACTGCTTCTACAAAATTATTAAAAAGAAATATAAAAATTAAACTCAAAAAAACAGTTATATAAACTGGTAAAAAAAATACTGATAATATTAATAATATATTTGCTAATATTCTAAACATGATTAAATAATTATATTATTAAACTTTTATTTTTTAGCCTTTTCACCCTGGCTCAACACTTCAACCCATCTAAGTTCAGCTATATTTGTTGGATTCTTAAATAAAACACTTTGGAAAGAATCTGACTCTTTAAATTCAATTTTTTCTATAATCCCAAAAATATTTGGAGAGATTGAAGGAATAATAATAGAATCACCCTCTTTGACATCTATTTCTCTAGGAATCTCAACCTTGAAATTACCTCCCCCTAAACCAACAGCTTCCTTTTCAATATTGTTGTTACCAACTAAAACTTTGATTTTTTCGCCCGGAGAAGAATACAAAACAACCTTTGCAGAAGTATCATAAACTTCAGATACATAGCCAATAAAAACATTTCCGTCTACTAAAACTCTATCACCTACTTTAACACCATCTAGAATTCCGATATCAATTATAAGAGTGTCATATAAAGATAAAAACGGTTTTACTAATACGGAAGCAAGAATAAGTTTTTGATCATCTTTTTTTCTATTTAAAATATTTTTTAAATCTTCATTTTCTTTTTTTAACAAATCAAAAAGAACTTGATCATTCTCTTTTAGAGAAAGTTGTTTTTTTAGGTAATTATTTTCTTCCAATAGTCCATTTTTTGACCTTAATACTTCAAAATTGCTTGCAAAAAAGTTTGTTATACCATTTTTAACAGACCATAAAGGATTTCCTATACTAAATAAAATATTTCGTGAATAAGATAATGAAAAAATAAAAATTAAAAAAATAACAACAATTATAGACCAAAAATATTTTTTGTTTTTATTATGTACATTTGAAAAATTGTTATTTTTTTGGTGGAAGTTCATCTTCATTTTGAATTAATGATTCACTATAAGTTTCCATATTTTCTACAATAATACCCGTTCCTCTTGCAACAGCTGTGAGTGAATCATCAACAAAATGTACAGGTATCTTTAAATATTCACTTAATAATCTATCTAAACCTTTAATAAGTGCTCCACCTCCAAAAAGATAAACTCCTCTTTGCATGATATCAGTAAGAATTTCTGGCGGAGTAGTTTCCAGTACTTCTTTTGTAGATTCTACCAAACTTTCAATTGATACAGACATCGCTTCTCTTATATCAGTATCAGTTAATATTACTTCTCGTGGTAAACCCGTTATCAAATCACGTCCTTTTACAGAAGCTTCTAGATTTTCACCATCTACGACTGCACCAATAGCAATTTTAATATTTTCAGCAGTCTTTTCTCCTATCAAGATTTTAAATTCACTTCTCATATAACTGATAATATCATTATTTAATTTATCACCAGCAATTCTCAAATTTTTAGATTTTACAATTCCACCCAAAGAGATAACTGCGATATCTGTTGTTCCACCGCCAATATCTATTACCATATTCCCTATTGGTTCATTTACAGGCAAACGTATACCAATAGCTCCAGCCATAGGTTGTTCAACAATATAGACTTCTCTTGCACCAGCATTTCTTGTAGCATCGCGAACAGCACGAATTTCAACATTTGTTACTCCAGAAGGAACACCAATAACGACTCTTGGGCCTAACATTTTTGGAGAAAATTTTTCAGCTTTTCTTATCAAATAAGCAATCATTTCTTCTGTTACTTCAAAATCTGAGATTACTCCATCCACAAGTGGTCTTATAGCTACAATGTGAGGAGGAGTTCTACCAAGCATTTCCTTTGCTTGCATACCAACAGCAACAACTCTTCCTGTCTTTTGGTTTAACGCAACGACTGTAGGTTCATTGATGACTATTCCCTTTCCAGAAACATAAACTAGAGTATTTGCAGTACCCAAATCTATACCAATATCATTTGATAATCTTTTATTAATTTTTTTCTGTAAATTTTCAAACATGGTTTTAGTTGATTCATGATTTAGGATTTATGATTAATGAATAATTTTATTCTTAATTCATAAATCCTTAATCTTAATTCTACCTACTTATATTCTTTAACAAAATCTAAAACATCACTTTCCTTAAGACTTAAAACTTTTCCATCTATTCTTTGTTTAATTTCAAATTCACCTTTTTCTAAACCTTTGTCACTTACGACAATTCTAAGTGGTATACCTATAAGATCAGAATCATTAAATTTTTCACCTGCACGAGCTTCTCTATCATCA
>Ga0172381_10006788_pt1 | contig 11434 bp, 11 predicted proteins | sample Leawel6488metaG_FD_119754 | JGI IMG/M metagenome (GOLD analysis project Ga0172381, IMG submission 119754) | Leachate microbial communities from a municipal landfill in Southern Ontario, Canada - Leachate well 64-88 metaG | ecosystem: Engineered > Solid waste > Landfill > Unclassified | place... | reverse complement strand
AGATTTGAAGATCAAATGAAAAAGGCCATGCTTCGTGAGAAAAAGAGAACCATTGAAGAAGAGCTTGGGGAAATGAATGAGGAGGGAGAGATAAGTAACGAAGAGTTCAAAGAATTTAAAGCCAAAATCAAAGCTTCTGGAATGACTGGAGAAGTGAAATCTCGGGCAGACAAAGAACTCAAACGTCTAAGTGAGATGTCACCAAACAATCCCGAGGGGGCATACATCAGAAATTACCTAGATTGGCTCTGTGACATGCCTTGGAACAAGACAACTCCCAATAATGTTCCAATGAAAAAAGCCTCAAAAGTTTTGGAAGATGAGCATTATGGAATTGACAAAGCAAAAGAGCGTATTTTGGAATACTTAGCAGTAATGAAGCTTAAAAAGGATCAGAAAAAACAAAAAAATACTGGTGTGGTACACCCAACAATACTTTGTTTCATAGGTCCCCCAGGTGTTGGAAAAACGTCTATCGGGAGATCCATTGCCAAAGCTTTAAATCGTAAATTTGTGAGGGTCTCTTTGGGAGGAATTAGAGATGAAGCAGAGATCCGGGGACACAGAAGAACATATGTTGGAGCAATGCCAGGTAGGATTATCCAAGGAATGAAAAGTGCTGGGACAAAGAACCCAGTCTTTATGTTAGACGAAATAGATAAAATCGGAGTGGACTTTAGGGGAGACCCATCAAGCGCTCTTCTTGAGGCATTGGACCCAGAACAAAATAAAGAGTTCTCTGATCATTATTTGGAAGTTCCATTTGATTTGTCTGACGTAATGTTTATTTGTACAGGAAATGTCCTAGATACCATTCCGGCTCCTTTGAGAGATAGGATGGAAGTTATAACATTCCCAGGTTATACAGAGGAAGAGAAATTCCAGATTTCCAAGAAATTCCTTTGGCCAAAGCAGATTGAGGCGCAAGGTCTTACAGAAAAGAAAATCGAAATAGTGGATACGGGGTTAAAAGAAGTAATCAGTAGTTATACAAGAGAAGCGGGGGTTAGAGGTTTGGAGAGAAATCTAGCTAGTGTTTGTAGGAAAATTGCCCGCCTTGTTGCAGAAAAGAAAAAATATCCAGTTAAAATCGAGGCAAATGATATTAAAAAACTTCTAGGAAGCCATAGATATACATCTCAAATTGCTGAGAAAAAGGATGAAGTCGGAATGAGTACGGGGCTTTCTGTTACACCATTTGGCGGAGAAATATTGTTTATCGAAGTATCTCTCATGCCTGGCAAAGGAAAACTCACCCTTACAGGTCAGCTTGGGGATGTTATGAAAGAGTCTGCAAAAGCTGCTTTTACTTGGACAAGGTCTCATTATTATGAATTGGGACTTAAAAGAGACTTTTCGGAAAACATTGATGTTCACATACATGTCCCCGAGGGTGCAGTCCAAAAAGATGGACCTTCTGCGGGAGTTGCAATTACAACTGCATTGGTTTCTGCCCTCACAGGAATTCCAGTAAAGCGTCATATAGGTATGACTGGTGAGGTTACCTTAAGAGGTAGGGTTTTGGAAATTGGAGGACTCAAAGAAAAGTCTATTGCGGGGCATAGGGCAGGGTTAACCACTATAATTTGTCCAAAAGATAATAAAAAAGATCTTGCTGAGATCCCATCTCAGGTCAAGAAGGACATAAAATTTGTTTTTGCGGAGAGAGTTTCAGATGTACTCAAAGTTGCACTAACCTCTTGGCCATCAAAGATAAAAATTGATGAGAATTACGCTCCAATTTCCTCAACTTTATCTGCAAACTAATTGTTGTTCCGGTGATCTTTTGGTCTATAATGGTCTCTTGGTGACTTGCATATTATGAAAGGGAAAGATAACAGTAAACTTATATATTTTTTGTCCCTGATTGGGTTTTTTGCGATATTTTCAACAACTATATCTAAAAGTCCAGTTTTACCCCTTTATGTTAAGGCTTTGGGGGGAGACGCTATCGTAATTGGTCTAATTTCTGCCTTCTCACCTCTGGCGGGGATACTATTTAGCTTCCCTATTGGCATGATGTCAGACAAAATTGGGAGGAAAAAACTTCTCATTGTTTCAGGCTTCATATTTTTGATTGCACCACTACTATATTTACTGGTAAATTCACCAGTTCTTTTGATCCCAATTAGATTCTTCCATGGAATCGCCACTGCCATTCTAGGGCCAGTAGTATCCGCAATGATAGTTAGGGCGTATTCCACGTCAAAAGGCGAGAAACTGGGTCTCTATTCGTCTGCAACCCTTGTAGGAAGAGCCTTAGCACCTCTACTTGGGGGTTTTATCATTTCATATTTCCTTAGCCACGGATTGGGGGACCTATCTTATAAATATGTGTATATGGCAGCGTTCATTTTAAGTATTCCAGTGCTTTCCTTAATGTTTTTCTTGAAAGATGAAGTGAAGTCGGTGGTAAAAGTTACAAAAAACGATTTATTGGTCAATCTGAAATATATTTATGAAAACAAAAGACTATTTTCTACCGCACTTGTTGAAATGGCAATTTACTTTGCATATGGGGCATTTGAAACCTATTTACCACTATATCTAACTGGGCTTCATATCCCTGCTAGTGAGATTGGTTTAATTTTCTCAGTCCAGATTCTTTCAATTGCACTTTCAAAACCTTTGTTTGGAAAGTTGGCTGATAGGGTGGACAAGAGAAAGCTTATCTTAGTTGGTGTTTTGACACTAGGCCTTTCTATCGGAATATTGGGATTTTTCCATACTATTATCGCAGAAATAGTACTAGGAGTTATCTTTGGCCTTGGACTTTCTTTCTCAACAGTGACAACTAGTACTTATGTTGCAGAAGTGTCTGCTGAAGATAAACTAGGTTCATCCTTGGGGGCTCTATCATCCATTATGGATATAGGCCAAACTGTAGGACCATTTATCACAGGGATTGCTATTACATACTTTTCTTATAAGTTCGGTTTTCTATTATCCTTTATTATGACCATAGTTACCGGGCTGATATTCTTCAGATACAACCATAAGGAAGTAAAAGAGGGAGTTTAACCTCATTTATGAGGTAGAAAATGCTTGCCACTCGGCAAAATTGTCAGCCTCGTGATAAAATACGCATGTAAGTGCCATAAGGCCCCATCGTCTAGCGGTCTAGGACACCAGATTCTCATTCTGGTAACTTGGGTTCGAGTCCCAATGGGGTCACATTATTGATATCAATTGACGTAGTATGAAATATTGACATTGGTTGCTTGAGCATATAAAATCACCATCGTTGCCTAAAAAATGAACAATAATATCTCCACCCATACAAGCAGGCGCTATATTTATAAAGCGCTGTAAGTTTGGAGATAAATTTTTTAGGAATCCCTCCAAACAAATAAGCGAGGGATTATTTTTTTGAGACTAAATATATTATGAAAAATAACATTAAATTAACACAAGAAGGTTTGGATACTTTAAAATCCGAGCTTATAGAGCTTCGTGATGTCAAAAGACCAAAGCTTGTCGATCGTCTTTCAAATGCTCGTGCCCAAGGAGACCTTAGTGAAAATAGTGATTATCAAAGTGCTAAGGAGGAATTGGAATTTCTTGATGGCAGAATAGATGAGCTTGGTGAAGTGATTAAAACTGCTGCAGTTGTTCCAGTTTCCAAAAATGGAGATATTAATGTTGGGACAAAAGTTACAGTTAAGGTTGGAACCAACAAGATTGTATTTAATATTGTTGGTGAATGGGAAGCAGATCCAGTTAACAAAAAGATTTCCCATGAGTCCCCACTAGGAAAAGCATTGGTTGGTAGAAAATTGGGAGATAAAGTTGAAGTTGAAGCTCCTGCAGGAAAAGTCTACTACGAAATATTGGCTATTGAGTAAGATTCCTCTAATTTAGTCTTTTTTGTTCATCCACTCACGTGTTCCCAAATTGTTTCTCGGGGAGGAAGTGAACCACATCTGGCATTCCATAAATTGGTTAGTTCAGGGTGTATATCGAGATATTCATCAAGTCTTTTAAATTCAATTTCTTTGTAGTTTGGTTCATCACCAAACTTCAATCTTGTTGAGTATTTAAGAATACAAAAACTCAAAATTGATTCTATCGGGATTCCAACGAAGAAATTTACAAGTTCACGGTCCAGTAGATATTCAAGCTGATCTTTTTCATCTGCATTTGGTTGTAAACCGTAATATGAAAGGTCTGCTAGTTCTGAAGCATATTTTTTGTCTATTCCCGGCAAGTCAAGTCTATTGGATTCGTGTAACAACTCAATAGTTTCCCCAGCCTTTCCTGTTCCGGCAGGTCTATATAATTTCTCATGGATTTTGGCAGCATTCATATATTCATCTCTTTTTCTTCCTCTTCGGACATTCATTAATGGGATAATCTTGTTTTGGATAACGGAAATTTTATCTTCTATACTCAAATTATCAATCTCTTCAAAAAACTCTGGTTCTTTGGATGATTGAATTTCAAAAAATTCCTTCATATTTACCTGCATTATACATCACTATAAAATTATCGCTTGAGAAGATCAGCCTTGCGAGGTAAACTAATGGCATGGCACAACAGAACCTAGGAACACTGAAAGAAACTAGATTAGAAAAACTTCATGAGTTGGAAAAGATTGGGATGAATCCTTATCCTTCAAAAATTGAATTAAGTGGAAGATATATAAAAATAGCTGAAGCAAGAGATTCAATTGAAAAAGATGTGTTAACAGCAGGGAGAATCTGGTCAGTTAGAAAACATGGTGGCGTCACATTCATGGACCTTAAGGATGGAACTGGTGTAATTCAACTTCTGTTCCAGAAGAAAATGATCCCTGAGAAGTACGAATCACTTGGACTATTTGATATGGGGGATTTCTTGGCGGTTAAAGGTAAAGTAATAACAACCCAGGCGGGAGAGACTACGATTGATGTCACCGAATTTCAGCTTCTAACAAAATCAATCCGTCCACTTCCTTCAGTCTGGTATGGCCTTAAGGATGAAGAAGAAAGATATAGACAAAGGTATGTTGATTTACTTTTAAATGACGATCTAAAGGATCTTTTCAAGAAGAAGTCTGTTTTTTGGCAGAGTATGCGCGAGTTCTTGATTGAGAAGGGGTTTTTGGAAGTAGAAACTCCAGTATTGGAAAATACTGCGGGTGGGGCCGATGCCAATCCTTTTATTACACATCACAATGCCCTGGACATTGATCTATATCTTAGAATTTCCATGGGGGAGCTTTGGCAAAAGAGATTGATGGTTGCAGGTTTTGACAAGACTTTTGAAATAGGGCGTCAGTTCAGGAACGAGGGGATAGATCGTGAACATCTCCAAGACTATACACAGATGGAATTTTATTGGGGATATGCAAACTATGAAGATTCCATGGGTTTGGTTGAGGAGATGTATAAGTATGTTGCAAAGAAAACTTTTGGAACACTTAAGTTTGAAATTGGAGATTACAAGGTAAATTTTGATACTACTTGGAAGAAAATTGATTACAAAGACACTCTCCTAACAAAAACCGGAGTAGATATCTCAAAGGCATCAGGTGCGGATCTTAAAAAAGCTCTTAAAGAAAGAAAGATTAAGTATGAAGAATCTGACGAGAAGGGGCGTCTCATTGATTTACTTTGGAAAACTGTCAGGAAAACCATATCAGGTCCGGTTTTCTTGACCGGTCACCCTGTTGAAGTTTCTCCGCTTGCAAAGAGAATGAAAGGAAACCCTGAGTTCGTTGAAAGATATCAAGTCATTATTGCAGGGAGCGAAAATGGAAATGGTTATTCAGAGCTTAATGACCCGATTGACCAAGCAGAAAGGTTTGCCGAACAAGAAAAGATGCGAGAAAAGGGAGACGCGGAAGCACAAATGGAAGACAACGATTTTGTTAGGGCTTTGGAGTATGGTATGCCACCAACTTCTGGCTTTGGTGTTTCCGAGCGACTCTTCTCGTTTTTAGCAGGAAAATCCATTCGGGAAACCGTACTTTTTCCTCTATTACGACCAGAGGTAGGAAAGAAGGTGATTAATGATGAAAAATGAAATGAATTGGACAAAGGAAGACGTAATGAATGATTTCCTTTTGAGTTTAGCAGTATCATTCTTTGGTTTGATTTTGATCTTTGGACTTGGATTTGTATTCCCAAATATTAATCCTTACGTAGCAATCAAATGGATTGTTATTATTTGTACTGTTGCTTTTGTATATTCATTGGTTAGTTTTGGAGTCTTGAAGTTTATGACAATCAAGGCCCATATGACAATGAAAAAGGAAGTTAAAAAAGTTGTAAAAGTTAAAAAAACTTCCAAAAAATAACAGCATTGTTATTTTGAAGCATTATCAGACTGCCTCTGCCCATAATGCTTTAGTTAGGAAAGTATTGCAAAACCATTATGAAAAGAGATGATGCATTAAAACTTATTCGTGAGCATGTGAATGAGGGAAATATCATAAAACACATGTTGGCTCTAGAGGCAGTCATGGGTGCTTTATGGGAAAAATTTAAGACTGATGGGACAAAAGCAGAATGGATGCTAGCAGGACTTCTTCATGATGGAGACTACTGTGAGAGTGTTCCTGAGGGAAGACAGGGGATTCAGATAATCGAATGGGCGAAAGAGAAGGGACATGAAATTCCTGGGAGTGTTGCTCACGCGACAGCTGCTCATAACTGGGAGAATACTGGAGTGGAACCGGTTAACAATATGGATTGGTCAATCTTCTGTGCAGATTCGCTCACCGGTCTAATTGTTGCTTGTGCCTTAGTTCTTCCTTCAAAGAAACTAGCAGATGTAACACTAGAAAGAGTCATCAAGAAATTTGGTCAGAAATCTTTTGCTGGTGGGACAAGACGAGAAGAAATAAAAATGTGTGAAGAAAAGCTTGGTATACCTCTTGAAGAATTCATTGAGATTTCACTTGTTGCAATGCAGGGGGTAGCGGAGGAGATTGGACTTTAATGAAAAGTGTATGTATTTGTGGCTCCAGAAGATTTGAAAAAGAAATTAGGAAGTTTGCTAGGGACTTGAGAAAGTTGGGTGTTGCTGTCTACGAACCAATTCTTAATCAAAACAGAGGAATAGACAAACTTTCGCCTGATTTAAAAAGATTTGCTTTTTTGGGCCTTACTCACCACCATTTTAGTTTTATTAAGAAGGCAGATGTTGTCTATATTTACAACAAAGGTGGTTATATGGGGGTAAGTACTACCCTAGAGCTTGGCTATGCAGAAGCTCTAGGAAAACCAGTGTATGCCAAAAGCACTGGGGACACAGAGCCTGTTCGGGAAGTTCTTTTTGATGCAATAGTGAGTACCCCAAAGGAGCTCACTAAATTACTTAAATGAAAAAAGACGATACAGAGTATGAAGTAAAATTCTATCCAGTAGAAAAGAGTGAATTTCGACACAAACTTCAGTCAGTTGGAGCAAGACTAGTGATTCCAGAAAGAAAAATGATTAGGTCGGTTGCTGATTTTCGAGAGAATCCAACACTTGGAAACAGGGAATGCATTCGTGTGAGGGATGAAGGTGGGGTTGTAAGACTCAGCTTTAAATCTTTTGTCAAAGATGCAAAAACAATTAATGATCAAAAAGAAATTGAGACTGAAGTCTCCGACTTTGATGCAACTGTGAGGATATTGGAAAAAACAGGTCTCAAATTCAACAGACATCAAGAGACTTTAAGAGAAGAATGGGATATTGATGGAGTCCAAATAACAATAGATACATGGCCAGGACTTCTTACCTATTCAGAGATCGAGGGGAATTCTGAAGAATCTGTTATTCGTATAACAAAGCTTCTTGGTTTTGATTGGGATGAAAAGCTAATCATGCCCGCGTCGCAACTCTATGCAAAAGTTTACGGGATTACTGATGAAGAAGCTTTGGAAAAAATATCAGATATTACTTTTAAGAAGGTTCCTTTTAAAGACAAAAAGAAAGTCTGGCCAATTTAGATTATAATTAAAATATGCTTGACATTAATTTTATCCGCGAAAATGTTGATTTAGTTAAAAAAGGAGTTGGAAATAAAGGATTTGACATTACTTTAGTTGATAAAGTTTTAGAGCTTGATGAAAGGCGAAGAAAACTTCTTCAAGATGTTGAGAATCTCAATAGAGACGTAAATATTCTCTCACGGACGATAAAGGGGACCCCAACAGGTGAACAAATTGAATCTGGAAAACTCCTGAAGAAAAACTTGCAAGACAAAGAACCAGAACTGGATAAAGCTCAGGAAGAATATAAAGAAGCTTTAAACAATATCCCGAATATACCAAATGAAAGAGTGCCAGTTGGGAGAGGTGACAAGGAAAATGTTGAAGTGAGGCGCTGGGGAACTCCTACAACTTTCACTTTCGAACCAAAGGATCACTTGGCACTTGGTAAAGCCTTGGGGATACTCGACTTTGAGACAGGGGCAAAAGTAGCAGGATCCCAGTTTTATTTTTTGTATGGTGATGGGGTACTTCTCGAAATGGCACTAACTCAGTTTGTTTTGGATAAGCTTTCAAAACATGGCTTTTTGCCGGTGATCACTCCAGATCTTGCTAAAAGTAGATACTATTTAGGTACTGGATACTCTCCAAAAGGAGATGAGGCCCAAACTTATACAATTGAGGGAGAAGATTTGGGGCTTATCGCAACAGCCGAGGTAACTCTTGCAGGATCTCATGCAGACGAAACAATTCCTGAAGAAAAACTTCCTCTAAAGTATGTTGGGTATTCTCATTGTTTCAGACAGGAAGCGGGGGCTTATGGAAAGTATTCAAAAGGACTTTACCGGGTTCATCAATTTACAAAGACAGAGATGTTTATTTATTGTAAGCCGGAAGACTCTGAAAGATTTCATGAAGAGATATTAGCAGTTGAGGAAGAGATCTTTCAGGATTTGGAAATTCCTCATAGAGTAGTTGAGATGTGTACAGGAGACCTTGGTGCACAGGCTGCAAGGAAATTTGACATTGAGGCTTGGATGCCAGGAAGAAATGATTATGGGGAGGTAACCTCAACTAGTAATTGTACTGATTATCAAGCAAGAAATCTAAATATTAAGTTTAGGAGAAATACTGGTGAAATTGAGTATGCGCATATGTTAAATGGAACGGCGGTTGTAATGTCTCGGGTTCCAATTGCAATCCTAGAAAACTTTCAAGAGAAAGATGGATCAATTAGAATTCCCGAAGTTCTTCAAAAATGGATGGGGAAGGAAAAGATTGAAGTCAGAAAGATTTAATTAAACTTCAGGTAAAGGTATTTGTTTTCTTTCAAAGATACTATTTTGGTATTTATAATTAAGAACAAAATGCCCAACCCTTTTATCAACTAGAACTGGAACTGACCCGTGTTTTGAACCCACTCTTAAATACCCTTCGTTTTTATCATCCTCTACTAAGGCGTCTAGGACATGGGCAATGTATCGAAGATCCATTGGAAAAACATAGTCGCCTGACAGATGAGCACTTTCAATATGTCCGACCATTTTTATGATTTCTCGATTCCAGAGCCTCAAGTTATTTCTGTTCCTGAAGTTTTCAATTAAATATCCACCGATTGCACTAAAAAACTGGTTCCTGGGCGGGGACAGATTTTTTGAGAAGTCTCTGATTAAACCGCCATAATAGATCGGTAGCTGTTCTAGTTTTGCTAATATTGGAATAACTAGATGATACGACCCTCCCGAATCAAGTAGATACCAGTCTGTATTCCATTTACTCATGGTATTAACAATCATGTCAGTTGTTTTAGGGGTGGGGTTAGATTCAAAATCAACAAAAATTAAACTTCTTTCACGATCTTTGGATATTTCTAAATGCTCACCATCAAACCATCTTTCTGCCCATGAATAGTCAATTTCTGGATCAAAATCTTCTGGCAATACTTCTACTCTCGCACCAATTGCCTTTGTTAATCTATCGTTTCCATAGAAACCACTTTCACTATCGCTCCAAAGAATTCTCTCTCTTGGCAAAACTTCTATAGTTTGATCAACAGTTTGTCCATGAGGATGATTTACATAGAGTTTTATGGTCTGTCTTACAATCTCAGGGTGTTTGGTTAGTATCTCTTTCCACACATCAAACACTGTTATTGGATTTTCAATGTTTCTTTCGACAAATTCTACAGCCATAGTCTAAATAATGTTTTTTAAAAATACACCTTTCTTATCGTGTTTTCAAAAATTAATGGATTAAGAGAGGATAGAATCCAAAAAATGTTATTTTCTCCCGTCACGCCTTATGTGTTTCTTGCATTGTTCCTGGGTTCTTGGGGTCTCGAAAGGTTTTGTTCCATTAATTCGTGGAATCTCGCGAGGGGTTGTTCGCACTGGTTGATTCTTTTTAGACTCTTTTTGTAGTATGTCTACTTCAATTATTCTTTCCATAATAAGGACAGGATAATACAGAACTAGGAAAATTCAACAGGGAGTTAGGGGTGAAACTCACGGACGTTTTGCTCAATTACTTTTTGATCACCATCAAACAAAAAATCAGCTTCGACTTTTTGGCCCTCTAATACTTTTGGAAGCCAGATTTTGTCATCCCACCACATCTTTTCGTATGGAATTTCCTTTTTATTAAACCATTTTGGTGACATTTCTTCTGATTCAGTAGGTTCGCCACTCCAGCTCCCCGCAAGGTAAACTATTACCTGTTGGTTCCAATCTGGAGTTTCTAAAAAGAAGAAGTTGAGAACAGCAACTTTTACTATGGTACTGACAGTAACACCAATTTCTTCTTTTGTTTCTCTTGTCGCTGTCTCCTCGACACTTTCTTCATCTTTTTTCTTTCCACCGACACCGTTCCATTTCCCAGCACCGAACCCGCGTTTCTTCATTGCAAGAAGAATATGTTTTTCTTTAACTAGAAAAAGCAAAGTTGCTTGTCTTAGGGGAGCATCTATCTTTGCTTTGATTTCGGTAAGACTAGTTTTCATTTTTCTTTTCGATAATACACTTTCCCTATTAATTTTTCAGGTAGGTGTGAGACTTTGTCATATTTTTTGTAGCCTTTTCCGTAGCCAGCTTCATCCATTAGTTTTGTAACAGGATTTCTGATTTTAAGAGGAACAGGAAGATTGCCGTATTGATTTACATCAGCGAGGGCTGACATGTATGCATCGTATGCACGTCTATCCTTTTTAGATTGAGACAGGTATACCACACCTGCTGCTAAATTCTCCTGACACTCTGGGTATCCAACAGTTTCACAGGCTCTAAAAACTGCGTTAGCAACAACTAGTGCGGTAGGTGAGGCAACATCTTCCGAGGCAAATACTACCATCCGTCTTGCAATATAGAGTGGGTCTTGTCCAGCAGCAACCATTCGGGCGAGATAGTAAAGAGCAGCATCGGTATCACTTGCGCGCATGGATTTTATAAATGCCGAAATTACGTTATAAAAATCATCCCCTTGTTTATCAAAAGTGTATTGGCGTCTTTGAAGTGCGGTTTCAAGATCTGGGATTTT
>Ga0172381_10006787_pt1 | contig 11435 bp, 16 predicted proteins | sample Leawel6488metaG_FD_119754 | JGI IMG/M metagenome (GOLD analysis project Ga0172381, IMG submission 119754) | Leachate microbial communities from a municipal landfill in Southern Ontario, Canada - Leachate well 64-88 metaG | ecosystem: Engineered > Solid waste > Landfill > Unclassified | place... | reverse complement strand
TCTCGCTCAAGGTCGATCCGACGGACCGGAAGAGCCTTCTTAAGATCGCCAACACCGCCATCACCGGCAAATCGATCGAACAGGTGAAAGGCAAGCTTGACAGCATCATCGTCGATGCGGTCATGACCGTAGCCGAGACCGTTGACGGCAAAACGCTCGTTGACGAAGAAGATGTGATGATCAAGAAGCAGAAAGGCCCCTCCATGGACGACGCCGAACTGATCCGCGGCGTGGTCATCGACAAGACCCGGGTCCACGACGGAATGCCCAAAAAGATTGTCAAGGCAAAAGTCGCCCTCATCGCGACTCCCCTGGAGATCACCAAGACCCAGGTCAAATCGAAGATCAGGATCTCCAGTGCCGATCAGATCACCGCGTTCACTACGCAGGAGCGCGAGGCATTAAAGAAACTCGCCGACGCGATCATTGACAGCGGCGCAAACGTTCTTCTCTGCCAGAAGGGCATCGCGGATAGTGCCCAGTTCTATCTTGCCAAAGCCGGTGTCCTTGCAATCGAAGACGTGCCCGAGAAAGATATGAAGTATGCGGGCCGGGCGCTCAACGCAACTATCGTCGACAAACCCGATCGGCTCACGGCAAAGGATCTCGGGACCGCCGATCTTGTTGAAGAGGATACCGAAGGCAAAGTGACCCGGATATCCGGGTGCAGGAACCCGAAGACCACGACCATCCTGCTCCGCGGGACAAGCGACTACCTGCTTGACGAGCTCGAGCGGGCGGTTGTCGATGGCACCCGTGTCGTGATGGATGCCATGGAAGACGGCACCTATGTTGTTGGCGGCGGGGCGGTAGAGACCGAGATCCTCATGAAGATCCGCGAGTACGCCCAGACGGTCGGTGGCCGCGTGCAGCTGGCAATTGAGGCATATGCAGTCGCATACGAGTCCATTCCCCGGGCACTTGCGGAGAATTCCGGCTTCAACCCGATCGACAAGCTGGTCGAACTCAAGAATGTGCACTCGCAGGGAAAGAAAAATTTCGGCCTGAACGTGTACGAAGGTAAAGTCATTGACATGCTGGCAGAAGGCGTCATCGAACCCCTCAGGTCCAAACGCCAGACCATCCAGAGTGCATCGGAGACTGCGGCCATGCTCATCCGCGTGGATGACATGATGATCACGCAGTCCGGACCCGCAGGCCGGTAAACGCCGGACTGGGGGTAATCGTTTAACTTTTTTATTTTTTCATAACCCGTTACACGGTTCACTGGCTTCCCCATGGAATTTCCGGTTACCCAAAAGAAAAATCTGCTCTGGAGAAATCCCTTTTTTATGACATCCGTCATGCACCCTGTTTGTACACCGCCCGACCCCCGTTCCCCCAGTAGCCAGGATAATCCCTTCATTCATCCCGTAAAACTGCACGAATCCGGCTCATAAATGGTAAGGGGCCTGCGGGGGTGCAACGTAAGCCCATGAGCGTGAGCATCCCGAAATGTTTTCTACAGACCAGAAAAATCAACACCCGATAACCGGATCTCCTGTCGTTGCATACCATATCATTATCCCCTCGTATCACATTGAGATAATAACAAAATCAGGAAATTTTCCATGGGAATCAAACCGTCTTACATTAAAAATATCGGTATTGCACTTCTGGCAAAACAGAGGGAGTACTTTACGAATAACTTCGATGAGAACAAGATCCAGCTCGCGAACTCAGCGGTCATTGGAAGCAAAAAAGTCCGGAACCGTATTGCCGGTTATATTACCCGGAAAATGAATTCCAAAAAACGAACATAACCTTTTTTATTTCTTTAAGCAATCATCAGCCTTGGGAAAGCAATCCAAATCCCATGGTAGTTGTGACCTTCTCTTTGTAACGTACAATCCTCAAAATTCAGTTGAAGGATATCGTTTTTCTCCAGTATCGGGTCTGACATTTTTACAATAGTCTCCTGCTCATACTCCCATTTGGCCTCCTTAAAAAAACTGAATATTCCCCGACATTTCGTGATTAAGCTGTGTTGTCCTCCATCTCCACAAACTTCTTCTCTGCCGTAATGACCCACGACATACCCGGCCTGCAGAAATACAGGACTACCACGAACGCTGCATACCCGAAAAGACTTGTTACCCACTGCATGTCGAAAGAGATACTGAGCGCAGCATGGATGCTGCCCCGGAATATGAAAAGGTAGAATGCGGAAAAGATGAGGATCTCGTAACGTACCCAGCGCGATTCTCCGGCAACAACCGCGTACATCCGGGGCAATACACGCCCGTACAGGTAATATAATCCGAGAACGATCAGGGGCGTCAGGACACAGAAGAGGAGCCACGGGGTGAGCGAGAGCCCGTGGTTGATGTTCCCGATATCGCCGTGCAGGGAGAATGCTCTCTCCGGCATATAAGCAACAAGCGCCATCATGTTGACGATGACAAGCCAGAAGGTAAGATGGAACAACCACTTGTTCCGGAATATTGCACCTGACAGGAGGAGATACAGTCCCGCGATGACAATGACAGTATGCATGATGAGCGGGCTTACCGCAATGATCGCAGCATCGACACCCTGCCCGGCACTGAACATCGCTGAATAGGAGACCCCTTCATCCCACCCATCCAGGGTGATTAAATCTCCCCACTCGATGCCCCAGGGACTCTGCATGTGGCCCATGAGGTACGCGGTCGTGCTATGGATGTGTTCGTGGATAACAACGGAGATTGCCCCGAGTATAATACATGTCGCGATCACGGCCAGCGCATAGACAACAGCAGACCGGATTTCCTGCCGGCAGTTCATGATAGTGTTCTGTTACGGTTGTCGGGAAATAAAAGATTGGAAATTTACCTCGCGTCCCCGAAGAGACCCGGAAGAGGATATTGTCTTCTGAATGACCGGGGGATTTTCTCTTTTTTTGGCTCTTCTCTAAAAAACAGGTTATTCGTCCAGGGTCATGACCTGAGACGCCCGGGTCATTTCATCGCTCCCCGATCCCGTTCCTGCCCCCGGGTTTCCTTGAGGGAATAACAATGATAATAGACCAGAATCAACAACCACTATCTATGACACTCACAAAAGCCCAGGAAGCAGAAGTCATCGATGCCATGCAGCAGTATGCCACGGCCTACATGAAAAAGGACATCAGGACTCTGTCTGCGCTCTTCTCCCAGGACATCACCGGCTTTGGCAGCGGGCCCGATGAAGTGATCACGAACCATAGCGATTTTATCCGGCAGATGAAGCGCGATATCAGCCAGGCAACCATCCTCGCGGTTGAATTCACTGACCGGAAAATTTCCGGCGACGGAAGGATCGCGTGGGCAACTTCAAAGAGCACGATTACGTTCACCGTTGACGGGTCAAAGAAACAGGCGCTCAGCGGCAGGTCGACAATGGTGTTGAAAAATACCGGGCGCCGCTGGAAAATTGAGCAGCTCCACTTCTCCCTCCCTTATGGTGAACAGTCTGCCGGACAGTCATTCCCCGGCGCATAACTTTTCTTCAATGGTAATAGCAGGAAAGTGGCCGGGCTTCCGGAGTACGCCGAAGATCTCCGTAACTTACAGACACCACTCCGGTATCCTCATGAACAACAAAAAATCAAAAAATCCCGTCACATACGCGATCGCGTGAGTTGAGCCTCCGCGTACTGATACCCAACACAATATACGATGCCTATCCCTTGGTACAGAAGTGCCCGATGGAAAGACTGTGCTTTGCGAAAAGCTCGCAGGCCGGGCAGAAGCAGCCAGCCTCTTTCTTTGACGGGGCCTGTGACCTTCCGCCAGCGCAGAAGAGTTCGTCAGGCTGGTACTTCTCAAGGGAATTCTGCCGGTAGCTCGGGCATGCCCTGCAGTATTTCCTGCATACCTGCCGGTTCTCTTCCGTATCTTCCACAATAACCGTGCCGGGTTTTATCATAGTGAGTGGATAGTGCGATGAAGGATATTAGCCTATGGATTGTCCAGCTCTTTGCCGGTTGCCGTCCGGGTATTGCCGGATGCGGAATGTATGGTATGCTCGTTCAGGTACCTGTGCAGCTGACAGGGTCACTTATTTTTTGTACCCGGTTACGAAGAACGGATGGTATAGATCTTCATGGTGGTTGGGGCTGCATGCCAGGGTGTAGTTCTGGCAAAATATTCCTTCATATGAGGCTGTGCGATATGGTCATCGAGATGCTGCCTGCTCTCCCATTCTTCGATGAAGTGATACAGTCCAGGGACCGAGACATCGGAGAGCAGTTCATAGCGGGAACAGCCGGACTCCTTTCGTACTACCGGCATGATCTTCCAGGCTTCGCGGATAAAATCCCCCAAATGTTCGGGAACAATGGAACACTGTGCATCAACAAGTATCATCTGTCATCACCATTCAGGTCTCAATTATTTCTTGTGTTCGATGAATTTATACGGATTGTTATGTTGTTGACCGGCACGGTGTCTCCGGCACCGGGCAGACGGAGATGATGACCTCACATGACCGGATGCCGGGAGAGTCCGGAGCAACGATTGCTGATGTGGATGTCCCGACAAAATACTCCATAATCTGTTCGGGAAAGGCTTTGGCATATCCGGAGAGTCCCGGTTCATCATCAACAGAGAGGACCCGTATCCCATCAGCCATGACGATGTATGTAGTGTACTTTACGGGATTCTGCTTCGATGGTTATACCTGGTCCTGTAAATGGACATGGTGCCCGCAACGGGATCCTGACTGACCCCCACGGTCGGAAACATCTATCTGCATATTTCGGAAAAAACGGATACCTGCCATAAAGGTTGTCCATTAGTATTATGGTTCACGGAACGTCATTGAATGTAGATGCCCAAGAAAAAATATGAAACCCTGAAGATCGAGAACATTGTTGCTTCCGGTGCCATTGCAGAGACCATCGATCTTGTTGATTTCTCCGAGAAGACCGAAAACTGCGACCTCAATAAGAAGCGGTTTCCCGGCGCGGTCTATCACATCGCTGATCCCAAAATTGCCTGTCTCATCTTCTCGTCCGGCAAGATCGTGATCACCGGTGTTCGTAACGATGAAGCGCTTGCGGCCGGCATCGCGATTGTGACCAAAGCCCTGAAAAATGCCGGGATTGAACCCTTAAAGAAACCCCGTATTGCGATCACCAACATGGTCTGTTCGTACAATCTCGGGCGTTACATCAACCTCAACAAGCTGACCGTGACGCTCAATGTCGAGAACGTTGAGTACGAACCTGAACAGTTCCCGGGCCTGGTATTCCGGATCAATGAGCCGAAGATCGTGGTTCTCATCTTCTCGTCAGGAAAGATCATCCTCACCGGCGGCAAGACTCTTGAGGATGTCAGGATGGGACTTGACGTTCTTGAAAAGAAGCTTGAAAGCATTATGTAAACGAGGACAATTCAGGTCCCGCACGATAACAGCACCCCTTTTTTTAATGTAAACGTTCGTTCCAGAATCCTGGGTATTTCAGGTCAGGTACCTGCTAGTGTATCTTCCCGAATGTGCCAAATCCGCCGGAAAAACCGGAAATAACCAGGATCGCCCGGGTACCCTGTACTCGTAATCCGGAAAAAAGTCACGGCCGACTGTCCGTGAATTATTGTTACTGCAATGACTGCCAGGTATCGGGATTACTACCGGCAGAATCGAAGATCGTGATCTCGGTATCAGAAGTGCGGCGTTTCATTCCCAGGACGAGCTCGCCGAGTGTGCCGGCGATCCTGTCCGGGGAGAAAAAGCCCTTTGCAACCGGCACATTGATCTCACCGGCATGTATCGCCCGTTCACGGTTATCGACAAAAACTCTCCCGACAGCAATCAGGGGGGGGTCGAGTTCACCTTTGCCGGGTTCGTCTGCTCCCATCGCATTGATGTGCGTACCTGCATGGACCCACCGTGCTTTCACCACCCGTCTCCGGGAGGGTGTTGTCGTGACAAGGAGATCGCAATTGCAGGTCTGTTTCGGGTTGCAGACCTCGATGGAATACTGGCAATATTTCTGACGAAACGCTTCAGCCCGACCCGCGTCTGCGTCCCAGATTTTCACGGTAATGAGGGTTCGCGTGCGATCGCTTCCAACTGTTCTTCTGCCCGGTGCCCGGTACCGATGATGCCGAGCACAATCTCACTCTTCGGGCAGAGATATTTTGCTGCAAGGGCTCCTGCCGAACGGGCCTGCGGCGTGGTGAAAAAATCCCCGGCAGCGGCATCACAGGAAGTACGATCTTCCTGTACCGAGGGGAGATCGGATCCATCACACGCCGTTCCCGAAATCCGGTTAATGAGGGGGTCTTCCCGCTGCATTTCCGGTTTGTCATACACGTTCATGGATTACCCGTCAGGTATTTCGTTGTACCGGATCCGGTCAGTCCTTTGTAACCTGGATAACAAGGCTGAAGGTCTCGTCAGTTGCGGTTACGCCTTCCCACGGTCGGAGGTATACGGCCTTGAACGTATAGGTGTCCACCATCTCCGGTGACAGGAGCCAGTCATGATGCCCGTGGGCTCCCATGAGGGCAGAATCCGGGGCATTGTAGGTATCCGAGAGGATCGTAAGGCCCTTTGATGCGGTGGCATTCCACGAGTAACCGGTTGTCGGGTTTTCGTCCAGCCGTGCCAGGACACGTTCTCCCATGGGGACGGTTACGATCCCGCCATTGAAGGTACTGTTCACATAGAGAGTACGGTAGGAGGCAATGGATACACCGGACGATTCAACGGCAACCGGCGTTGATACGGGAGCTGTTAACGAACCGGTATTCTCCATTGATGCGGCAGTCAGAAGGACGGCGGGCGTACTTGCGTTCACCGGTGTACCGGAAGTCCCGGTACAGCCTGCGATTACTATTACTGCGAGGAGGATGCAGCCAACTGCTGCAATTACATAGGTTGTTCTCATGATCATCACTCTGGTTTTCACCAGATATCGGCAAGAAGTTCAATAAGTCCGTCGATGAGTGAAATTTTTTTTGGAGTTATCGGGACATTTTTTTGTGAGAGGAAAAACACCAGCGGGTATGATAAGCCGGATATATACTGGTACAGCATCATTCCCGTACTGCGATCCAGCGATCATTCCAGCGATGCAATGACCGCATTATTTAAGCGATGACCGGCAAGTTTCTGGTTGAGCGATACATGAGAAAGACTTCCGATCTGGTGGATGAGGTGCGTGCAGAAGCAAAAACCGCCTGGCTTGTCGCTATTGCGGTCGGCTTTGAGAACGAGACAAAATTTGTCTTCAGTACACGCCGGTACCCGGTCGAAGAGCTTGACCAGCTGGTGAAGAATGGCGGGTCTCCCATCGGGCTGTTGCGGTTTGATAAAGAAAACCTGACGGTACAGGGGTCCTACCGCCCGTTCCAGGAATATGAGAATGAGGACAGGGCAAAACAATACCTTGCCGGACTCCTCGATAATACCGGGGAGATCATCGAACTCGGCAGGGAACCTGCGCATGGTTTCCCAAGGGCGTATTGAAGAGACCCGGTTTTTACTTTTTTATTTTTCTATAGGGCAATCCTTATGATCGCGGGCCCCGGGTTACCTGGCCCCCGGCAGCCCGGACCGTTGTCTCAATTTTCGTGAGCAGTTCCTCGTCATTGAGTGCATAATCAAGCAGCTCAAACTGGTTCACGAGCGCAATCGGCTTGAGGATAACAAGCGGCTTTTTACCCGCCGCTGCTCCGTCATAATTCGGAGGCACGACCGTAATGGTATCATCTGCCCAGATGGCAAGGTTCCCGTAGCCCGCTTCATCCCAGAGTTTCCTGATAATATCCTGCGTTATCATACGATGGTCATCCAGTATTGCCGGTACATAAAAAACCGTTCCGCGAACATATAATCCCATTGACAGGGATGCGGTCTGTACCGTACCTCATTCAGGTACCCGCTCAAAAAGCCCGCGTTGCCGGCCGCATACGGGAGTCAGACCGAGCATTCACAATTCTTTACCGGTCCGGATGCCCGTTTCCTGCGTGCACGTATATAAGGATCCGTCCGTGAGCGAGAGGAGATGGTGCATGAAGAGGTCCATTGCCCTGCGAGTCGCTGCTCTCGCTGTTCCGCCGTCCTGGTAGCCCATCGTGACCGTCATCCGTCCCCGAAATGAGCTGGTGATGAAACAGGTGGTGGGCATGTAGCCTCCCGGGTAACAGACATAGGCATCGACCAGCCCGTCAACCTCCGGGAGTACAATCGGCCCGGGATTCGAGATGAAGATATCCGCAAGACCGGAGTCCTGGAGGGCCACCATCTTCTCAACCATCTGGTGTACCTGCCGGCCTTCCGGATCGGAGGCCCTGTCCATAACAGCCTGCTCAGCTATGCCGATGTATCCCGACTTGAGCTGCCGGGTGCCTTCAATAACGCGGGAGAGGACCTCATGCATCCCCTCCCCCTCCACGCGTTCGAGAGCAAAGGATACATTTACCGCCTGGTTGCTCATCACCCGCGACCCGTCATTCAGGTGCTGGCGGAGGTTAACCGGGAAGAAGATATCAATCGGCCCGTTGCAACCGGTGAGATCGCTCATGGAGAGGAAATAGGCCGCCATCACGGCATCGTTGATGTTCCCCCCCGCCTTTTTTGAACGGGAACGAATTGCCTCCAGCACGGGGGGCGCGATACATTCCCGGTGATAGGATGTGGGCCCGCCGGACGTGCCGAAGGGATTGGGCCACATCGGGTTGATCACGTTCATGTCACCGGACGGGGAGGTCTTCCCTTGCTCCAGGTCCCGGGTCCAGAGCGTGTCGCGTTCCGGGATTCCCCCCCGGGCTGGACGGATGGTGCCGGGTTTTTGGTATTCCAATAACAGCTGCGACATGAGCGTATGGAGGCCGAATGCATCGGCAGCCGCATGAGCGAGGTTGATGACAATCACATCGCCGGAAGGTCTTCGCAACAGGCGCACGCGGAACTGGAGGGGCCCGTACGGATCGACAGGCCCGGTAACATGAGGATGGTAATCCTCACTGCATTCCTCCACAACCAGCGGAGGGACACGTGGCGCATCATCCATCTCCCATCTGGCATCGCCGTTCCCCCGGACAAGCCTGCTGTGAAGGACCGGGTGAGCCATGAGACACGCCAGTGTCGCCTCTTCAAGAGTGCCGCGGTCAAGCCTCCGGTCGAACGCCATCACCGCACACAGGGTGGCATCGCCCATCAACCGGACCGAATCGGTGAACAGGTCAAGGGCCGAGGCCTCGCGGGAGTACATGCACAGAACAAGCAGTTCCGGATTTATAAATTTACACTATGGAGCGGGAATGTGAAAACGGGAAACCTCTCTTACCGGGGTATAAAAAAATAGCGTTTACGGAGGCCGGTTTTTACCCGTATCCGGTATTAAACCCGGGGGACCGGTGCGCTGTTTCAGATTTATCCTGGGAGTGCTGGACGGTCAGCATCAGGACATCGTCATCGAATTCATCTTCATAAACCGCGGCAATGATCCGTGCCATCTGGAACTTTACCGGATCATTTTCCGCCATTTTACAAAAGACACCGACAACCGCGATGGCTGTCTCCGGATCATCAGCAACGAGTTTATGCGTCACGGCAGAGTCGATCCGGACCTTCCCTTCCGCATCTTTTTTTGAATTTACCGAGATAAATTTGATGAAATTCTTAATCGCATCAATATCTGTCAAAGTAGGACACCTCGTATTGAGGATTGGTTCAGGTCTTCAGCTTTTTTTATTTTTCATACTGGATATCAATATGTCCAATATGAAGAACTTTTATAAAAGCATTTTCCTCATTTTTGTAATATTCAAGCCGGATCTGTGCCGGTCCGGAAAAAAAGCACCCTAGACGAATAAGAAATGGGGGTATTGGAAAATGATTAGGTTCAGGATATCGTGGGGAGGTTACCGGAACAGGTCGTGGAGGGATAACCGGTACTGGCCAAGTCTCCCGTCAAAGTTCGATGCCCCGATATACATGACGTTCTCGGTCGCGGTGGCAGCCTCGATACCGGCCTTCATGGCATTCCGGATCGGGAGTTCGTCAACGCCATTCATGACAATCTCGTAAATGGATGTCACACCTTCAGGCACCAGTGAACCGCTGATGCGATCCTTCAGGCCTGGGCACCAGAGATGGTTGGTGCTCGCGGGCATCGGGAAGCGATAATTGGTGCAGCCGACCTTGGAACCGCTGGCAACAATCCCACCCGCAAAACTGGTGATGACGCCGTCCGTACCGGTGATCTTCTCCATGGCGGCAACCGCACCGGAAAGCGCGGACTGCCGGTCTTTGCCCATGATGAGGAAGTTCCCGCCGGCAATACCCTTCACGGTCCCGAACCGCTCCTCCCCCACGTAATCGCCTTCCATCACGGGGATCTTCCAGCATTCCCGGCCGCCGACCACGCACCGCTCCTCATACCGGTCCCCAAAATAGTGTATCCGCGTATAGAACCGCGATGATGCCTCGGGAAAACCATCGAATGCCGAGGCAGTCGGTGCCGGGAGGATACACTGGGCAATCCTGCCGGCAACATGCGACTTCATGCTCTTCTTTTCTGCACAGATCAGGATCGAATACCCGGGCCTGCCATCCGGGGTCTCTTTAGGAGAGAGCGGGCGTTCTATCCCTGCCTCGCAGGGACACCCGATCTTCGATGTCGCAAATCCGGTGGCTTCGACTGCCGCCTTGTACGCCCATTCTGGTGTGGCGGCAGTGATGATAACCCGCGAGAGCCATGTCGGGAAGGCCTCGGCAAACGTATCAAGGATGACGGTCCCGTTGATCTCCACAGGTTATCCTCCCTCCGGGTATGCAATACCATTCTCGGTGATAATGTAGTCCATCCGGATATCGTTCTCATCAACCGGCAGGCCATCGAATTCCTGACAGGCAAATGCGATCCCGATCTTCCGGAGGCCCGGGTGCTTTGACAGGAACCGGTCATAATAACCGGCACCGTACCCGATCCGTCCCCCGTGCCGGTCAAAACCGAGCATCGGGAGGATGATCGTGCCGATATCCTCTGCAAGCGCAGGGATCTCGCTGCCGATGGGTTCGGGGACGCCGAACGTGCTGGGGACAAGTGCGGAAAAATCCTTCAGGTAGGAGAGCCGGAGACTCACGTCTTCTTTTTCGATAATGGGGACGATGACCGGGTTGTTCTTCGCAAAGAGTGCGTCGATCAATGGCCGGGTGTTGACCTCCTTTTCTTTGGAGGTAAAGACCATCACGGTCTCGCCATCCCGGATAAGGTCCATCAGGTGACGGGAGATTTTATGGCTTTTTATCAGCCGGTCTTCCGGTATCATTGCGTCTTTTCGCTTGCGCAGGATCGCCCGCACATTGTTCTTCAGCTCCCTCATGGGCAGTAGTACAACGGCGTCGTATTTATGGTTTTACGTGTCCCTTGTGACCACGACGGAATAATCCTCGCGGCAACAATTTTTTCATACGGGAAATATGCAGGGAATTTTATTGAAATCATCTCTCGTTTAATC
>Ga0172381_10006786_pt1 | contig 11436 bp, 9 predicted proteins | sample Leawel6488metaG_FD_119754 | JGI IMG/M metagenome (GOLD analysis project Ga0172381, IMG submission 119754) | Leachate microbial communities from a municipal landfill in Southern Ontario, Canada - Leachate well 64-88 metaG | ecosystem: Engineered > Solid waste > Landfill > Unclassified | place... | reverse complement strand
GGGATGGGTCTTGACACAACCGCAAAGATACAACTCCATGTCGGCGGTGTGTACGGGGATGCTGCGGGGAGCATTGCACGCTTTGTCCTGACGGTCGGGCGCCTCGATCCTGCCATACGCCGGCGCCTTGTGGTGGAGAACGATGACCAGCGGTTCACTGCGGCGGAATGCCTGGAGATCCACGAACAGACCGGCATCCCCGTCCTCTTTGATGTCTTCCACCATGCGTGCAAAAATAATGGCGAGGATCTCCGTTCGATGCTACGGTTGACCGGCAACACATGGAAAAGCAGCGATGGGATTCCCATGGTGGACTACAGTTCCCAGCACCCGGAAAAGCGTGCAGGAGGCCATGCGGATCATATCGACACGGGGGATTTTCTGAATTTTCTTGGGATCCTGCGGCCCTGCGACCGGGACATCATGCTCGAGATCAAGGACAAGGAAGCAAGCGCCATGATCGCGATCGCTCTGGCACGGGAGGATTCGCGGTCTCGCTGACCGGAATATTTTCAGGGAACCGGAGGTACGAAAAAAAATCTCCCGAAGAGAAAAACCAGAATAATTCCCTGAAAAAATGTTAGTGGTGTATGCAAAGATTACTTCTTCTTTGCTGCTGCCTTCTTTACGGGCTTCTTTGCTTCCGGCTTCTTTGCCGCCGCCTTCTTTGCTGCTGCCATCTTGGAATCCACCTCCTACCGGATAGGGTTATATTTTTTGTTATTTTACCCGCTAATAAATATTTTGGTCGCAATCGCCTTTTGCAGCATAGAATCGCTATAAACCAGCACTTTAGCCAACAAAAACGGGGACTATTTTCCAAAACTCGGATATTCAAAGTAATACATCAGGAAATGCGCAATCCTTTAAATTTCATTCCGTTTTGAATTTCATTCACAATTTATCGGATTTACCCCAAAGGCAGCCTGGAACTGCCCGGAAAAACGCGCAGCTGGCCGTCCCCCGTGCCGCCTCGCCGGAGGACAACAACCTTTATTCGCCATCGCACCTACCCATTAGCTATGAAAAAACAGTTCATTCTGGGACTTGTCGGGGGAGCCCTGGGTGTTGTGATCGCCGTCTATGTGATCATGTCGGCACTCAACAACGAGCAGTTGCTCTCCGGGGTCCAGACCGCACTCTTCTCCAGTCTCGGGCTGATGGGTGCGGCCATCGCCAACAAGGAGACCCGGTTCGCCGGGTGGATGCTCATCCTTGCTGCGGTTTTCATCACGCTCTCCGTCCCGCTCGCCGGATCATTAAACCTGCTCTTCCTCTACATGCCGGCCATCATCATCATCGGCATGGCGGGTGTGCTCTGCTTCATGGAGCCCGAAGAGGAACCGGAAGCAGAACCGGAATAATCCGGTAACCAGACCCGGATCGCAGGGGCACGGCCTGCCGGCCGGTGCCGCTTCTTTTTTTATTGGGCCCTGCACTCATTCACAGGATTATCCGGGAATACTTCCGGAATCCCGGATGGAAAAAAACAGGAAAAAAAGTTATTCCGGTTTTACCGGTGGAGCTGGTGTCGCGGCTGCTTCATCCGGGCATGAGCAGGCAGTCATAGAGGGGACCTGCTCGAGGATGAGCCGGGAGATGAAGAAATTGGCAAACGCGAGGATCGCAAAGAGGAGGATCGTTGTGTACACCAGCATTGCATAGGATTCTCCCAGCCCGCTGAAGAGGGCGGTAATGCCGAACACAATCACGGAAAGGGAAACGAGCCCGGCACAAATCAGCGTGGCCCGCGAGGCGGTGAACATCCGGCTCTTTATGTCCGGGAAGATCAGGAGGCCGACAAATCCCAGCGCCCCAAAGCCGGCACCTAAAGCGAGCAGGACCCAGATGAGCAGGTCGGGAGCGAGCGCACTCATGCCTCACTCCCCCGTAAGAATTTTATGCGTGCGATGATACCGGCAAAACAGAGCAGCGCAACCACGATTGTCAGGTCGAGGATAAAGAGCGTTCCCATTCCAATACTCAGCACAAGGCCGGCCGAAGAACCAACCGTGACCGCCACCATTGCTGCAAGGTACCGGTCGTGCCTGTTCTTCGTGCACAGCACGCGGACGAGCGCCCCCGCCGTCAGGAGGAAGAGGCAGACTGCTGCAAAAAGCCAGGTATCAATCATGTCTACCATATGTGTGGGAAAGAAGGGTATTTATCAATACTCCCCGGCCTCGCGTTCATTTTTATTTCCCAAGAACGTATGACTAGAGAGATGCGTCCCTCCTATCTTGGCAAGATCCTGCTCCGCTGGTGCGATACCTGCCATGCACCGGTCCTTGCAAAACGCTGTGCCTGCGGGGCAGAGACCCGCGAAGTCCCGGTCACTCCCCCGGGCGATGCCCGCCCCGCATTCCCCGATGATATTGCTCTCATCAACCGGATCTATACGGATCATTTCGGCGCACCGCTGGTTCCGGATGGCCATATTGCGCTCATGAACAAGGTTCCCGATGCGGACCGGATGGAGGAGATCATTGTCGGTGGCGGGGTTGCCGGCATTATCCGGTATTTCCCGGACCGGCGCGAGTGGGAGCCGGTCCCCCGGCCGGAAGCCTGCAGGATCTTCACCCCGACCAAAAGGGTCGTTGTCGTAAGCGATGACGCGGTCCCGTTCATCCGCGACCAGGGCATGAGCCTGCTTGCGCCGGGCCTCGTCTCCATAGAGGATTCTGTCCGGGCCGGGGACGAGGTATTCATCCTTACCCGTGACGGCACCTGCATTGGAGTCGGCAGGGCAAAGGTCGATGCGGCAACGGCGCGGACCATGGGGAAGGGCTCCGTTGTCCGGACCCGGCGGAACATTGCATCGCAGATAGTTCCCGGGGCAGCAACCTGGGATGAGGCAGTGCGGGCAAACGCCCGCGTGCTCGAAGACGCGGAATCGGAAGCGGTCGCGTTTGTGAAATCGGTAATGCAGTGGAACCCGGGCCTTGTGGCAAACGTATCCTATTCCGGGGGGAAGGACAGTCTTGCAACCCTGCTCGTGGTCATGAAGGCCGCAGGGAAGATCCCCCTGCTCTTTGCGGACACCGGCCTTGAATTCCCCGAGACCTATGCCAATGTGAAGGACGTGTCGGAAAAATATGGCCTCGATGTGCTCCGGACCGATGGCAACAACACCTTCTGGGAGAACTTTGCCCAGCAGGGACCGCCCGCGGTCAATGCCCGCTGGTGCTGCCGGGTCTGCAAGCTGACGCCGGTTACGAATATTATCGCGGAACGCTGGGGTGAATGTCTCTCCTTCATCGGCCAGCGGCGGTACGAGTCGGCCACCCGGGCGAAGAGCGAACGGGTCTGGAGGAACCGGAATGTCAAGGTCCAGCTCTCCGCTGCGCCTATCCACAACTGGACCGCCCTCCATGTCTGGCTCTACATCCTGCGCGAGCAGGCGCCGTACAATGTCCTGTACCGGCACCATCTCGACCGGATCGGCTGCTTCATGTGCCCGTCCAGCGATATGTCATTAATACATATGATCGCGGAGGATTACCCGGACCTCTGGCAGGGCTGGACTCGGAAACTTGAGGAATGGCAGCAGGCCCGGGGGCTTCCCGCGGAATGGATCACGGAAGGCCGGTGGAGGCTGAAAGAGGGAAAGGAGGATCGCGATGACCCGGATAGCCATTATTGATTACGGGCTCGGGAATCTCCGGAGTGTCATCCGGGGACTGGAGAAGGCGGGAGCACGGGCGGTCATCACCGGTTCTCAGGAAGAGATCGCTGCCGCGGACGGGCTTGTCCTGCCCGGTGTCGGTGCGTTCCACGAAGGAATGGACCAGCTCGGCCCGCTGCAGGAGACCGTTGTCCGCGCAACCCGCGATGTCCCGCTGCTGGGCATCTGCCTTGGCATGCAGATGCTGATGGAGACGAGCGAGGAGCACGGGATCCACCCGGGTCTCGGTCTCATCCCGGGCAGCGTTAAGCGGTTCCCGAAGAAGCCCGGGTTCAAGGTCCCGCACATGGGCTGGAACTCGATAGTGCCGGAGAAACCGGACAACCCGCTCCTTGCCGGCATCAGGACGGGCGAGCACATGTACTTCGTGCACTCCTTCTACGCGGATGCGGCACCGGAATATACGCTCACCTCCACGGAATATATCTGCCCGTTTTCCTCAGCGGTCTGCAACGGGAATGTCTATGGCGTCCAGTTCCACCCGGAGAAGAGCGGCGCCTGCGGCCTGAAGATGCTGGAGAATTTCATCGGCATGATCTGATCCGGCCCGGTCCCCTGGTGGACCGGCCCGGCGCTTCTGCAGTCATACAGATAAGAATTTAATGCGGGACATATGACCCTGTAGGCATGAAAAGAATCATCCTTGCCGCACTCCTCCTGATGTCGGTCGTGGGGACGGTCTCCGCGTACGGGCTCTATCTCGATTGCCCTGACAGTATCCAGTCCGGTGTTCCGCTGAAATGCACGCTTGACAGCGACTTCCCTGCAGGCACCACGTTCAACCTTGTCCTGTACCAGTCCGGGTACACCGCGACCCAGATCCGGAAACAGACGCTTACCATCCAGGACAACAAAGCCACCCAGTATATTATCTTCGATACCGATGGGCTTCCGGGCGGGAGCTACAAGGCGGAGATCCAGTATACCGGTGCAGATCTAAACCGCCTCCGCTCTGACTCCACGACCCTTGCGCTTATCACGATCATCGACCGGTCGGGCGAGATCGAGATCACCTCCCCGGAATCGCAGGACATCGAGGATGCCCTCCGGATCGAGGGGGAACTCAAGAACGGGGGAAACAGCGGGGTTGAGATTGAAGTCAGCGGCCCTGATGGAAGGATCTATGGCCCCCAGTGGATCGGGACCAAGGCCAGCATCAAGAACAATGCCGGTGTCTTCACCCAGAAAGTGGACGTGACTGCCGGTGGCGATTATACGGTTGAGTTCTCGGATGCGAAAGGTTACGTAGGGACCAAATCGTTCACGGTCGTTGCCCCGACTACGGTGGCGACTGCGGTACCGGTGACCACGGCCGTAGTAAAGACGACAAAGACAACCGCGACAACCGTCCCGACCCCGTGGCCTACCACGGCAAAGTCACCGCTCTCGCCCCTGACGGTCATGGCAGGTCTTGCCGGTGCGGGAATGCTGGTTGTGCTGGTGAGCCGGAAGACCCGGTAACCGTGCTGTTCCAGATACCATTCAGAGAACTTTTTTTTTAAATTCGCAACAGCGATTCAGAAAGATACCTGAGAAAAAATTTATTGGCTTGGACAGTTTTGGTGTCTTATTATACCGGGCTCTGGACAAATTTTATTTACCGTACTGGAAAATTTCCGGAAAAATTTTGAAATAATTTTTCCGGAAAGAAATCTGAGTTGTGCGATGGCTTACAGGGGAAAATGATGGGGAGAGTTGCGCTACGAAAATACTTACCTGAAAATTTCCCCAACATAAGTACCAACTCCAACAATATCAAACCCAACAATTTTATGCTTCTCATTACCGAAAGAAGAGTTTATAGCGCAAAAATTATGATGACCCAGATAAAAACAATTTTTTTTCGATAGAGTTAATATTGAGTATTATATGATATAATCATAAAAAAAGACCTTTATTCGTATCATCACGTTCAAAGGATACTTTTTACGAGGATGTTGAAATGAGGGGGAGTCTGTTACGAAAAATTTCAATGCTGGAATGTTTGTTGATTGTTATTCTGGTATCCATTGTATCTGCTGCAGTACCATCAACACCGGTCCCGGTTGCACCGGGAACATCTTCTGAACCGGGATCAACCCTATCATCGATGACGCCAACGCTCTCCTGGTCCACCGTCTCAGGAGCCGACTACTATGCGCTCGCTATCAGCAAGTATCCATATGGATCCAGTAACATCGTCTATAATCCGCAGAAGATCTATGGCACATCAATTACCGTGCCGACCAACACACTGGTTTCCGGGGAGAAGTACCGCTGGAACATGCAGGCACATAACAGTGCAGGCTGGAGTTCGATTTCATCAATCCTCTACTTCGTAACTCCAACAACGACTTCCAATCAAGTTCAAGTCTCCCTTATCATGCATGATGGATCAACATATGGCGATGTTATTTCCGGAATGCAAATCACCGGCCAGGATGGTAATGGGGTCCCATTCTCTAAAACCACCGATAGTGCCGGAGCCATCTCACTCTCTGGTGCACCAGGTACCTGGCAATTCTCCGCTGTAAAAGACGGTTACGATGCCAAGTCATGGTCGAACTACATCTCCATATCAAAAACACTGCATGGTTATCTCAGAAAAATACCGGCCACGGCAGCTCCAACTCCTTCTACTATTCAAGTCACACTCTACATGCATGATGGATCAACATATGGCAATGTTGTTTCCGGGATGCAAATCACCGGACAGGATGGTAATGGTGTCCCCTTCTCCAAAACCACCGACAGTTCCGGGGCTATCTCACTCTCGGGAGCTCCTGGTACCTGGCAGTTCTCCGCGTCTAAAACCGGTTACGACGCGAAGTCGTGGTCGAACTACATCTCCATATCAAAAACATTGGATGGTTACCTCAGAAAAATACCGGTCAAATCCACAACAACACAGAATCCAGTTCAGCTCACGATCTGTGTTCATGAAACCAGATCGGATGGACCGGTCATATCCGGCGTCAAAATAACAGGTACGGATGGTGCGGGCACATTTTTTGAGGGGATTACCGACAATACCGGAACGGTTGTTATCTCCGGCAGTCCGGGGGACTGGTCGTTCTCCGGCTCGAAAGACGGGTATGAACCCGGAACCTGGGGCAACAATGCCTACACGACGCGAAGGCATGATGCATATCTTCAAAAAAGTACCGTTGCTTCAACTCAAACCTCCACAACAACACAGAGCACGGTCCAGCTCACGATCTGTGTTCATGAAACCAGATCGAATGGACCGGTCATATCCGGCGTCAAAATAACAGGTACGGATGGTGCGGGCACATTTTTTGAGGGGATTACCGACAATACCGGAACGGTTGTTATTTCCGGCAGTCCGGGGGACTGGTCGTTCTCCGGCTCGAAAGACGGGTATGAACCCGGAACCTGGGGCAACAATGCCTACACAACACGAAGGCATGATGCATATCTTCAGAAGAGTACCGTTACAACAACTCAAACGACTGCAAACGGGAACACAATCGAAGTTCTCCTTTACATGCATGACGGATCAATATCTGGATCGGCCCTTTCTGATATCAGTATCTCGGGCAGTGATGGAAACGGGGCTGTATTCTCAACGATGACGGACAGTTCTGGTAAAATTTCTCTTTCCGGTGCCCCGGGCACCTGGCAGTTCTCCGCAGCAAAAACCGGTTATGATTCCACCACATGGTCAAATTATATCACCGACTCAAAACCTCTAAACGGATATCTCATTAAAAAAACAGATGTTGCGCAGGCCCAGCAATCCACCGTAACAGAGAATTCGGCAGCGGAAAAACCCGCACAATGTATTGACGTACATCAGTATATTTCAAAGGATGAGATGGCCCGGTATGCACTTGATGCAGGCTTTGATAAAGAAAATGCCATTAAAATTGTGGCTATTGCATGGGCTGAATCAGAAGGAGATATATTTGCTTGCGCTTCAAATAAAAATAAAAATGGGATTATTACGACTTGGGATCGCGGTGTGCTCCAGATAAATACATTTTATCGCAATCCTCGTGATAAGAATTATATCATTACTGACGAGCAGGCATTCAATCCTGCCGAAGCGTTCAAGGGTGCCTATAAAATTGTAAATGGCAAAACCACCGGGGCGACAAAAGGATTTTACGAATGGAGTGCATACGAATCGACTAACTATTATCAAGCATTGAGTGGGGCAAGAGACGCAGTTGAATCGATTCAGTCCGCACCTACTATCACATTTTCCACAAATCCATGGAACACGGGTTCCCTATCGTTTGGAGACACTGCCTACACCAGCGGGCAGATTGGAAAATATTCACCCAAAACATATGAGATTTCTGCAACCGTTCCTGCCGGTTACCTGTTCAAGAGATGGGGCTCCACCGGTGGCATTTCAGTATCGAGTTCAGGCAGTCTATCTACTACGGCAACGCTCAGTAGCGATGGTTCACTGACAGCAGAATTTGAACAGATTAGTTTTGAACAGGGATCTGTTGTATCAGCCTCACTAGATGATTCTTTGTCGGGATCCGGTTCATCGCAGGTTTCCAGTGCTGGACAAAGTGCACTTGAGAATTCTGGGTATATTCCGCCATTAAAAGTTACTCCCATACGACAAAATGTTGGGGATTGGGCTGGTGATAGACTCGGAAGAGGGGCCGATAATACTGGAGTTGGGTCAGGAACCATTGGAGTTTACGGCTGTGCAATGACATCAGCCGCCATGGTTTTTAGTGCTTATGAAGTACCGGTAAATCCGGGGGAATTAAATAAATGGCTTCAAGAATTGAAAACAAATGATGGTTTTGAACTTATTACTGGATCGCCTTCGGAATATGATGGGATCGTTTGGAAGCGGGTTGCTGATTATGACCAAGAAACAGGAGGGATAGATTCGATAACTTTTGTTGAGTCTTCTTGGGACACTAGCGATGAAAAAATTCAAGGCTATCTCAATAAGGGATATCCAATTATTGCTCAAGTAATATACTCAAAAGATTGTGTCGAGTCATCAAAACCATATGATTCAACACACTTCGTTGTCATCACGGGATATAAAGAAGACAAAGATGGAATTACTACATATTCAATCAACGATCCGTACGAGAATAAAGGAGCAAATATTCTTAAGGTAAAAGGTCCCGCGACCACACTCCCAGATCCTGAAGGGAGGTTTAAACAGATCAATAGTAAGAACGGGGCAGAAGGATACATTGATCATATTATTGTATACAAAGGACCGACGACAAGCACCCTCCCAAAAGAGAATACGCAATCCGAGCTATCTTCAGGGTCCCAAAAATCTACTCAATCATCCACAACTGTTTCACAGTCTCGATCAAGCTCAGCGACCCTGCTCGATCAATTTATCTCAGTTCTCTTCCCAGCACCCAAGACACAGCAGCCGGAAGTGAGTACTATCCAAGCAGCGACAATGCCTGAGCAATCCACCTCAGCTCCTGAAGAGAAGAGTAGTACAGGGACGTCGCAGCAGTCTTCCACCACCACATACTACAACCCCCCGGGAAAACCCATCACTTTGTCCCCCGGTACGGAATACGAGCCCGGGCAAAAAGTCTACACAACTACTCCAACATTCACGTGGAAGGCAGATGCCAAGGCACAATACTATTCCCTCGCAATCAGCAAATCCCCCTATGGATCGGACAATCTTGTTTACAACAACCAAAAGATCACGGGATCATCAATCACGATACCGGAGAATGTCCTGGTTGCTGGTGAAAAATATCGCTGGAATATGTATGCCTACAACAATGCTGGAAGAAGTGCCGTGTCCTGGACATTATATTTTACCATAACGCAGTAGCCGCTCTCGATCCATCAGCATAATCTCTCTTTTTCAAAGGGGGAGCAAGAGCCGGTTACTAAAAAAAGGTTAGACCATTTCAACGGCTCTTTTTATTCGTATTATCAGGAGTGATTTTGATAGATGCAAGCATATCATCGACCTCAGTTGAATAGGGGAGAGGGTTTTTAACGGTGATGACGATGAACCTCCCGTCAACATTTACAAACCGGTAATGTCTCTTCTCATCATCTGTGTTAAACTCAAGAGCATACGTCTTATACCCGGAAATCCCCCGGAACATCGGTAGTTGTTCATGCCTGGTGATCTCTATGCTGCCCAGGGAGTCCTGAATGGCAACGGTTGCAAGATTAAAATACCGGTCCTCATCGGAATGGGTCTGGGTATCCACATCGATACTGAAGGTTGTGTACTGGGAGTTGTCGATATTGGTGATCCCAGAGGCACGTTTCCCTGTAATATCGGGTGAGAAGAAATTTGCGATATTGGTCGTTGTCCTCCCATACTCTCGTAATGAGGTTGTACCGGGTTCCTCCTTCTCCCAGTCGCTCGGGTAAGTTATTGTAATATCGCTGGGAAGACTCACGGTGATCGTGGGGACATGAGTGGTAGCTGCCTCGGGGAGGATAGTTGTAGTTAAGGCTGCAGGCAATTCATTTGTGACAGGAATCGCGGTTGTCGAGACTGTCGGAGTCATGCTCTTTTCAGATGCGGAATTAGAGGTGCATCCTGCAACAAGCAGCATACAGGCAAGTAGCAGGGTAAAACATCCTGAGAGAAGAAGAGAAGAAGTCTTCGTGTCCATATATACCAGAAAGAAAGAGAAGCGGTATTATTTTATTAAAATGTCGATTTACGCTTCCCCATATTTATACAATAAAATATTCCGGTATGTCAGAATTAGTAAAGAGCCTCCCAGCGGATTTATTAATAATCCGACTTAGCCGAACGATAAAGTAATCACTACTGATCAAAGAATATTGATTTTTGATGGCACCCAAGCGAGTAAAATCTCATTATGTCTCAAAAGATCACGAACGAAAAAAGGAAGTCAAATATTCCTTCACCGGCTTTTCTTCGTTGTGACAACTGGTACAATCTTCACCGATTTATAAATCTCCTCTACTTCAGTCGAATACAGTGAGGGATTCTTGAATGCAAAGATGTAGATCGTTCCATCGACATCGGTGAAGATATAGGAAGCACGCATTTCCGTATTGTCATCAATGGATGTCTCAAAATCCAGTTTGTACGCATCATAACCAGAAATTTTCATTTGGTAATTATGCTTCGTGATTGTTATATGGCCGTAGGAGTTCTGAAGAGCCAGTGTCACCAGGTTGAAGTACTGCTCGAAATCCGTAACCGTTCCCGGGTCCACATCGATGCTCATGGTCGAGTAATTGGATTTATCAACATTCGGTTGCGACTGGTTCCAACGCTTCGAAAAATAGGGGACATCAGGGGAGTAGAAATTCGCAATATTGGTTGTCACCCGGCCATAATCTCGGAGAGTGTCCGTTTCGACGGGGATCTCCTTCTCCCAGTTGCTTGGAACCGTTACGGTGACACCGTTCGTGAGAGATTGGGTTGTTGGGGGAACAAATAATTCCTCTTCAGAAAGCGATGATGAGGATGTCGTGATTACCTGTGAGGTTGCATCAAGTGCATTCTGGGCAGATGTGGCAGCAGGCACATCTGATGTAACGGGGGTTGCCTGTATGCCAGAACCGGATGATGCTGGAGAAGTACAACCAGCAATGATACAGGCGCTCAAAAGGAAAAACACAGTTAAAATCGAAACCACGACCGCTTTGAAATTATTGTTCATCAGTTCACCAGAAATGAAAAGAAGGTTAATGGTTATAAAAATTTCGAAATTCATTTCACTTTATTTCGTTTTAATCAATATCAAGAAAATTATTGACAAGTTCCGGAAAACAATTATTTGGATCCG
>Ga0172381_10006784_pt1 | contig 11437 bp, 6 predicted proteins | sample Leawel6488metaG_FD_119754 | JGI IMG/M metagenome (GOLD analysis project Ga0172381, IMG submission 119754) | Leachate microbial communities from a municipal landfill in Southern Ontario, Canada - Leachate well 64-88 metaG | ecosystem: Engineered > Solid waste > Landfill > Unclassified | place... | reverse complement strand
TTGGAAAAAGATGGTTCTTCTGGATTTTTAGAATTAACCGCTATTTTATCAAAAATATTACAGAGAATAAGTAAATAAAAAATATGGCTATCGGTAAAACTAAACAATATCAATCTTTGTCAGAAAATGTAAAATCTTTTTCTAACACAGGACAAAAACCCTTAATCAAAAACGATGAAATAAAACAAATCTTCGGTGATTTTTGATATGAACCGGAAAGATCTGATATTACTTATTGGAGTAATCAACCTGATACAGCCAAACAAAAACTTGTTTCTGAATTAAAAGAAAGAAAAGACAAAATGTCTTTAGCCCAAAAAGAAAAAGAGGAAAAAGAATGATGACCAAATCATTTGTCTAATCAACAAATAACAAAACTATATAGTGAATATTGATTTCCTACTCCTAAATCATGATCTGATTTTGATTGGATAAAAAATAATTTTCCTGATGATGAAAAAAAAATAAGAAATATTTTTGATGAAAAAAGAAAAAACATGGATCAGATGATGAAAATTCAGTGACAAAATACTATTAATAGTATAAAACAGTCAAATCAAAACAATCCAACAACCCAACCTAATCAAACAAATGGTATGATATTAAACAAAGAAATGACTTGACAGGGGTGACCTTGAGGAAATACGACAGATTGATGAACTAAATGGGTTTTTCCTAGCAGATATTCAGTTGTTAAATTCAAGTCAGACCCTAATTGAAGCGATCCTGGAGATGCTTCCACTTTATGGTTACTTGATTCTAATTCAAAACAAATACAACCATTTTTGTCAATGAAATGATTTAGTAATTTCTTTTGAGAAAACGCTAAAGCAGCTCTAAAATCGGTTGTTACGTTAGACCCAAACTCTTTATTGCCCTCTTGACCTTGAAAAGATTTTGTTCTTCTTTGAAATAATTATTGAATAAATGACGACGGAAACGCCCCAGTGGTTGACGCTAGCCAACAACAAATTAAAACATTATATTGAAAACAACAAGATACTCAAGCTGTTAACAATTCTTATGCAGTATTGGACTGATATTTGGATATGTTAAATAAAAACTGATGATCCGGAATAGACGGTTCTTTTATTAGCTCTATAACAAATGATCAAACCCAAATGGCTAAATATATAAGTGCTTTAGCTTATTGAGGTTATAGTTTAACCGACGTGTATAAAGATATTAAAAGAAAGGAATTAATCAGTAAGGGTGACAAATCTTTGTCATCTACTCAAATTATTGATCCTTCGTTAACAAAACAGGATTATTTAAATACAACAAATTGACAGAAAAGTCAATGAATAGCGACTGTTATGCCACCAACCTCAATTGGAAATATAAGTTCCTCTGTTTTAAATTCTCCTGTCGCACAATTACCGGATGGGGCTTTTAAGATACTAGTCCCGGCACTAGATATTAATAGTGAAGATTTTAAAAATAATTTAGACAAAATTCAATCAGCTTTTCATGATATTTTAATTTCTCAAGTAAACGCAACCACTGAAGCGGCTAAAGCGTCTGCTGATGACAGTTATAATTCTTTAAGAGACTATCTTGATAAATCTTATTGATGGAAACTTAGCGCCAATGTTCTAGAATGATGGCAGCAATTACAAAAGATATCAACAGACAATGAGGTCGCTTGATTATCTTGAAGTGGAATGGAAAATGAATCGAATGACAGTGTGTTAAAAAACTTGAGAGAACAAGACAGACAAATAAGAGAACAAAAAATATATGATTCTGAAAAAGCTGAAGCGGAAAAAGCCAAAGCAACTGCATCTCCAGACGATATAAACAGAATGAATAAAGAAGATCAAGCAAATGGTCTTCCTAAAAATGAGTGGAGATCCTACAGATGGTGACTTACACCGAGTGATGATATCACAAATTCTTTAAGCCTAGATGCTTTAAAACAAAAATATCCAAATTCATCAGAAGAAGATTTGCAAAAAATGAGATGAGAAATATTAGATGAAAACTGAAATTATAGAAGCACATTATATCAAACAAGAACAGATAATCTTTATAAAACAAAATACGGTTGAACGATGTCTGATATGCTAGGAACGCAAAATAAAGCTCTTGCTGATGAAATAAATCGAATTGCTTGAAAAACGATAATTTCTAACGTTACTTGATGAGAAGATGAATATAAACAATTTCAACTTGAATTAAAAAATTTACAAGACTATCAAAAGGCGACCGCTCCATATACGATGACCGACTCAACAAACCCTTTTGATAATATTTGAACAAATTCAACAACCACAACACCTGAAACAGATTCAACTAAGGTTTTAAAACCTGAAGTTCCAAAATATAATTTCGAAGCAAAAGATACGATGAATATAGATTTGGCAAATAAATCAAATATTGCAAAAAACAATATTGCGAATAAATGAAAAAGTTATATTCCAAATGTTTCTTCAATGAAAAATTATACAAATATAACAAAAGATTCAACACCTTGAAGTAAGAAATTATATTGAACACCTAGATGAAATTATATTCCAAATGTTTCTTCCATAAAAAATTATACAAACATAACAAAAGATTCAACACCTTGAAGTAAGAAATTATATTGAACACCTATTAGTACACCAACACCAACAAAAAACAATGGCAACATTAATAAAAAAAGCTGGTAAAAAGGTTGCAGTAGAATCTTGAGCACAAAGTGCTAAAGATTATTTTGGTCAATGATACACATTAACTAAGTAATATTATGAATGAACAAAATTACAGTCAACAATCACAAAACTTAATACAATGATTAGTTTCTTGAGCAAAGAGATTCTCTTCTTTGGTTCCAAGCATTTCAAATTCTAACAACCAATCTATTCAAACGAATATCGCGAATTCAACACCAGCGACTCAATATCCGAACCTAAATACTTCGTTAAAGAATTTATGAGCATTAACCACAAACTATTGAGAATCAACTAAGTATGAAAAATTTCATCCGGGAATAGATGTGGCTAATAAAATATGAACCCCAATACCTTCCTTTTCGGGGGGAACAGTTGAAAGAATAGAGAATAATAAAACCTGATTCGGTAATTCCGTTATTGTAAAAGATCCTTCTTGAAATGAATTAAGATATAGTCACTTAAAACAAGCTTATGTTAAACCTGGACAAAATTTGAACAAATGAGCAGAAATAGGTCTTATGTGAAATAGTTGAAGTACTTATTCTACTAGCGGATGAACCTGATCTCATTTAGATTTAAGAATTAAAAATGCCTATAAAAAATATGTTAACCCTTTTACATATTTAAATCAACAAGTATAAAAATATGGAAAATTATAAAATAAAATCTTCTGTCGTAAAATCAATAATGAATAATCCAAATTTAAGAAGAGCTATTGAGGATTCTCTTAGTTCACCGATTTGAAGTACAAAAAGAACTAAAGCAAAAAGTATTTTGAGTGCCTTTAATAAGGTTGCTCCTAAAAATGATTGACAGTGAGGTCCCGGATTAACATTATCAAACCCAACAACTTTTAATTTTTCAACATCACCGTCTTGAATACAGACTCCTAGTTACAGTAATATAAAAATATTTCCTAGTACTCCTGATCCTCAAAAAAATACAAGCTTATCTAACTGGAGTAATCTCTCTGGTTGAAATTCATCTTTAAATACTAACAATATATCACAATCAACCAAAGATTTATTTAAATGATACAATGATAGTGTTATAAAACCGTGAGCTAATATATCATCTTTGGGTTCTTATTCTGATGCTCAAAAACAAAAACTTTTGACATCATTAAATATGTCTTCTGGGAATAATGCTCTATCCAATGCTAATCCTGCTGCTTTTTGAGCAATGTTTTGAAAAGATAAACTAACCAGTTTAATGAATACATTAAATTCCCTAAATTGAGGAAGTGCTTCTTTAAATAAACCAGCGACAAAAAATACAGTTTGACAAAATAAGATTTCAACCTGAGCAACAGAATGACCAACTTATACTCCAACATGAACAACCTGAACAACATGAACAACAGGCTCTTGAGCTTACAGCGGAGACGCTGCAATTCAGGCACAATGGGACGCCTTAAGTCCTGCTGATCAAAAAAAATATAAACCAGTTTTTGATGCTGCTTATTCAAAATTATGAGCCGGAACATTCTTCTATTGAGCGATGTCTGATAAAAAACTTTTGAAACAATTATTCCCTTGATTAAGAGATGAGGATCTTCCTACATGAGCTTCTTTGGCTTGACAAATGGCCGATTTACAGAAAACATTAAAAACACAATATTGATTAGATGATTTACTTGCTCAAAAAACTCAATTAGCAAATGAATCTTGAAATTTTACCCAAGACATGACTGATTATATTTCTTGAAGAGATCAATTTTTGTGATCGGTTAATAAAATGATTGAAGGTGCCGAAGACAAGGTCTCAAGTATTGATACGCCTTATGCCGCAAATACAATGAAAAATTATTTAAATTATTTATATGTATTAAAAGGAAGACAAAGCAAAAACTATGTTGATTATTTAAATTCTGCCGTTACATATCAGAATAATAAAATATCCCAAGTTAACAACGAATACACAAACATGGTTAATGCATATAATACTGATTTTAAAACACAGTCTGATTTAAAAACAGCTGATTATAATCAGTGGCAAACTGTGTTGACCGATATGTATAACAAATTAGATTGAGCATTGAGTACTCAGTTAGATTTACAGACAAAACAGGCCGCTATAGATAAAACATATTCAGACATAGCAATTGATGCAGCAACAGCAGCAGCAAAAACTTCTACTATAGATAATACACAAAACCCAACAATAAAAGATTTTTTGATAGACTCTAATAGTGACACTAAATGACAATTATTACAGTGAGTTGACTTAGCATCGGTTATTGCTCGTGCTCAAAATCAGTGATTAGATCCTCAATGAGTTTTGGATACGTTTCAAATATGAGCCAGAACCAGTATTTCCGCGGCTAAAGATAACGTAAGCAACTTGAACAATACGATGAATAATATCACCAATACATTAAAAAGTTTTAATCAAACAACAAATTGACAATATTCTAATATAATAAAAAATATAGCACAATGATTATGACAACAAACACAATCCTCTATTTCTAGTTATGTGGAAAACAATTGAGATGCAGTAGTTGATGCTGTTAAAGATTTGGGAAGTTGGAGAAATAAAAATTCTGCAGATTTTGTTAAAAATCATTCAAACATAGATCCTACTTTTGCTAAACAATTATTTAGTTATTATCAATCTAATCCTGAATATGCCGAAAAACCACAGGCTTTGTTCTCTTCCACTGGTAAACTTAAAACTTCAGACATTCCGACAATAAAAGACGTTATCGCAAAATCATTAGCAAACACATGGTCAAATAATATAGTAACATCCATTAATCAAGAATAATTATGTCATCTTTATATAAAGAAAATACAACATATTGATCAGAACCGTCTCAAAATGGTAGAATATGATACAGTAAACTAAGAGCTGTTGCTCAAAAGAACGTTGATAGTCTCGTATCTGCAAGTAATGCGAAGAGTTCTCGGGCATGAATTCCGGCAAATCTTCAAAGTTTAATGATATCAGAACCGGTATCTGACACCCCCTCTGATCAGGTAACATTTCCAGTCAATCAACCAATTGCGGATCAGTTTTCTGGTAAATACAAAAGTCTTCAACAATATAGAAAACAGAGTTGAGAGGCCATGGCCACTCAGACTGATCAACCTTGGTATACAGCAGAAACGCCTACAACAAAAATTGCTAATATGCCCTCTTTTTTAGGGGCATGAGAATATTTAACTGACCCTAATTCTGCTAACGTTGCCAATACCCGGGTTTATGTTCCTGCGGAAAATAAGGCTATTTTATGAAACAGAGACCCAAGATTATATCAGGTTGATCACATAATTCCTTTATGGGCGGGGTGAGCGGACACAATTGCTAATAAACAAATACTAACAATTGCTGATCACGAAATAAAATCAAAAATTCAATCTGTTCCCTTCACGTTAATGGCAAAATGATTAATAACTCCTCAACAAGCAAAAGTAGCCGCTATTAATTGGAGAGATGAAGACGCTACGTGAATTCCTGAGGAGTGAGCTTCTGGGGGATTTATTAACGAAAAGCTTGCCCAAGAAAAATTTTCGGAATGGCAAAGAACTAAACCAGTTACTTTTAAGGATGTTTTAAAACAAGTTCCTGAGGTTTTAAAATCAGTAACAAGACCATTAGCAGCAAAAACATGAGAAGATTCCACAGAACAATTCTTTAAATCAATGGCTGGTGGTTTTTTATCAGAAGCTACTATGTGAGCATTACCATATCAATCAGACTCGACAGACGCATCGTCAAAGATTTGATGATACGTTGGTAAAATATGAGGCAACCTTGTTTCTTTTGCCTGATTATGATGACTTCTTGGCGAAACCGCCAAAATTGCCAGTAAAGCAAAATTCTTAAAATCTTTTGCTAACAGCGCAAAGATAGCGGACGAAACGTTTAAGTGAGCCCAACTAACAAGAGAGTGAGCGCAGGTGGCTGATACGGCTGCTTGAATAGTTTGAAATTCAATTCCGATAGCCGTAAAATGAGCCGGAGTATGAGACGCTATCGCCTCTGCTAGCAAAAATTGATTAAACAATATTATTAAAAAAGTAAAAATTAATAGCGTTTTAAAAACCGCCTGATTGATGAACGCTTATGGGCAGATAAGAATGACGGTTCCAGCCGCTGTGTGATTGCAAAAAATGCCTAATATAAATCAAAGAGTTCAACAAGCAATGGTTGATACCGCCTACGGATGATTATTGGGACAAGCTGGTCACACCATACCTTGATATGCTGGAGTTTGAGCGGGGGCTTTTACTATATGATTAATTAGTTGAGATGATGTAGAAGATTCTGCTCTAGATGCTTTTACCATGATGGCTCTTCACTGACTATGACAACGAGATGCTAATAAAAAAGCAAAATTACCAACATTAGAAGAAGCAATGAATAGAGTCGCGGATAAAACAGCGTCTGATCATATTTTCGACAAGACATGAATAAGGATAGAAAAACTTAATCCAGATTCTGCAATAAACATTAGAGAAAAACTAAATGCAGAAAGAGATAAATTGGTAGCTAAATGAGATGTTGATATAAACGAGATTGCTAAAACAAGATTACAGGATGAAGTGGCTATTAGACAATTAGAAAAAGGGTGAATGACAACCGCTTTAAGAAGACAGTCCGATATTGATGATATGGGTAGTATTTGAGATAAAATGAGAACAAAAGAGCAGTTACAAGATACGTCAACGCCGGATGAAGTTGTCCAAACTGTTCAAAAAATGGAAGATCATTTATTTAATAATACACCTTTAGAAAAAACTGACTGATGAGATATTTCCTGAGCTTCACAACCGGTGGGGAGGTTTCCTTTAACCGGAATTGCTGAACAGATTTCTTGAGGAGAACCTAAAAAAAGAGTTGATTATTTCTTTAATGCTAAAGATAAATGACTAGCCGCCAATAATGTCCTTCTTGTTGAAAGATCGGAACTTGCTCCGTTTTTTGAAGAAATAAATAGATCAACACAAACATTAAAATCAAAGCAAATTAGAAATAACGACGCTTCTTTAATGAAACATCCTGAAAATAGTGTTCAGGCTTTTTGAGTTGTAAAAGTAGATAATGCCAATACAGTACCGTTACCTTGAGTGGTAAGAGTAAAATGATCCGACTCTCCTTTGGACATAGTTCCTTTATGATGGGTTGCTAGACAGGATCGTATAGCCAGCGTTTCTGAATGAGGCAGAAATAAATCTTTTAATCAAAATACTCTTGACAGATTTTGAGAAAACGCTTGAGCAGATATGCTTGATCCTAAAAATAATAAAGACTTAATTGCAGAATCAGCAAGAGCTAATTGAGTCAAAGTATTAACGGCTTCTCTTAATCCGATAAGTACTCCTAGAGGAAAAACAACTCAACAACCTTTTATAGTTGTTGATATTAATCCTGATAATTGGAGTAATTCAATTGAATTAAATAAACAAAGAATTTGACAAAGCACTTGAGACAATATTGAGACATTGGTTACAAAAGCCACAAAAAATAATGACCCTCAAGCGGTTGTCAATGTAATTAATAAAATAAAAGAAAGAAATCCAGACACCGGGGCCGCAAAAGTAATGAAAACAATGGCGATAAAAAGTAAGGATCCAGACACAGCCTTTGCTTCAGATGTATTGGAGACTTTTGAAAAATGATTAAAAAGTTGATCTGCTCAAAAATTAAAAGAAGATGTCAATAAAAAATATTGAGAAGTATTAGACGACAACACATCACTTCAATTAATGACAAACAAAGATAATTTTACGGCAGAAAACGCTTTTGATATTTTGTATGATTGAATTGAAGAATGAGGGGCAAATGTAGGAACATCAATAATGTATAAAAACAATTTGATGCCTTTATTTAAAAAAATTAATTCAAATTCGATAACAATAGATTGAATACCTGTTAATTCATTTTACCACAAAATGCCAGTTCTATCCAACGATAGCCTTGGTCATATTGGCGAATCAAAAGAAACCGGAGAATGAACAGAAAAAAACTACGAAAAATATAACACATTTGACAGTGAAAAAAAGAGACAAGAACTCGAATTATTAAAAAGAGAATGAACTGAAATTATAGAAAACTTTGATATTCATTGACATGAAACCGACTCTAATATATTATGAAGAATGAAATGACAAATAGATAATTTGGTTGATAGCTACAAGTGGAGTAATTCAGAAAAGCAACAAGCCAAAGATCTATTAATGGATTATGCAAAAGATAAGGTTTCTAGTCAAAAAGCTGACTCTTGAGAATTTGTTGATAATTTTGACGATATAGCTATAAATCCTAAAAAATGATTAAATAAAAATACTAAAAGCGTTGAACCAACAACTTTAACAAGTATCTATCCAGACATTTATAAGGCTGATGAAAGAAATAATCCTCTTGCTAATAAAATAGCTTGAAAAATGAGTCTACAACAATTGATGGAACGTGCATCAAAAACAAACAAAAATTCTTTAGCAAACGATATTCAATCTTCCGCCAGTAAATCAGAGGCGGAATGAAAAAAGAATACGGCATTATTATGGAACGATGTTTTGAAAGAATTTGATAGACTTTGAAGTTCTTCTGATTGGAGAAACAAAGAAATAGATTCATCAAAATTTAATGAAAACATGAAAAAAATCAGTAATGACACTATTACTTCCTGACCAAAGGCGGGCTCATCGAAAACCGTCAATCCAGAGATAGCTAATTACGAAATGGATATAAACATTGGTCGTATAGACGACCTTCCTGAGCCTATTAAAGAAAAATATAAAGAATTACAAAAAGAATGATACTGACACGTTTATTCCAGTTCGACAATGGGATCTAATGCGTATAAATGAAAAACTTCTGCAGATAGTTCTATTAACATGTTTAAATATATTAAAGAATATGCCGAAAAAAACGATGATGCACATCTTGTAAAAGAAATATACTGAGATAAAAAAGAGGACGCAGAAAAAGCACTAGAAGCAATTAAAACATGGAGATTGTGAGATGAATTAACTACCGGTCGTTTGGCTAGTATAGAAAAAGAAATGTATTGAGACAAAGCTCCTGATATTGCAAAAAAACTAGAAGAAAGAAAAATAGATTTAAATAAATGAGCATCGCCAGAAATGATTGAAGCTTGATTAAGTCCAATATCAATCGAAGATTTTAAGGAGAATCCAGAATTTAATACTCCTTTAAGTCACGCCATAATGTCTCTATCTAAATACAAAATAGAAGACCTTACCCCCGAAGAAATAAATAAATTGGCAAAAAGTTTATCATTCACTTTATGGCCATCTGTTAAATATTCATTAAAATCAGAACCGGTAAGGGGGGGAATAAAAAAAATTAACACAAAACAAGACGGTAAATGATGAAAAGAAGATTGACAATGATGATTATGAGATTCTTTGTGGCAGGTTCTCTTTAATTGAGCCCAAGATTTTTCTAATAAAACTAATATACAAAAAATTCAAGATTCTGCCCCTAAAATAGATAGAACAAAAACAATATTAGGAAAATATCTTAATCTTCAACCAAAGGTGCAAACAACTATTCCTACAATAAAAACAACCCAAAATAACGTAAATACAGGAAGTATAAATCAAAATTTAACGCCTAATTTAACGCCTAAAATAAACCCAGCCCCTATTGATAAAAACCAGTTAGGGCATATCGTATCAATGGTGGAGTCCTCTGGTTGAAAAAACAAAACCAATCAATTCAATGATCAATGAAAATATTGATACGTTGTTTGATTCACTAAATGAACTTATAACTGAATAGCAAAAAGAGCGTCTCAATGAGACACTCGTTATATTGACTTACTAAATAAATTAAATTTTGACACCCCAGAAACAGCCAAACAATCGGCGATTGAATATATGAATTTCAGAAATATATTATTCGATAAAAATTGAAGAGCTGTTGGAACAAAATATTCATCCCCAGAAGATATTTATGTTAATTTATATAATGCATCCGGAACACAAGGGAAAAAAGCTGCTAGAAAAAATTGGAAAAACGTTATTAAGACCGTTCAATGATTTAATAAATAGAATCGTCTCAAGATCTAGTATATCAACACTTACATTTAAACTTTTTCCATGATTTTATGTCTGAAATAGGACTAAATGTAAGTGTTGTAATTGTTCAACATTTTGGACACTTAAAATCGGGAAAAGAGTTTTTACTAAGCTCTTTTTTTTGTTTTGTTCTTTTTTTTACTAATTCTTGATAGCATTTTAGACAACATGTTATTTGCCATTTTTTTTTGGGTGAAAATGATCATCAACAATTTTCACATACTTTTTTAGGATATTTTTCCATACTATTTTAATAATTTTGTTATTAGCCAATACTTAAAATTTGTGACTAATTTTCTTTTTGGAACTACAATTGTATAGTTATAATAATCACAAGATCTTGCAAAACCATAAACAGAATGTCCTCTAAATGAAGTTTTTATTCCACTTAAAGCAAACCATTTTTCTGCCGCTTTTAACATATTCCCCTTTTTCACATTTGATCTTTCGGACATCTCATACATCACGACACTAATAACTTGTTTTACAAGAAAATCTATATTTGTTAATTCTATACAATATTTTTGTTTTATAAACGCTACTATTTTCTCTTTTATTTTAACACTAACTTCGTCAATATCTTTCTGCTCATCTACTGTTAAAAATGTTTTCATATTTAAAATTTATTAAATAATCTTTTGTAGAATGGAAGTTTTTTAATTTCAGCCTTAGTGGCGTATTCGATGCGAATCTCCATTCCTTCTATTTTTTCTCTTATCAAATTTT
>Ga0172381_10006783_pt1 | contig 11438 bp, 13 predicted proteins | sample Leawel6488metaG_FD_119754 | JGI IMG/M metagenome (GOLD analysis project Ga0172381, IMG submission 119754) | Leachate microbial communities from a municipal landfill in Southern Ontario, Canada - Leachate well 64-88 metaG | ecosystem: Engineered > Solid waste > Landfill > Unclassified | place... | reverse complement strand
TCTGCATTAACATTAACCTCTGCACCTGCGGCAATGCCGGCAAGTTTACTTTTTTCTGCGGCAGTAGTAAATTTCTTTGTAGTTAGAGTATCCGAAATATCGTCTGCGTCTAAAACTACAACCCCGCTTTGACCATTTACAGAAGTGACGGCACCGCCACTACTTCCACCACCAGAATACCTCTCTAAAATAGCGAGCCTTGAAACTATATCGCTGATGAGTTCGTAAAAGTCATTATTCATAATCAAAACTTAAATCTACTTGGGCTTCCCCAGTTCTTTGTATTTGCATGGTTCTTTTATCTATTCTAAGATTTTCGCTAAAACCGATCGTACTAATTCTAACTGGTAAAGTGTCGCCAACATAGTAGGTTAAAATATCAGGGTTTCGATCATTAACCCTGACTGAGATAACAGATTTCGGGCTTTTCTTATCGTTTAGGTACTTATTACCCTTTGCAATTAAATTAGCCGAAGTGCTTGTGTCTTTCTCAGAGAGAACAGTCTCTTGTAAAAACCATTTAGCTTGCTCGGTTAAATCTTGGACTGTTTCAGTAACAATAGCGTCTTCACTCCCACTACCCAAAACTACTACTCGATTGGCTAGTTTTCCAGATAAATCTTTGTCGTTAGTCCAAGAGAGGATATTAAAATCTTCCAAAATGATATCTGGTCGAAGCTCCCCCTTTTGTGGGTAATAGATATTAAATACTTTTAAGTTAGATAAATCCCAATCGAAGCCGTCATCTTTAGATTTTGCACTCATTCCCTCAATAACTTTGCGAATATAATCGAAGCGACAAGTGCGATCTCTATTTATAGTTACAGGGTGTAGTCCTCGAGTAATTCCTACATCGCCCTCGCCATCAACGTCATTTTGACTTCTATTTATTAAATCCCAAGCTATATCTGCCGAATCGGTGTCTAAATAAGCCCAGTCTCCTGCGTTTCCAGTAAGTCGATTAGATAGAATAGCCTCGAAACCCGCAAACTCGACAGTAAGGCTTGTAGCCTGAGACTTAGAGCCAAACATTTTTCGGTGAAGTAAAATCCCGCCATAAAGTAGCGTGCCATCTTTAAAAAGTTTCCATTCTCGATATTCGCTAGATAGAATGTCATCTGGGGTAGTGTTTAATTTATCGGCATATCGCTTTAAATCTAAGTAGTTTATAGTGATATTTCCAGTAATACCAACATTAAGCTCGTCTGTAATAGTGATAGTCTGAAAAGGTAAAACCCAGATGTCTCCACCTGTTTTGTTGTAAATCCTCATTTCGTACATAATTAAATGTTCCTATAACTATCATTGCAAGATATATCTGCAAAACCAGCATCGTCAGGATCGCCACCTGTAAGTCGTAACTGATTAGTGCCAACCGCTAAAGTCCACCAGTCGCCACTTAGAGAACCAAGAACAGAAGTGATTCCGTTCTTAATTGCGGTTCTATTATAAAAATCAAGATCGATATAATCGCTCACTCCTAAAGCTCCACTGTAGCTTATTGTTTTGTCGGTGGTGTCATTGATAATACTAAAGGCAGATGAAAAAGTACCATACACACGGATAATTGGGTATGCTATTGTATTTCCATTATTACTTAAAACACTAACTTCCCCGCTAGGATTATTAGCCATCGACATTGGAACTGGCATAGGCACGGCCATACCACCCGCACTAAATATATTTAGCCTGATATTTTTGGTAAAGCTAGAGGTTAAGAACTCTCTTTCGCTTACTGCCGAAACTGTGAAAACAGAGTGGGCTATATCAGAGGGGTTCAAATCTCCCTGAACAGTTGTGAAAAGGACATCGATGTTTTTAGTAATTCCGTTATTTAATTCAAAGCCTAAAGTTTTTAAGTATTCTGTGTCTGTGTTTAAATTTTGGAAATAACTAACAAGTCTATCTCTCTGACCAATAAAATCGTTAAGATCATTGCCCTTCACAAACCATTGCATATTTATCGTCATGCCTCGATAAAGAGGTCGAGAGAGTATTTGGCCATTAGCACCGCCTCTTTGATAATCGTTGAACTCGACACCCGCACTAGCGATATTGCCTAATTTTTGCAAAAAGGTTCTATCATTATTGATTTGGATTCCGTTAACAAATACATTTTTAATCATTTTATCTTCCTGCGAAAGCTAATTGCTGACCGATAATGTTACCTAATTCTAAAGCTCCGATCGTATTATTAACAATGGCACTAACATTGACGCTAGCTCCACTAAAGTTATTTGTAACTCCTTGAGGCAATTCTTTCTTGCCGTGAAGCATATCTTTACTCAAAACAAACTCGCCTTCATGAACCATAGCTAGACCAGTGTTACCTACCCAACCACCTTTTTCGTACCAATCTACATCTAGCTTTGGATATTTAATTTCTTTGCCTGCTACAGTAGTAGAGCCTTCGCCAATACTTAAGTGAGGGAATTTGATAGATTTGAGGGCGTTAGTAATTCCATCTGCTAAATCTCTAAATTTAGCTACGATTCTGTCTTTAATATCGACTACTTTAGAATACATTGTTTCGAATTTGTCAGAGATAAAAGTGACCATTGTGCTTACAGTATCGCTAACCGATGTCTTAATCGAGTTCCAAGTATCAGTTATCTTGGTTTTAATGTTATTTACAATATCGCTAGCTTTAGTTTTAAGTGTCGTGAACCAAGCGATAATGCCATTAACCATATCTGGGATAATTGAATGACCGATCAAAGTATCATAGAGATTTTGGAAAAAGTCTATTACCCCTTGAATAAATCCACCTATGAAAGCCAATACTGCGCTTAATGCTCCTGTGATAGTATCGAAAATACCTTGGAATATCAGTTTAATTCCGTCCCAAATCATCTGGAAATTAAGGGTAAAAATACCAACTATAATCTGGATTATCCCGTTAAGTATTTCAACAAAGCCAGTTATCATTTGGATAATAAAAGGTAGTGCGGCAGAGACGGCTTCGACTAGAGCTGTAAATAATCCTAAGAAAATAACTATTGCCGCCGCAATCGCACCGACTAAAATTTGTAGCACATTGATCATCAATGGCCCAAGCTGTTGAAGTAATTTATCGATAAAAGGTGAGGCTTGTTCGAAAGCAGTTTTAATAGAGTTGATCGCTGGGGTGAGCAACCTAAAAAATAGATCGCTAACAGTAGTAGCTATCCCCGCTAACCTGCCTAATAAATCCCCGCCGTTCCCACCTTCCCCAAAATTCATCTGGAGGGCGTTTTTAAAACCTTGTTTAATTTGTGCAACAATGTTATCTAATTCTGGCTTGGCTTTTTCCCAAATCTGTCTAAAAAAGTCGCCTAAGCTAACATTATCGCTGTTTAAATTAAAGGTATCGTAAAGTCTTTCGGTAAATGCTTTAGCTTGACCTTTAATTATTTCGAGATAACCATTAAAAGTCTCTGCAAACTGACTAAAATAAGTACCGACATTATCAAAGACCGCCTTAATTTGATCGCCGAAAACGATAAATATCGTTGTTAAGCCGACCACCGCTGCCGCTACCGCTAAAACTGTTCCACTAACAGTAGCCAAAATAAAAGCTATCCCGCCTATTAGAGCGATTAGTGGTCCAAGAATAATCAAAAATAAGCCAAGAGCCGTCACTATTTTTAATACATTTGGGTTTAATTCGGAAAATTTAAGTGCTAGCTCAGAGACTTTTGTAATAATTGGTGCTAAATATCCAACGATAATCTCGCCGATCTGTGCTTTTAACTCTGCAAATCTTTGAGTAGCTTGTTGAATCTTAAAAGCGTTGCTATCTTGTGCAATTCCTAACTCTTTATAGTAACCAGCGACATTTTGAGCGTCATCGCCCTGTGCTTGTAAAAGTTTGCTGTATTCACTTGTGCTACTCGATAAATCGTCCATTAAAGCTAAAAACTTATCTTTTTGATAGAGCATGCCCGCAGACTGAGCCATTTCTGACTTTTCTGCATCTGTCATTTTGCTCCAGTTTTTGGCGATATCTGATAAAACTACATCTGCGTCCTTCATTTTATCGGTTAGAACTGTCTGCATTCCTGTATAAGTAGAAGTTACACCGCTAACTCCCTGTAAAGCCTTTTGTGCATTACCTAACTCCGTGGTTAGATTCGCCTGCTTTTTTTTCATAGCATCGGCACTTAGATTCGCTCCGCTAATTCCTGCTTGGTAGTTTTTCAAAGATGTGGTTTTACTATCGACTACTTTTTGCAATCTCTTCATTTCGTCTGCGTTCCCACCGACTGTTTTGGTAAAAGTACCCATTCTTTGAGTAGTTTCATAAATACTAATGCCATATTTATCCATTATCGCTTTGCCGTCTTCTGATGGTGCTCTAAGTTTAGTTAAGATAGTCTTTAAAGAGTTTGCCGCTTCGCCTGCGTCAACACCTCTTTGGCGAAGTACGGACATCATTGCGTTTAATTCTTTAACGCTAACCCCTGAAACTTTAGCCACGTTTCCAGTAGTAGAAATTGCGTCAGCTAAATCGGACATCGAAGCCGCACCCGTATTTTCTGCGGTATTCATCGAGGCTAGCATCTTTGTTAACTCCTCGCCTTTAACTCCAAAGATAGCCGAAGTAGCTACGACTGCCTTCATGGCTTGATCTAGTTCCATCGAACCTAAAACCGAAAATTGTAAAGCCTGAGTAGTTTTATTGATTAGGTCTGGGCCACTAGCTCCCATTGCCGCCAAAGCGTCCATAACCCCGATAATTTCTAGCTTATTTTTTCCATACTCAATCGATAAATTTTTAACCGATGGAATAAGCAAATCCTCTACATCAGAAGCCGCACCGTCATAAACTTTTCTTACACCTACCCAAGCCGATTCGATATCAGTCGCTAGAGTAAAAGCACTTTTAGCATAAAGAGTTAAGGGGATAGTGGCGGCAGTAATAAGTGCGCCAGTCTTCATAGCTGATTCGCCAAAAGATTTTAGACTGTCTCTGCCACTTTCAATACTGCTACCGAACTTCTGTAATTGGGCGGTTGCTTCATCTCTAATCTTCAATATATATTCGAGGGTATTTGCCATATATTTATTATAGATAAAAACGGCTATCTTTTTCTAAGTTTGCTACTTTGTAGTTTGCTCCTATTTTTCTCTGATTTAGTCTTGAAGTCTTGATATTCGCCTTTAATTTTTAGATAGTCCATCATCTTCATTACCCACTCGTAAGGCTGATTGTCTAGCTCTGTTTTAGAAATAGAAAGACTATCACAAATAAATTGATCGTGATAAAAATCTGGTAATGGAGAAGTGCCAGCGAAGAACTTAAATAATTCTCTATCTGGTATTATTTTTTTTTACTGTTGTTGATCTTAGCGAAAAGCTCATCGACTATATTAAAAACCGCATCTGCGTCTTCTGCGTTTTTCCAATTCATTACTACCTCAAAAAGATCGCCTTCCATGGGTTTTTCTTCTACATCGGTAATAGAAACAATAATAACCTTTAGCAAGGCTTCTTGTGCGTCTAAAATGGTACTAGCATCTAAATCAAAATTGGGTTTATTGTTTTCGTTAGTTACTTTAGCTTTAGATAAGAAAACTTTTTGGATACTTCTACGATCACGATAGGTTAAATCGCCTTCTTCTTTAAGAGTAACCTTATAGCCTGAGGGGGTTTTAATTACCATAATAGTTGTCCTTTTTGCGTCTGGGGAGAGGCTTGTAAACCTCTCCCCTTAATTTGTTTCTATTTCAATTCTAGTACGAAGCGACTAAGTTTGTCAATTCGACTTTAATTTGGCCGTTAGTAGGATCACTTGCGCCTACAAAATCACTTTCGACAGCTACATATCCATTGTCGATTTGATGAGTGTAAGTATTAAGAGCGACTTTTGGCAAAGTGATAACTAAAGTGTTATTGCTAGAATTACCAATGGTCTCATCGGCAATCACAGTGATAACTAATTCTTGAGTATCTTTGTCGTCAAAAGCACTTCTTAAAGCCTTAATCTCATCGGTTAGATATGCGGCTAGAGAACCAGAGACTTCGCTTGGTTCAACATAAAGTTGGCTTGGATCTGCGATACCGCATAATCCGTGAAAGTTTTGGAGATTGTTATTATATTCAAAATTCAAACTCTCTAAAGCGCATTTAATATCGACACCGCCTAAAGTAATCGAGACAATATCAGTCCAGTCGAACACCTTAGAAGTTTCGAAAGAAGCGGTAATAGCGGTGCTATCAGCTTTACTTAAACCTTTACCTTCAAAGGTCAACTTAAGAGGTTCGCCGACTTTAAGCTCTAAACCAAATTTACTAACAGTAAATCCAGCAATTCTCTCTACGATAGAGCCAATTTTTTGCTCTAAAGTGTAGCTAGGCTTGACAACTGCTTCGGTAAAAGTGTGTTTATAGACAGTGGTTTCACTGGCTACTAAGGCATCAGTAGAAGCACCTAAAGCACTCTCTAAAATATAACCAAGAGCTTGAGGATAGGCGTTCATCTCAAAAGCACCATTAAATTCTCTAATGCCTTCGACAAAATCCTTATTTAAAGCTGGGTTAGTATCGATTGCCTCAACTCCAACCGCATCTTGCTCGGTTACAACGCCATCGCTAGGCAAAACAGCTAGAGAGAAGTTAGGTACAACTGCGGTACCAACTACGCTTTCTTTACCTAATGAAACTTGATCCAAAATTCCTTCTGACATAATTATTTCCTTTTCTTTTTACTAATTATAATTTTTTCTTTTACTTCTCTAAATAGAGGGTGATTTATCTCCAGATCGGTTTCGATGATCTGCCCTGGCTCGACCCTTCCAAAGCCAGATAGGTTAGTTTGAACATTCCCTTGATATTTATATTTTTTGTTCATAAATTTATTATACTGAATATGTTTTATTTTTTTCTAAAATCTGTTGTATCTCTTTCTCACATTTAATTCAATCTCACAATAAAATAAATTAGTTTCTTTTTGGTCGAATAAATACTGACCATTATTAAGTCTCGAGCTATCAACTAACCCGCCAAGAGTCATATTAGCCTGATCGCCTAAAGTTTCCCTGATAAGTTTGACCATAGCGATTAGTTTTTCTTGACTATCTAAACGAGTATCATCAAGTTGAATGTAGGCGGTAATAAGAAAAGTATTGTTCTCGGTGGTATCTCGTAAGTCGGCAAACTCTTCTTGCCAACCTTTAGGGGTAATAGTAATGCAAGGATAGACGGCATTAAAAGGTGGTATCCCAGTATAGACAGCTTGGACATTAGTTAGACCATCTAAATAGTCGGCTATTTTATCGATAATTGCTTGTTCGTCTATCATATTAGCTTAATCCTCTTACTAATTCATTATAAATGGTTTCATCGATTTTTTTATTTTGTGTTAGTAAATGCTCGCTTCCTTTTTTCATAAACCATTTTGCCATTACGCCTTTAACTCTTTTGGCAAAAACCATTGCCCCAGATTTGGCTCTCCAAGCTAGATACTTTGCACTTCTCGGTACGATGTAAGCGTGTTTGGGCCCATAAATACCTGTGCCTTCTTCTTGAAAGATCCCATATTTAACTGCGGGATTTACATAAACCCTTGCTTCTTCGCCATCGCTTTCAACTTTAAATAAAATGTTCCTTCTCAAATTATTGGTATCGACAGGGGCTTCTTGTTTGGATCTAGTTTGGAAAATTAAAGAGGCTTGAGTTAAACCTAAAACCTTAGCGTTTCTGACAATACTAGAAGCGTTACCTAATTGTGCGATTAGTCTCTCGGTATTAGCTGTTGGTTGTAAATTAACTTGCATTTTCGGATTTGTAACAAGTACCAGTAAGGTAAAACCTGCCCATTATCCTCTGGTGCTTTGTGTCGCCAATGGTAATAAACTGATTATTGTTTTCGAATCCGCTTATTTGACTATTAACTACTTTCAATTTTGTTTGTTGTTTTAAATTACCGATGTCGTTGCTAATAATTCTAAGAGAGAAAAGTTGACCCTGACCCATACCATCGTAAAGCGCAACTGTTTCGTTAGAGGCAGGGATAATCCAAACTCTAACATTGCTATGAGTTTTTACATAGTCTTTTTTGGTATTTTGACCCGTAAGCTGGTAAATATCGACAATAGTTTCCATCATAGCTAATTAAACTGGAAAATCTGTATAACGACCAATAACCCTCTCCTTGTCCTCTTTAAATGACTTAATATCGAAGTTTTGTGATACTTCGGCAAAACTCATGCTTGAAAGACCTATGCCGGCATTTTCGGACTTTAAGAACTCGTAAGCGATCCATTTAGTTAGCATTAAAACTACATCTGCGCCCCAAAATTTCTTTAAAGTGTAGGTAATCTTAACTGCCTTTTGTCGGTAATTAGCTGAAATAATCGGGCTAGCAAACTCAATGACATTACTTCTAATCCAGTAGTTACTATCCTCTACGTATTCATCTGTGCGATCAACGCCATCAATTTCGATCTTGGTCATTGAATTAACTGGAGTATTTTCTGGCATAATCAAGGTAAAGCCAGAATTAAAATACTCATAATACTCGATTAGGGTGTAACTTGAAGCCCCGTCATCTATCTTAAAATTTCGATTACAAAGGCGTGCAAATTCTTCTTCGACCTGAGCAATTAACAGGGCGGTTAAATTATTTTCTGCTTCTGAGAAAGTTCTCTTTAAAAAAAGGGCGACACTTCCCGCTGTAATTCCGCTATAACCAGTCTGAAATAGTTTGCCGTCAACTGCTGACATTATTATTTTTTATCCTTGTTCGTAATTGCTGAGTTTTGACCTTTAATTTGACGATCTGGGATTCTTTTTCTCTGTCTAGAATCTTTGCGGTTATCTGATTCTTTGTCTTTACTCTTAGATTTAGACACACTCCCGACTACCTCATAATATCGAGGCGAACCCGCAAAATTATCTTCTACAACGGCGACTTGACCGACCATGAAGATTTCATTTTCTACTGAAAATTGGCGAGTAACTTTTATTTTTTTCATAGCCTTATCCTTTTTTATTTAGCTTTTATTGATTGGCTAATCCCTGAGGGGGAATCGCACCCCCTCAGTCCATTAACTAACCAACTAGGTAGCACTGGTTTCAAGTCTAACAAAAGCTTTGTCGGCTTCTGCGAGCTGAATATCCAATCTTTCTGTTACCTTGATAGCCACCATGTCCTGTTCGAACAAGTTGATGAGGGTATCGCCCTCGCTTGAGTGAACAGTAGCCTCTTTACTAAATTCAAGAGTTAAGGATCGGCGATCACCGATCATTAAGTATCTTGGATCGTAAATAGCCATAAATGGCTGGTCTGCTTGAGAAGTAACTTGTGTGGTCTTTGGGAACACGGTTGACTTCACAAATGGCAAACCCCAGATGGTATTAGGCATACCTGCGCCTGGGTTCTGATAGATGTAGTTTTTGTTTTCATCTTTGATAATTCTCAAAGCATTGAAGACAGACCAACTACCTGCGACTACGGCGTTATCGACAACCGAGTCATCTAAGAGAGCCATAGCTCCTGCGATATCATCGAAACTTACGTTATCGAATCTGACATCACCAGAACCTAAAGTGTAAACTTTACAGGTGGCGTTTCTAAAGATACCTTCTGTACCTGCTAGACCTAAGAAAGCCCATTCGTCCTCTTTCTTAGCAACAGCCTCTCCGCACAATGCGGCTAAGTAATTCAAGATGTCGATATTGGCATCTTCAATCAACTCGGTGGTCACAATTACCATTGCGGCTAATTTCTTAGCAGTAAAGACTAATTGACCTGTGGCTGGGCTAGAAGCAACGATAGCGTTCTTCTCATCGGTTCTATAAGCAACGACACTACCCATAGTTGGCAAACTGAAAGTCTTGCCTGGGAGAGTAATCACTCTAGCGTTGTTACGGGCAACACCATACTTGCCTGCAATACGCAAAACCTCTGAACCGAAATACTCTGGGACAATCTCTTCTCCAGATTCGGCAGTAGCGGTGTCCAAGTCTTTAGTAACTTCATTCAAGATATCTCTTTTGTAAAGAGCTTGAATATACTTTAAGGCTTGTTCGGCACTTTTGGTTTCTTCTGTCTCGTCAGATTTCTTAATATCTTTGATGGAGGCTTCTACGCCTTTCATCTGGTCAGCGACTATGTCCTTGACCACGGTTTTCATCTCTTCTACAACGCCAGATTTGACATTGTCTAAAAGTTCTTGGACTTTTGGATCCATATAGTTTATTCCTTCTTAATACTTAATAATTCATTTAGGGCTTTAAGAGCTTTGCCTGCGCCTTTGTCAGTTACCTTCAACTCCTTGCTTATCGCAGTTAAGAGTAGCAACTGGCTATCGTTAGCATCGTCCTCATCGCTTTTAATGTTCTTAATTTGGGAACTTAATTCAGCCTCGATTCCCTTTTTGACTTCGGCTTCAATTAAGTTTTTTAGCTTATCTGATTGTACCAAACTTTCTAAGATTTTTTCTTCAGTGATCGGTTCAGCTTCCTTTTCAGGCTCGCTATCGCTAGCTTGATCTGTACTTTCTGCTTCATCAGCGTTAGCTTCTGTGCTAGCTTCTTCACTAGGTTTTGCACCCTTATCGCCTTTGCAATCACAGCCTTTTTTTTCTTCATCAGTTTCTTCCCCTTCTTCGCTAGTTTCTACTGGCTCTTCATCTTTTTTATCTTTTTCCTCGAGTGGATCGACCTCTTCATCGCCCTTATTTTCGGCTGTTTCTTCTTCTGATGGCTTATCCTCTAGTGATTTTAAGAGTAAATCAAAGGATTTTAACATTGCTCGCTTGTTATCATCTAAACCATTCAAAAGAGCATTAGGATTGGCTGGGATAGCGACTAAACTAAGTTCTAGCAATTCCATTTTGTCGATTGTGTATTCACTCCCACTTGTAGCCCACTCCTTAACTAAGAAGCCGACTGACCAAGCACGCATGATTCTTTCTTTAACCAAGTCAAATGCTTCTTTAGCAAGTGCTAAGGTCTTAGAGAATTGAATATCGAAAACCAATGAATTTTCTTTGCGCTTAACATTAGTAGCAATACCGATCGGGAATTGTTGATAATTATGTTGAAGCATAATTACTGGGTTCTTTTTAAAGTTTTCTAAATCCCAACCCTTTGGATTGATTCTATCCCCATAGCGATCGACACTATCATCAGAACCGATTACGCCTGTAACTTTCATGTTATCGGCATCGATACTTTTAAAGCTAGATAAAATATCGATTTCTCTTTTTTGTTCGGTTGCTTTTTTCTTCATATATACCTATTCTACAAATTGTTTGTAATTTTTTTCCTAAATAACTGGTAATACTGAACAGCGACAATTAGGGTGGACTGGCTCGTGAGTGTGTCCTGACCTAAAAGTTTGACCTATTTCGACTACTTCGCCACTATTGCCTGCACATACCTCGCAAGGTGCGCCACCACAAAGCCAGAAAACTTTTAAGACCTTATTTTGGATATAGGTTTTATAGCTA
>Ga0172381_10006782_pt1 | contig 11440 bp, 10 predicted proteins | sample Leawel6488metaG_FD_119754 | JGI IMG/M metagenome (GOLD analysis project Ga0172381, IMG submission 119754) | Leachate microbial communities from a municipal landfill in Southern Ontario, Canada - Leachate well 64-88 metaG | ecosystem: Engineered > Solid waste > Landfill > Unclassified | place... | reverse complement strand
AATAACAGGTAACTTAGCGTCCTTCTTGAGAGATGGGAGGGATATTGCCCGTTTGTTCTGACCAAGCAGCCGGTAATAATAGCCGTGGCCCATAAACGGCATGTTTAAAATTGCTCCTGGATGGCGATTTGGCAGACAGGGCAAGAGCAGTGAGATACTCGTTGATCTCGTCATCGGCAATAAGCTCTGGCAACCTCCCGAAATGCAGGGAGATGGCTGCTACACGGCGTATGTAATTGTGAAGGGTGCTTTTGCTTTGACCCCGTAAAACCACCTGTTGCTGAAGCTTCTGGAAGACACGGTCGAACCCCGGAACGCAATCCAGAGCCCTCTCGATAATGGTTAATTCTGATTTTTTTCTCATACGGCATTACTTTTAAAATTTGTACTGCCGTAAAGTTCATCAAATCAGTTTTTATACTTAATTTTATATCGTTAAAAAACTATCCCGAATGGGATTTAGTTCAACAGTGTATTTATTGTATTTGGGCTGATGACGCATTTTGGAATTCTTAACGCTTTTTATTTTTTGCATTATCACACAATTTATTGGATAGTGCCATAATTTTCTTAAAAATTGATGAAAAACTATTTTACTGCATACTTATTTATTATTTTAATCAGCTATAATTTGCAGGCACAGACTATAATTAAAGGGAATATCACCGATTCAAAAGGGAATCCTTACCCAGATATATGTGTAATTTTAAGAGTACTGCCCGATAGTACCATCGTTAGTTATGATTATAGTAACACGGAAGGGAACTATAACCTTTCCTATTCTGGCAGGAATGATAAACTTAATCTCTCCATTTCGGGATTACAAATAGTATCACAATCAAAAAACATTGAGAATATAAATTCTATTTTCAATTTTACGGCACAAGAACAAAGACGAATTTTAAAGGAAGTCGTTGTAAAATCAGCAAAAATATGGGGAGCCAAGGACACAGTCAATTATTTAGTGTCGTCATTCAGTAATAAAAGCGACATTGTGATTGGCGACGTATTGAAAAAAATGCCAGGAATAAGAGTATCAGAAAGTGGGCAGATAAGTTATCAAGGAGAGGCCATAAATAAATTCTACATCGAAAATCTTGATCTTCTCGGCGGCAGATATGGTATTGCAACCAACAATATATCGGCCAAGGACGTATCTACTGTACAGATACTTGAGAACCACCAACCCATAAGGGCTCTTACGAATGTAAGACAATCAAATAATGCAGCCATTAATTTAAAACTGAAAGATGGGGCAAAGGGTACATTAACCATTATGGCACAACTTGGCATCGGGACTTCTCCCTTGTTATGGGAAAATGTGTTAAGCGGGATGTATTTTGCCAAAAAGCGACAAAACATAACAACATATAAAGGTAATAACACAGGTGCTAACCTATTTAAAGAACTGACCTCGTTTACATCAACAAATAGTTTCGATGGCAGTAATAACCTCTTGAGTGTACAGATGCCATCACCGCCATATATCAGTCAAAACCGATATTTGTTTAACAACTCGAATGCAGCCACTGTCAATAATCTCATAAAAACGGGCGAAAACAGTCAAGTGAATTTTAACGTAATCTATTTGAATGACCATGAAAACAGAAAAAGTACGTCCGTCAGCTCTTACTATATTTTGAAGGACAGCACGCTTGTCATAGATGAAGATATGAAGTCTTCGAAAAACACCAACAGGTTAGAGACTGAACTCAGATATAATCAGAACGATACCAATAAGTATCTAAATAATTATCTGAATATTCAAGGTTTATGGACAGATAATGAAGGCGATGTAATCACAGACGAGCAGGTCCATCAACAGATGAAAAATCCGGCATTTATGCTTGCCAATACTTTTAATTATATTAAGAAAAAAGGTCAAGACAGGGGATATGAAATAAGATCGTCATTAGGTTTTAAATCGTCGCCACAGAGTTTGACAATACAACCCGGATTATATCCCTATATATTTAACGGTGGACAGGAATATTCTATTTTAAAGCAGAATGTCAGGACAAACAATTTCTACTTTAATAATTACCTGGTACTATTATCGCCCTTTGCACTTGGGGGTGTAAGTATTGATCCTAAATTTGAATTAGGGTTTGAAAATAAAAATCTCCGTTCCGATATTTATACTGCCGGCAACGATGAGAATTTATTGGTATTGCCTGCCGACAGCCTGAAAAACAATCTAAATTGGTTCAAGTATTATGGAAGTGTTGGGATATCATTAAGGTACAATTACAAAAATATAAAGTTTAACCTTTTTTTGCCGGTAAGTTATCATTTATTGCATATTAATAATAGAATAGCCGCAGATACCAGCACCCTTCAACGGGTGTACTTTCAACCGTCACTCACTGTAAAATATCAAATAACATCGCGTGTAGAGCTCAACGGTTCCTATTCGTTTTATAATCAGATGAGCGATATAAGCACATTGTACACAGGATATGTCTTGCAAAACTATCGAAGTCTGAACCATTACGACAATCGTTTATCCGAATTGAACGCCAATGGAGGTAATGTAAGTTTATCCTATAAAGATGTGATTCACATGTTTTTTATAAGTGGTGGAATCTTTTATAACAATAGTAAAAAAAATATTTTATTTGGGCAGACCTTAAATGGGATTTTAAACATTACTTCCTCAATTGAACAGGATAATTCTTCCGAAAATATATCGGTAAAAGGACAAATAAGTAAAGGAATATATTTGATGGGTATTGTTTTCTCCATTGATGCTTCTTACGGAAAATATTCGTCGGAACAATTAATGCAAAACCAGTTGGTTAAATACAAAAACAACGTAGTAAATATTGCTGGGTCGCTTAGCAGCAAACCCGCATCGTGGCTTTTTCTCAATTATACTGGAACATGGAACAAGAGCTGGAACAAGATAGGGGCAAATGAGTCATCATCACCTATCCGCACTTTTGTAAATAATGTTTCGGCAGATTTATACCTTTCAAAGATGTTAAGCCTTAATGCCAATTACGAGCATTATTACAATAATGCCATACCTGTGCACCGCTACAACTCCTTTACTGATTTGGCAATTAAATATGTATGGAAAGACATGCACATCTCCCTTAGCTGGAAGAATATATTCAATACCGACAACTATGCCTCGGCATATTACAACGGTATAAACTCATACCGACATGTATACGAAATCAGGGGCACCAATATCTTACTCAAAATCAAATTCAAACTACGATAAATATGTCTATCAGGAATAATATACATTTTATCTGCAAAAATAACTTGAGCAGATTTAGCCCCGATCAGGTTTAAACTATTTTCCAGATAGGGGCTACTGAAGGTGACAATCATGTTAGGTGTCATCAAATAGGATAATTAACTATTATTCAATTATAGCAACAGGGAGGAAATCCTCCCTGTTTAACTCAAAAAATATATTATATAATCTATGAAAAATTTTTTATTGATTTTATTGATTATTGCACAGGTAATTGTTTTGCAAGCACAGCAATATTTACATCCAACTCCCTATTTACCTTATAAATATAAAGTATTAGACTCGGCAAATATAAAAATTACCTATAGACTAACTTATCTTAAAGATTCAACGCAAACGAACAATAAATATTCAGATGTACAGACTTTATTGATAGGGTCACATACTTCAAAATATTTCAGCCAACAGTATGTTGACCATAATAATTATCTAAAGACTTATCAATCAAAAGCGCAATCTGTTAGTGGGGTACCAAAGGGCACATTAGGAATTGAGATCTATAAAGATTTTAAAAACAATAAACTAACAACAACAGATTTAAATACTGACATAGGTGGAAGTTTTTTGTATAAAGAAGATCTTCCTCAAATAGCATGGATAATACTTAATGAAAGTCTGACAATATTATCGTATCCGTGCCAGAAAGCCACTACCACCTTTAGAGGTAGAAAATTTGAAGCATGGTTTACAACAGGTGTTCCGATAAATAACGGTCCTTGGAAATTTGGAGGGTTACCTGGGTTAATCCTTAAAGTCTCGGATACACAAAAGAATTACATCTTTGAATGCATTGGCATTGAATCCTTAAGCAAAAAAGAACCTATCAAATTTTACGAGACAGGATATAAGGAATTATCAAGGGAAGAATACAACCAGTTATTAAAGAAATACCATAAAAACACAATTCCTTTTGTAAAAGCACGAGGAGGAAAAGTATTGGTTTTTCATGAACTGAGTGGTGAAATAGAAGAACTTAAGACTCAAAGCTTCCCTTATAATCCATTAGAAAAAGAATAACCCGAATGAAGAATATTAAACAGTACCTCAAATTTGAAGTAACTGATGCCTGTAATTTAAAATGTACGTATCCGTCCGACCAACCCATCTTACCCACCTTTCGCTGAAGATATAGCTTTGTGTCAAAAAAATCATGAAAGGATTATCAAAGGAATCGGCCATGTTTGATTTGGTAGAGAAATGGCAGAAAAGTGGGAAGAGCCAAAAAACGACAAAGAAATTGATTTTATAGTGCAAAAGCCTAAAAATGAACAGGAATATTATCAAGTTGCGTTCACCGTTAATGACGAAAAAACGTTTGATAGAGAAATTTCGGCATTTAGGAGCATCAAAGACAATTACCCGAAATATCTTTTAACACTCGATTTTGACAATACAAGCATAGGTGGCATTCAAAAACTGAATGTCATTGATTGATTGCTACAATAAAAAAACTTACAAGACCTCCCCGGTAAGAGCTTCTTCCTTTGTCCGATGCCTATGGTGTTCATGAATACTTCGTATTTCGCTGCCTTCAGTGCATACCTCACGGTAAACCACCTTGCGACTTGCTAATGCTTCAAGGCGTAACCACCTGCACATAAGGGACTTACATCCTCTGGAAAAATACACTCTATCCTTCGCTATCTTGAAAATAAATTTGTAATTTCGAATTTTTCAATGTCCCTTGGACAGGGTGTGCTCTGCTCATGCAGGGCATACACAAAACTATATGTCAATTGAGGTTTGCGTGCGGACAACAAAGTCCGCAGCCCGCAATCCCCCACAGCATATAGTTCCGAATGTTAGCTGTCATGCAGGAGGAAACGTACGAAGTATCAACAAAATTTAAAATAGAAAATTCATGCATGAAAGCGTTTAAGAAAAGAACAGAATTATGCGATGTTTTAAGCATTAAAATGAGAAAAAGTATTTTTTTACCATGGTTCTTTCCTTTACTGTAACTGCACAAGTAAAGAAAATGGCGGTAGATATTTATGGTAATTTTGAAGTAACTGTAAAGGTTGGGGAATCGGTATTTGTAACTATAAATTCGATGGGGGAAATTACAGATATTGAAATTGACGGAAGTAGGGATTACTATTCGTCTTCTGATAGTTATGGAAGAGGTGGAAAACTATCTTCTGGTAGTACTTATTTCACAAAAGATGGTATATCATTTCACATAACTGGAGGAAATTGAAACAATGACAAAAATGAAAGCACGTCAGCTAACAAGCAGAAAAAATCGAAAATCCTTGACATTGACGTATAGATTTTGTATTTTTGTACGCAAATTAATACACCATGGAAACAAAATTAACATTACGATTAAACAAACGAGTTATAGATAGGGCTAAGGATTATGCTCATACTCATAATATTAGTATTTCTAAGATGGTTGAATCCTATCTCGAATCGATAACTAAACAGAAAGCAGTAGCGACAGAAATTTCTCCTCTTGTGGAAAGTCTTAGCGGAGTTATCCAACTCGATGAGAACTTTGACTACAGAAAGGATTATTCAAACTACTTAGCAGAAAAGTATAAATGAAAAAACTATTTATAGATACAAACATCATTATTGGCCTTCTTGCTAAAAGGGAGCCATTCTATGATGAAGCGGCAATGCTGTTCACTCTGGCGGACAAACAAAAGATAGGTTTAAGCGTTTCTGCTCTTACTTTTGCTAATACAAACTATATTCTTTTACAATCAAAAAAACCGGAAGAAGCTAAACTAATTCTTCGAAAACTGAAACTAATAGTGCAGGTTTTAAGTCTTGATGAGAAAATTGTAGGACTATCGCTTAACGACAATGACTTTAAGGATTACGAAGACGCATTACAATACTTCACTGCATTAGAAAATGGAGTTGACGCCATTATTACCAAAAACCTGAAAGACTTTCAAAAGGCAAAGTTGCCAGTAATGACAGCAGCCCAATTCTTGGAGACAATCAAATAACTGTCAGTTGCTAACAGCATGCGTCAGTTAAACGAACAACTTACAAACTATGAAAAGATATAAATTTGCAATCGTTATTTTGACTATTATTTGTCTGCATACCAATCTGTTTGCTGACATTGCCCCTAATCCGGTTAAAGCAAAATCAATAAGTCCTAAAGACCAGACATCAATCAGAATGGAATCAGAAAAAATCATTATAGACCTTTACAATGATAGTTCCGTTGTTAAATGCTTGTTTAATATGAAAAACCTCGGAGAACATGAAAAACTTCAAATTGGTTTTCCCGAGATGAGTTTTTACCATTATCGTATAAAAAGCATAGCAGATGAAGTAAGTAGGTTTAAAGTAAAAGAAAATGGTAAAGCTATAAAGTTTGACTTCTCGGACTTATTAAGATATGATAAAGAATACCGAAAGAAAGTAGAATCATATCAAATTAAAGAGGAATGGTATTTTTGGAATAGTGAATTTCAAAAAGGGGAATCTAAGACGATTGAAGTTGAATATTCATTACCTTTTGGAATGCTCTATAAAAGCAACAAAAGATTTTTCACATACTTGTTGAGTACTGGAGCAAATTGGAAAGGTACTATTGGAAAAGCTGAAATTATTATAAACCTAAAAGACATAGTTATGGATTCAATAACTTCTCAAAAGCCAACTAATTACGAAATATCTGATAATCAATTTATCTGGACTTTTTGGGATTTTGAGCCGTCTGCTGATAATGATATAAAAGTCATTTACAACTCTGACAAGATTCTATACAAAGGTAAAAAACCTATTCCACCTGTATTTATGGTAAATGAAGAGATAGAAAAAGACTTTGAATTTGATAATATATCACCTAATGATATTGCAAGCATAGAGGTTATCAAGAATCCAGAGAAGAATAATAAAAATCATATATCCACTAATGGCATAGTTAAAATTTACACAAAAGAATTCGTAGTGAAAAAATTGGAGAAAATGATTAAAGCTAACACCAAAAAGAAAATCATTTTACCAGAGTTTGATGAATTTAAAGAGAACTATTGTCTTGTGATTAATGATAATGAAGTTGATATTTCTCAAATAATTAATATTGAGAAAAAGTCAATTGATAAAATTGAAATAATAAATTCTAAGGACAAGATAAATAAGATATTGATAGAATTAAAAAAATAAAACCGAACGCATAATAAAGTGTAGCGGTCAATAAGGATTTCCGTGGTATTCGGGACAGGAACGAAGCCCGCAATCCCTTACTGCCGCTACACTCAAACGTTGTGCGCAAGTTGAACAGAACATTCTGCATAAATTGAAATATGAGAAAAGATATTATACCATTTTATAATTCCAGCGATAAATTGATTACAAAATCAGAAGATTGCTATTTATTTGATTCTGAGGGGAAGAAATATATTGACTTTGAATCTGGAGTTTGGTGTGCTAACATTGGGCATAGCAACAAGCAAATAATCAAACGGATAAATGAACAAATCAAAGAATCGATTCATCATGGATACCATTTTAGAAATAAATACGCAGAGGAACTTTCAGTAAAACTCCAACAACTGATTAGATTTGAAAACGGAGCAAGTGTTTTTTTGAGCTCGGGTTCAGAGGCAGTAAACCTCTCGATAACATTAGCAAGACATCTCACAGGAAAGAAAAAAATACTGAAAATTGACAATTCATACTTAAGCGCCTACGGATTTGGACAAATATCTGACGAGAATGAATCATTGGTTACTGTAAGATACAACGATTTAGATTCTATTACTAAAGTTGATTTTAAGGATATAGCCGCTTTTGTAGTTGAAACTGGCGGCGCATCTGTCGAAATGGTCAGATTTCCAGATAATGAATATATTAACAAACTAATTGAAATTAGCAGGAAAAATAATTGTTTAATAATTGCCGAAGAGGTTACAACTGGCATGGGGAGATTAGGAAAATGGTTCGGATACCAACATTATGATTTTATCCCTGATATTGTTGTAACAGGAAAAGCATTGGGTAATGGATTTCCAATTAGTTCGGTTACGATAAACTCAAACCTTACAGATAAATTTGAGCAGAATCCATTTAGGTATGCTCAGTCACACCAAAATGACCCTTTAGGTTGTTCTATTGCACTTGAGACGATTAAAATAATCGAGACAAATAACCTGATTGAAAAATCAAAGATAACAGGAGATTATTTTGAGCAACAACTTGACCGGATTAATTTCAAATATCCCAATAAAATTAAAGAAACAAGAGCACGGGGATTAATGCTTGCAATAGAGTTTAATGAGTCAATAAACGGAGAATTGATAAGTCAACAACTCTTTGAGAATGGATTCGTTGTAGGATACAAAATAAATACATTGAGGTTTTTACCGCCGCTGACAATAAAGGATTCGGATATTGATAAATTGATTAGTAAATTGGATGAATTATTGAAGAAATGAATAACAACCAGCGCTATATGCGGTATAACCAATAAGGGTTTTAGTAGTATGCGAAGGTTATCACCCGCATAAAACTTATTGTAACTTGATAGGTGGTCACACGCAAAAGATATGATATGTAGGAATAAAAACAGGAGTATTCTGATAAATGAGATATGAATAATAACAATATTAATGAAGAGTCTATTAGCCTTTGTATTCATACACCATTTTTTATCAGGAGTCCATACTAACATTCGCCAGTATTTTCCCCTCCAATGTCTCAAATCTGTCCGCCAATTCAAATCCAACGCCGTTGTCAATTGCGCTAAAGTGTTCTTTGCCGCATTTGATTTTAGCGAGCTCGGTCGCTTTGATGGAATCCTCGAACATACCACCTTTGGTCTCAACTACAAAGTATAGGCGCTGTTTGCCGTTTTCTTCCCACACCAATGCCCAATCCGGATTGTAGGGGCCAAGAGGAGTGTCAATCCTAAACCAGGATGGTAGTTTCGCATAAACCTTTACATTTTGTGACTGCTCGAATGCCGTGGCCATGGGCAGCTCAACCGTTGGAGAGTCGTAGATAACATAATCATATGGCGATTTTTTGCTCTCCATCAAATTCGAATTGAGATACCCCTGAAGTTCAACATTTTCAAAAAGCTCCTGACACCAAATGTCGTGTTCTCCCAGTTTTCTGTATTTAATCCCATCTACAAGACAAAGCCGCATTTCTGCCTTTATAATATCTAGAACAGATTCTATAAAAGCCTGCGGATTTTTCTTAAACGCATCCAGCCTTTTGGATTTTACAAGAATATCGACAATACTTATTCTTGTGAGATTTGTCTCATTCTGCAGATAAGTTACAATATCCGGCAGTTGGGAAACTGTCTCTTCAATTATTTTTGCTGTCCTCTGCAGTGTTGCTTCGTTGGCTGTCACAGCTCCGGCAGTTGTCTCAAGTTTTATCTTCTTTGTAATAAACTTACCTTTTCCAACTGATACCTCTTCAAAAATTCTTTGTGCACATTTGTTAACCAATGCCTCTGAGTCAAAATTAACAGAATAGGTAGTTTTATATTTTATTCTATTCCACAATTCGGAAAATTCAGGAGAGAGCAAAACCTCTTTTCTGAGAGAGATCTTACGTGCATCGTTTCTGTTTTTGATATTAATATTACCTGAAACCTTACGTAAAGTTTTAAGAATCGGCCCTTTGATATAGTCAAACTCTGCCGGAATACTCACTCTGTTATCTTTAAGGTCGAGCCTCAGTTTATCCTGAACTTTTCCTGCAACCTCTTTTGTTTTATTGTTAACGACCTCTTCTTTTATGTAGCCGCACTGTTCAAAAAAGTCATAGAGAAACCTTGATTTTTCTTCATTTAAATATACAGGTTTCTCAGAAGTGTCATCTACAACAATATGTGCAAACGAATGCCTCTGAAGCAATCCAAATTTGTATCCGGTGTCCTCCTCTATCTCTTTTTGCAGACCTTTGGCAAAATCTTCGTACGATTCATTTGCCATAACGGTTAGAGTATTTACCTCAAACCCTCTTACTCTTTCTCCATTTTGATTTACACACAAACGCAATCCACGACCAACTTTCTGACGCTTTGTCAAGTCGTCTTTTGAATCAATAAGGGTGCATATCTGGAAGACATTAGGGTTGTCCCATCCCTCTTTAAGGGCAGAGTGAGAGAAAATAAAACGCAAGGGCTCCTCAAAACTCAAAAGCCGCTCCTTGTCCTTCATTATAAGGGTAAAGGCATCATCATCACGGGCTGTTTTGCCGGAAGTATCAACAAAACATTCAAATTTATCCTTCTTGTTTGAGGACTTGCTTCGTTTATCTATAGAAAAATAGCCATCATGAATTTTATCAACAGGAATACTTTTGTCCTTTATCTCTTTGAAAAGTGACTGATATTTTGTTTGAGCAATCAATTTTTCATATTCCTCTTCAAACATAATTGCAAACTTCCCGCTTACCCTGTTCCCGTCTTCATCATATTGACGATAATTGGCCACCCTATCTATAAAAAACAAACTGAGAACCTTTATTCCCATTGGGTTTAAAAGAAGTTCTTTGTCCAAGTGAGATTCAATTGTTATCCGGATTTGTTCCCGCTCCATCAAATCTTCACTAATTGAGCCGAGTGCCTTGCCTTCGGTTGCGATATGTGAATTACTTGTAAAATTAATCTCCCAAAGACCCGTTTGCCTGTTGAAAATAATATCTTTTACTATATACCCTTCGTACTGATCCCGCTTCGTAATATCATATAAATCATCACCTTGCTTTACCCATTTCTTTGAACGAGTTACCTTTCCCTTGCTCTGAACATCCAATTCCAGATAGGCTTTTATACCAGATCTGTTGTCAACCTTCTCAAGAAAGATATATGCGTTGTTCATATAACCCTCCACCTCGGCAGTGGCAACCTCAATTTGCTTTACCAGCTTCATTTCATATGCATCAATCGAGTCCAGTTTGTACATCAGGTTGTACTTCTGCTTATGAGTTGCCGAATATCTAAGACAGCACAACGGGTTAAGGGCAGCAATCGCCTCCTTGGCCTTGTCGGTATTATCGACACTCTGAGGTTCGTCTATGATAACTATCGGGTTTGTTTCCTGAATAAGCTCTATTGGCTTGAAGCCCAAAGTGTCTTTATACCGGTGAATCACATTAGATTTATTGTTCTCATCGTCATTTTCAAAACTTTTCCGGAAAGCATCAATATTGATTACCATTATTTCAATATTGTCGCTGGTT
>Ga0172381_10006781_pt1 | contig 11440 bp, 7 predicted proteins | sample Leawel6488metaG_FD_119754 | JGI IMG/M metagenome (GOLD analysis project Ga0172381, IMG submission 119754) | Leachate microbial communities from a municipal landfill in Southern Ontario, Canada - Leachate well 64-88 metaG | ecosystem: Engineered > Solid waste > Landfill > Unclassified | place... | reverse complement strand
CGCGACATCATTGAAATTCTATATTGGCACCCCAGTGTATTCGACAGCTGGACAAGGATGCATGTACTTGACATCTAATGTAACGCGCAATCTGTTCATTGGATCGCAACTGGATGGATCTGGTGCACACACAGTAACATTCGCGAATACTGATGCATCGACAAGCTCAACAACTGGCGCAGTTGTATTCGGGGGTGGCATTGGCGTTGCTGGTGCGATATACACAGGTTCGGATATCGTTGCTGGAGCTCATCTTTATGCATCGAGCTCAGATGATACGACTGGTATGGGAGTTGGTTCATTGCAAGTCTATGGAGGGACATATGTGCAAAAACGCCTTATTGTTGATTCAGGTGACCAGGCTACAAGTACGAGCACAGGCGCGATCCGCACGAGTGGAGGGCTGGCAGTAACAAAGAACGCATACATTGGAGGTGATTTATATGCTGCTGGGACGATTACAACAAACGCCGCGGTTATAACTGGAAACGCGGGATGGTCCGCGGGTAGCGCGATTACTCCAACTGATACAGGTGTTTATAGAATATATCAACTCAATAAAACGATTACTATCCAGTTTGTATCTTCGTTGGGTTACAAATTGCCAGGATCGGGCACATATGGAACACTGACATTAGTTAATAGTTCCGGCACGCAAATTGTCATTCCATCCGCGCAGAGACCCTCAGAAGATGTATATATACCGGTTATGATTACAACGGACGTCGTTGGATACATTCATTTCGTTGGTTATGTCATGGTTCAACAATCTAGTGGTAAAGTGTTTCTAATGCGCCCTGAGTGGGATGCTTGGGTAGCAAGCTCACAAGTCAATACACATCCTATAAACATCTCTTATCCAATCGCCTAAGTTAGACCTTGAAAAATATCGTAACCTCTGGGTTACAACTAAAATATCTCTGACATCATCTTACGAAAACTTATAAATGTTCTTTTTTTTGACAAAAAAAAGAACAAAGTCATTCAAATCAAAAAAGATCATACTCTAATTTGAATGAAGTTCATATATTGCATCTTTGATTGATTGTACAATATCATCATTGCAAACTTGTTCGTCTTTAGTGTACGCATTATCCTTCGCGCGACCGTACTTGTTCAAGCATCGCGTTCTTCAAATAAGTCACTCGAAAAGATAACTCATGAGATAATTAATATAATGATTAAGCTTGCTTTCATATCTATGCATGAATGGGACTACACTTGCAATACAAATCTTTACTACATACCCTAAACTAGCGCCCTCGATTGTGTATAGTGCGACAAACGCGCCAATGCATGACGCGCACGCGACACGCGCGTTCCAATCCATGGTCGCGCGCACGCTCACATCTGCGCGCAACAATACGAGCGAGCCAATAAACCCAACAATGAACGCGAATGCGCCTACTATAATAACGTCGCTCAGATCCACGCATAGAGTCAATCCAATAACTACACATGCGCAAAAGTATGCGATACATGCTGCGAGTAATATGTATTCGCGCGCTGGTCGCGAACATGTCGTCCATTTATTGAGCGCGTGACCCATGCATTGTAATGCGCGCATTATCCATTCATCGTTATCTTGCATGTTTGCTAGTATGTATTAGTTATACGAAAATCAAAAAAATATTGCGCGCGTAGTGTTACATGGAAATGAAACATGATGATTCGCGTTATTGTGGATGTGGATGGATGTGAATGACAAAACTAGTGCTTTCCATTAAGTCCGTCGACTCTTCATCACGCGCATATTCGCGCGCATATTCGCGTGAGCATAGAAGTGGCGAGTGCTTGCGCATGCGCGCATGTGCTTGCTCGCGCTCGTGAATCAATGGCGAGCGAATCTGCGGAATGTAACTCGGAACTTGTACACACGACGATGATGGCGATCCGAGAGTGTCGATTACATAGTCATCGATCAACATATTGAGCGCGCGCACTTCTCGCATAATGACTTTATCAACATTGCGCGCACTACACGAAATGACTCGCGAGAGTGCATTCGGTACGCGATGCTCGATCTGCTCGGCTTGATTTAGCCAAGACCATACGCTATGCGACATATTATCAATACATCGATCGCACTCGCCAGAATCATCATATGCGCGAATGATGAATGATAGATTATCGCGCGCGAACTCATCATTCGCGCGAGTATGCGCATGATCTAGCACATTCATACTAGCGCTCGTCGTGCTCATCGTACTCGCACACGTGCTCGTACTCGTCGTACTTGTACTCGCGCTCGTCGTACTCGCGCACGTACTTGGTGACCTAGGCTTACATGGCTCGAACAATGTGCGAATATCAACAATGTTAAGTAACGCGCAACTCACTGGTTGCACGATAACGCCAAAACTGTAGACGATCGAACCTTGCGAGCTCATTCCTCGCGCATGTACATACGACTCGCGAATATCAACAATGAACACATACACATTCCTAACTAATACACTATCACTCTCGCAAGTGAGTTCTCGCGGACATTGCGCATTGTACCAATGATGTGCATGCACATTTTGCGCGTCAAATGTTGCGCGCAGAATGCTATGTACCTCTTGTCCGACAATGTACGGATAGGTAGCAGACATACCCAAGATACATATACTTAGTCTCTTTCAATTTTGCGCGCGACATGTTGAAGCAAGAAGGTGCAAAAAAAGAAGGATACACGCATGGGGAGAAGAGAAGGGACGAGAATGGGTAAGAACTATTTTTTTGCATGATGTCAAGTCCTCTCACTCTCTATTCTATCGCGCATCATCATGCAACGAGTGATTCATCGCGCCCTATCCTATCGCGCGCTTCGCGCAGACGCAAACCATGCGCAAAGTACTCACCAGTCGTCTCATCCATTTTGATGTAAGATGGTCCGATAATAGAGTTTTGGAATGCCGTTTCGAGACCCGCGACATTTTGCGGGCGCGAATGATTAAGCTCGCGATACCAACTAATGTACCCATCAACGATAACACGGATACTTAATGGTTGCGCATCTGGTGACTTAACAATGCGCTCGGATATGAAGCGCATAACTGGATCTTGCTTGCGCCGAAATTCTGTTGTTTCGCGCACAATCGTCGGAATTGGCACGCGATCCAAGTATCCGCCATAATCGCGCTCAAGAACAAAGCGGTAATGCACGAGAATCGCAAACATCGCGGATTTATATCGTGCATCTTTGATCCAATCGTTTGTTAGTTCAGGGCGCTTCTTTTTCTCGCAAGGATTGCGCGGGTCTGGATTATCAACGAAGCGCGCGCGACACACATAATAGCGCAAACGATCCCATGTTCCGCAATCAGTCGCATTAATCACAAAGTCATAGTTGGATATCGCGATTGTATTTGCGGTGTTGCGAAACTGTTCCTCGCTCGAATACAAATCACGCGCACTCTGATCTCCTGGCGTAACGAGCGCTTTCATATTCGCGGGATTGATAACATCGCCTTCATTCGCCTCATCAAAGTATCCGCCCCGACAACCTTTGAGGCGCATAAGCGCGGGATTCGCTGCACTCGCACTCGCGCGCGATGTATCTGTTAATAGTTGCATCTTGAGTACTTTTACATATGCGGATCCTAGTACATTTTGTGGAAAATACACAGACCAAGTTTTACCATTTGATCCACCTCCGCCAAGCAGCAATATCATACGTTGCGAATCACATAAGTCTAACCATGTTGATAGATAGAATAGTATAAATTCGCATACATCGCGGTCAATGTAAATATCGCGATACGCACCCAAGATGTCGGCAATAAATGGGTTACTTTCATCATATGGCGCGTAATCGCATTGTACATATGACATAATACGATGGTTATGATATCCGCGAATCAAACGCGGATAGGATGAGAAATCGCGAGTACTCATTACTTGCGTGACAGCCGCGCTAGTACTCGCGCACACGCACGCGTCCATACTCGCGCTCGTACTCGTACTTACGCTTGCGCATACATCCATACTCGCGATCGGAGGCAAGAACTCAAGAACACCATTAGTCGTGCCAATAACAAATGGTTCTTTGTCCATTGTCGCAATAAAACCATCAATATTAACCCTATGCTTCAACTGGTTAATAATCGATGCAAGTGTGCGATCGCTCTCTAGTGACTGAATCGCGCCAGGCAACTTCTTGAGGAGAGTATTTATATGTGTGCGCCCTCGCTCTGACTCGGTTGTTTCCAGCATTCCTTCTAGTTCTTTTTTGATACTTCGACAAAGTGGGATAATTCGATCAACTATGAACTTGTGAATAGAATGTGGTTCTGAGTTCGCGCGCCATTTGTATGACAATGGTTGCATATCTTCCGCGATGAACTCAAACCATTGCGCGCGCATAGTACGATCTACGCAACTTGTATCCGTGACAAAACGCCCATGAAACAAACGAACAAGCGCATTCGCAACAGCAACATTAGTAATCGCACCATGATTATCATAGATACTCTTGCGCAACTGTATAGTTGTATCATTATCGCCGATTATAATGAATGCTTGCGGGTTATATGAGCGAACCCAGTACTCAAGCGAGCGCAATGTTATGAGATTTCCAACACTTGACGAGCCCGCGCGCATAGTCTCACTAATGCGCTTACATAGGTTTTCCCAACATCGCGCGAAACTCGCCTCATTCCATTTCTCTGCATCGGACATACTGAAGACTTGCGCGAGTATCATGTATTCGGGCTTGTTTGCGATAATTGACTCATGCGATATAGCCATAAGCACGTTTATCCATTTATCATAGTCATGCGCGAAATCCGCAGGCAATGCATTAAGTAGATTATGAATATATTCGGCATGTGGATCCGAGCTAATAATAGACTCAAAATCGCTACTGAATTCGCGCTCTTGCGCGACTCGCATAGAGCGTTGCGCATATTCGCTATTATGCGATTGCATGCGATCAACTGCGCCATTGATCTCGCGCAATTTATCGGGCGCGATCGGAGCTATTCTTTTGTGTAGCCACGTTTCCATATTGTTGATACGTTGCGCATATTGAGTTAGCGATAACTCATACACAAGATTGATAACTTTGCATTCGCGTGTGCGCGTCATTGTTTGACCGCTAAGTAATGCATTAACATCAATTGGCATAACTGTCTTAGATTCGCGCGTAACACTGACACGAACTGCGCTAGTGAGATCATATAGAACACCATTAGGTTTGCACGATCCAAGTAAATGCGGTTGTACTTTTGCCGACATACTATCAACCATAGATTGCGCAAGGTCTGCAGACATGTCGGTGAATACGGTTGATGCTTGTTTCTTGAATACTTCTACGATCCATTGGCGCGCCTTCTTATCAAACCATAGATCTGGAACCAATACATGAATACCATCTCTGTATTGTTGCTTATCGGGAGGTTTAGTAATACTCGATCGTTTGATAATGAATATATGGAATTCTATCTCGCTAACCATTTCGGTCTCTTTGTCTTGCGCGCGCGATGCTTCATCGGATGGTTGCTGCGCATCATCAAAATCAATAATACTATATGTTTGTTCTATTGGCTTGATTATCGACTTATCGAGTATGGATGTAATGATATTGGCGACTTCATTGTTAATGCGCATAATAACCGTATCATCAAAGATAGAATTTATACAGTCATCTTGATCGCGATCAACATCTATCATAAGTCCAGCTGGATCATCTGTGACGCGCTCAACAAAATGCATAGGACATTTATCGGCGCGCACGCGATCAAGGCGCTCAAAGAACATACTACAATCAATGGGCAAGAATTGATATTTGACCTGGTTACCTACTCTATTGAGGAATTGATACGTTTTGGCTCCTGGCGCACATATTGCATTTGCATGCGAGCGTAAGAACTCATCTAGTGCATGACACGCGTCACTAGTACTGCGCGCGATCATCATGCTAGGATTTCTATCGCATACAGAAATCATAGGCTCATATAACGTACTTGCCATTTATGAAATATGTATATCGTGCAAAAAAATATTTTAGAAAGTCACCCATTGTCGTAATCTAATCATCATTAATACGACACATTGCCATATTCATATCAATGGCGCATAACGGCGCGTGCGCGCGCATATCAGTAATACGACCATCTGGCGAGATATTAATAATAATGCGCCAATCGCTAAACCAACATGCATGATCAAGTTCGATAATGACTATAGTTGTTCCATGTGGCACCATGTCAGGTAATAAGGTGTATAATGGACCATTGAGTTCGATGTTCTCGAAACAATCATTATATATGCGCGTGATATCGTACATTGGCGAAGCGTCAATTTGTCGTATTGATGACGATGCCGATGGCATCGTCATCGGACCCGTTTCAGGTACATGCATATCATCGCTAGTCGCGCTAGTCGCGCTAGTCGCGCTACTCCTAGCACTAGTCGCGACGCTAGGAGCGTTGCTGCATATTGCAACTACGCGCGCCGCTTTTATATTCATCAAGTCCACAGGATGTTCTTCATTATATCGTTTTAACTGATCGACTCGATTCAGTAACTCGCGAGTTTTTCGCGCGCGACGTTGTATGACGCGCGCAACATAATATCGCGCACATTTGCGCACAATCGATGGTCCGTAAATGAATACAGTTAATCCTAACATAACTACAACATAACGCAACAGCATCCATTTATTGTCCATAAATTGTAAGAAGTCATCGTATTGCATTTTTTTGCCCACCTATTGATGTAGCCCTTTTTTATATTACATGATTCCGCGCGCGATTTAATCAGTACTATAACTTGCGCAAAATTGAATGGCGATACGAAATATAGTTACACTCTGCGCGAAAACATGAGTGATTATGATGATGCTACCGAAGTGACTGAGCCAACTGATGCCGAAGATGTTGAAGATATCGTTAGCGAAGGCGCTAGCGATGAAGGCGCTAGCGATGAAGGCGCGAGCGATGAAGATGGTAAAGATGAAGATGAGAACGAAGACGAAACATTACGTGATGGCGCCGATACTATTGCCGATGAACTAGTTTCTGATGACGAAGACAAAGACGAAGATGAAGACGAAGATGAAGTAGCTGATGATGACAAAAGCGAATATATGGGCGCGCCTGTCTCGCTCGCGCGCCCGCTAACTAATACTTCATATGTCGGTTGTACTGTCGCGCAATCCGAAGAAGTCATCATAATTACCGGCGACGCACGGCGCACATCTGATATCGCGTCCGTGTATGAGTTTACCGAGGCAATATCACTTCGCACAGAACAAATCGCAGCAGGCGGATTAGATGTGTGTATGTTACGTCGCGAAGAGATACCAGAAAGCGCGACAAACGCGCGAGATATTGCGATCGCTGAAATACAAATGCGCAAATGCCCTCTTAAGGTTATGCGTCAAGTTGGCGCATTACCTGACGCAACTGGAAAAATAAAAAAATATATGGAGGTATGGTCAATGAATGAACTCATGTTTCCATTATTCCAATAAAGCTCGAATATGTTCATGAACAATATGTTCATGAACATATATGTTCATGAACATGTGACTTCTTTTTTTCGCGCGCGCGATTATTGTGGCGCGAAACTATCAGACTCGCGCATAGTGCGCAATGATCCGCACTCACATACTAACAATGTGCGCATATTCTTGCCAACGCGCACCATTGTCATATACTGGAGACCACACGAATCGCAGCTAATCGGTACGGTCTTTGCTGCTGGATCATGTACCGCGCGCTCAATAACAATACGGTATCGCGCATCTTCATCCACACTCGCATCACTAAACCATAATGTATCTTCAGGTTCGCCAATGATCGGCGCACTATTGCAGAATGGGCAAGAAAACGTTACTTGCCCATCAACTATAGCCTTCGTCATAACTTGTTGGCACGTTGCACAGAATCGCATTTTTCGTATATTGAAACTGTCAAATTCAAATATTACACAAGTTATGGAACGCGAAAGTAGAATGATTCATGATGATCGCGATAGTGGTCGATCGTTGCGCGATGGTCACAAAATCGCGCTTCGTTTCGTACATGGTATGGGGCGTATGCCCAATGAGCTCGAATTGGCAGACGTTCGGCAAGATCTCGCCGAGACCGTTCGTTATGTTGATTCGCTTATGGTAAAAATTGGTATTCTCGAAGCGCATATTGCGCGACTTGAGTCAGAGCGCGCGACTATTCAATCTTGCGCGCGTATCGAGAGTGTCGCCAAGTCTCGCGCGGAGATTGTCGGTATATCCGAACCTTGTGGGCAAATCATGCGTATTAGTTATAAATCAGCAAGTGGATCAACACAAGCACCATCAGCATCGCGCGCGAGTAGTGTATCATCGTGTCCATTCGCGCAAATCAGTGCGACCGATATGTATGTTGCATGCATGATGCCAGGTATGCCTATATGTGATGGACGATGCATGATTCACGCATCGCAAGTACATACACACGCGCAAGTACCAGTACCAGTATCAGTACCAGTACAAGTCGAGCAAACTCGCGCGCCATCTTATGCAGGCGCGGTTATGATGAACACGCCTAAGTAAGTGCGCGCATGCGTTACATCTTTGCGCATATCGAATGGAAAAGAACGAAAGAACGAAAGTAAGCAAAAAATAAAAATTGTTTTTTTGTTTTGTTGTTGTGTTGTTGTGTTGTTGTGTTGTTGTGTTGTTGTGTTATTTTGCTTTCGTTCTTTTGCTTTCGTTCTTTTATTTGCAATACAAGTCGTTGTTTTTTGCACAACGACGAAAATGGGGGTTCAATTATTTCGCACATATACGACAACTTAGTCGTATGCGCGTTTCTCAGCAGTATGATCCGCCGTTATATTTTTTCATACTATCAAAACAGAACTTTCGTTACTTTAGTACTTCGATAAAAGTACTAAGATTATATTAATATTCTGGACCAGCCTCAATGCCAGTCTATTAACTAATCAGCATGTCAATCATTTACGCGCGCGTTGTAAATTATAACTCGCTCGCAATGATCGGACATACGAATCCCGAACTTTCGATTTATCAAGCAAGGACATTTTTGGACGTATTTGGCCAATTGGGTAGCGATCCGTATTGGCAACATTCCTAGAATGCAATGGATTATTTCTTTATGTTACACGCATGGGCGAAGCAGAATTTTTAATGCCATATGGCTAAATATTGTGTTTTCTGTTCGCGCACTTGTGAAACGTCGAGATTATCGCTATTTTCCGGCTTATATCTAGAGTCTAGTTGTTATGTTCCAACAAAGTAGGTAATACGCCTACATTATTAGACGTGAATCAAATACGTACATACCTCCCACAAATGCTGCAAGTCAACAATTCATAGAGCAAGGTTGAGGATGTTAGGGCGCTGTCGTCGTCTTAAGTGTATTGCGACGTGCTGTCGTGCGCTTTATGTCACTAACGCTACAGTTATGCTCGTCATTGTGACGATTCAAAGTTGCTTCTTGTGTATGTTTGTTTTTTTGTACCGGAGGCAAGTTAGAAAGCCTCAACACTCTGCGCGCGATATCGGACGAGATCGACCAACATGTGCGCGGATCCGGAGTTTATCGCCTCCAGGGGTACGTGACTTAGTGACAGTTGCTTACATGGAAAACCATGCAACGACGTCACTATCGCTAGAATCATCGTCATGATAATTGCGGATCTGATCAGTATTAGTTGGTATAGTCGGTGCCAAGTTTACTAGAGAGGTCAGATAAATGAAATACATGAAATTCAATTTTTATTACCCTTCTAATAGACATATACCTATATCATATGCTTTCCCCTAGTGATTTACCAGATTTCGCGGAAGTACGCGCACGAGTATATTGTATTGATAGTTATGAACTTGCGAAATACTCATATTCGTATCCTGTTCTTGGTCGATACATTGATACGCATCATGATGAGATACCTGAACTAGTGCATGGTATGTTTTGCATTAATACTCTATCACACTTGCACGCGATTGATGGCGAATGTTGGGTCTGTATTCGTACGCTTGATGATAAGACCATTAATGACATACAATTATTAATTCCATTATTATCACAAACAATAGAAGACGATGCTGTTAATACATCAACACGATACAGAGACCATTATAATGAAGATTATTCCGAGATAAAAAGCTATGACATAAGTGATACAATTACGCAAAAAGTCATAACAAAACATACCCTAACACTCGTACATGCATATCAATTATATATTCCATCTATTCCTCGAGAACGTCCAATTAGTCTAGAGATTGTATCCAAACTTGCGTTTTTGCGCAAGTATGTAATCAAGTTCGAACCAATGACTATCGCAGAACTATCGAATATTTGCGATATTCGCTTTCGTATGTGGCGCGAGGTTTATGTTAATGAGATGGTCGCACTAATGCAACGCGCGCGAATAAATGATCATGATACATCGCGCTCTCATATGAGCGCACCTAGCCCCGATAAGCAATCTCGCGAAGATGATGTATTACAAGAGCAAGGCGCGACGACTCATGAGAAAAGCGCGCGCGATCAAGATATGCGTCCTATGGAAATGCCTATTTTCGTTAATTATTATGCGTGGTTCTCTCTCAATAACATGGACGAGAGCGCATACGCTGCACCCGCCATTGTCAAGCGCTTCGAACGTTCGCGTGCATCCCGCGCAGTTCGCACATCATTGGCGCGACAAATTGCGCGCATTGACGATCATCGAAGCAAGCAAGACGTGCGTAAGATAAAGGACCTGCGCAAACAAATGCGCGAGATCGCGCGCGCAAGTATGAACGTCGAGCTAACGTATGTCGCAATAGCCATGCCAATGCGCGCACTTTCTCTCTTTCGATGTATTGGCGATCATGACCAAGTAGATCGGTTTGTACTATCCATGGCTTCCGCATTCATTCTCTTGCATGAAGTCGCAGGCGCAATTCATCGAGACCCCACGGACTACGACATTGGACTACCAAGGACGCCGATCAAGCGCATGACCATTGTCTCGCGCGGCATTGCATACAACATTAGCGGACCTTTCGCATGCGTCGCGGATTTCTCGCGCGCGATCCTCAATCCATATAACTACAATGTCGCGCCATTCCTCGTATCTGCAAACCATGACGTTTATGCAGAGACGCAACGACCTGCGCTAGTACATTATGTTAAGTCAGTACTCAAGTATGAACCAGTTGCGCGCGAACAGGAAGGCGCAAGTACAAACATCATTACGCGCGCGATCCACATGGCAGAGCATGGTAGCTTTGATCGCGCATTTACTGTACTCTCTATTCTCGATATGATCGCCGCGCTTCACATGCGCATAACAGCATGTCCTCAACCTATTGGCATGTCGCGCGTACCTGGCATACCAGCGAGTGCGCAAAAATGGACAGGCGATGCAACTGCTAAGTTTGTCGCGCATAAGAGCGCATGTCTTGACATACTCGCGCGCGAACTTGCGCGCGAACATAGTACTGCTTCTGTTATCG
>Ga0172381_10006780_pt1 | contig 11441 bp, 14 predicted proteins | sample Leawel6488metaG_FD_119754 | JGI IMG/M metagenome (GOLD analysis project Ga0172381, IMG submission 119754) | Leachate microbial communities from a municipal landfill in Southern Ontario, Canada - Leachate well 64-88 metaG | ecosystem: Engineered > Solid waste > Landfill > Unclassified | place... | reverse complement strand
TCAATAAAGTACTCATTTATTTATACGAATGCTTTTTTAACTTTGTTTACACGCATGCTTGTTTGCATATATCAACATCTTGGTATGGTCCAGTTACTGGATCTGTAACTTGTCTACATGTATGTGACTGTTTGTTACAAGCAAAATATTTTCCGCATGTGATCGAAGCCGATTTTAGACACGTCTTTTCATCCGAATATGGACCTTCTTCACCGGTAGAATATTTTATGCATTCGCCAGTGTTATACCCATCCTTGTCCTTCTTGCAACCCCAATGTTCTGGTGGAGCTTTGGACTTAAATGGTCCAGTCTTGAGAAAGAATGATATTAGTATGAAAGCTCCTACCAATGCACCTGCAGTGATCATAAACTTAGGATCACTTACAGCATCTATGAATCGTGGTCCTCCGTATCTTAAGAATGTATATCCAAGAACGGTTCCAGCTAATATAAATGCTATGACAATATAAGTGTACTTACCCATAAGATTGAAAAATCCTTCTGCTATAGATACGATACCACGATTCTGAGTTTCAGACTCTTGCTTAATCATATCTTGAACTCTACTGAATGCACTATCAGATACAAGAGACTGTGAAATATTCTTGATAAGAGCATCCGCTTGCATATCTGATAGAATATTTTGAGAGAAATCACACTTGTCGCCAGATATTTTTGAATCAATAATTGTAATTGTGTTTTCATTAATATTGACGACGGATGTCACAATGTTTGATACAAATTCTTTTGTGATATTGTTATTAAAAAAGTTTGTTATGGAGTTCTTGAGATATGTTTCAGTATCATTAGAAATACTGGTACCAATAGTTGCAAACATATCATTGATTTGTTTAGAAATCTGATCAATATTTGTCTGTATTTGTGTTTGAATCTCTGCCGCTATAGAGTCGCTTTCATTTATATTTATCACCTGAGTTGTGTTTACATGACTCTGAATCGATTGATTAATATCAAAGTCACCTCCACATTCAAGAATGGAGTTTTTCATGTTGATACGAACAAGGTTTTTGTTTATCACAGAGTTGGAAACACTCTGTGTATGCTTATTAACAACATTCGTAACAACCTTATTGATGAATTGGTTCACAACGCTGAGAACTGTTTTACTGCTACTAGATCCCATTTTATTTAAAGAATAATATCAAGAATAAAGAGAAATGGGACAAGCTAATGTAAAAACAAAAGAGACATTTGATAATGCTAATTATCAAAATATCAATGAACCATACCTGAATTTAAATCTTCAAAATATACCATCAGAGAAAGAATCGTGTCCATATATTGTTATTGATGTTTTTGATCGCTAGCTTGCTTTTCATCTTTTATGATATTGGTAATTCTATCAATATCATCGGATTCTGACGTGTTGTCTAGATTAAGTGGTAGCTTATACTTGAACTTATGTTGATTACACATTTCTATAGCATCCGATGTGAGATCTCCTATACTTCCGTTATCGTTTTGGATTCCAATAACAATTTTTTCATCAGAAAACACAAGTTGTGTTGGTAAGTGAACCTTGTTTCCAAATTGGTTTGTTGTTATAGTTATCGTTGGTTTTGCAGTCATGATTTTCTGTATGCTTGGAACGATTCCAACTCCCATTATTCGTTTCACAAGTTCATCCTTAGTACCAGTAACCTTGTGGTTCTTTAATCTGCACATTTCCACGAGTTCAACCTTTGTACATTTTCTCAAGTACGATTCAGAATACTTTGAATTATCAGTCTTTACACGAGGTTTACTTGTTTTACTTATTACCTTAATATCATCAGAGCATATACTTATAGTATTACTTATATTCCACAGCGTCTCTTTTGAAATCTTGTGGTCAGTTTGAATTTTGTCAAACAGGAGTTCCAGATATCTTTTGAAAAGTGAGGATAATGCAGCTTCCATTTTATTTCGTTCTGATTTCCAATAACAGAATCACTTTTATTTAAATGAATGTGGTTGTTGGCAAATGACAGAGTCTGATGATATATTAACTATAGATAACAAGATCAGACAGAAATTTATCTCGAGAAAAAACAACACGACACGATATACTGAGAAAATCAACGACTTGACTGATGTATGTAAAAACTCACCTAGACTGAAGGCAATGATTGGTGGCGATATTGAAAAAATTCAGCTTGAGCTTGATGATATAAAGAACGATACATCTTATGAGAAATATATGTTGGAAAGCACGCCTATATTGGAGGAATACAAGAAGAGGCTTGTTCAACCTGTGAAGATAGATTTTATGAGCGACTATACAGAACAACAGGATAACACTGATATTATAAAGAAATATGTTAATATAGCAAAATCATATATAGATGTAAGTAATATCAGTGTAGAATCTACCAAGGTCTATAAAGAATCAAAGATTGTGAGAAGTGTGAAGAGTTCACCACTTTCGCAAGAGCAAGAGCAATGTATTCATAGTGTGTTTGATATAGTTGATGATAATATATACACGTGTGTTAATTGTGGTTATTGTAAGGATCGTGTTATCCAAACAACAATAACTGATAGGGTTAATGTGACTCTGAAATATACATACGAAAGACTTCCTCAGTTTGTCAAGTGTGTTGCCAGGTACCAAGGAAAACAAAGTAAGTATGTAAACCCAGACGTGTACAAAGCACTTGAACAGTATTTTGAGTCGAGTGGATTGTTATTGTCAGATAAGTCACATAGGTATAAGAACATATCTAAGAAGGACATTTACATTGGACTTAAGGAAACTGGAAACAGTGATCGATATGAAGATCTATTTCTCATACATCATATTCTTACTGGTACCCCAACCAACGATCTCACACAACTTGAGCCAATACTATTCAAGGATTTCGTCACACTGAGTAATCTATACGATGAAACATACAAGAACGAGCTTGATAGAAGTAGTTTTCTCAACAGTAAATATATATTGTACCATTTGCTTCGAAAGTACAAGTACGATTGTGATGATCTTAAATTTTTAATGCTCAAGACACATGATAGGAAAATGTTTTATGATGATATATGTAGAAGTCTATTTAGTATTCTTAAATGGAACTTTGAGAGCGAATGGTAACCAGCAAATGTTTCTATTTGGTGTGCAAATAGAAACTCAATCTTAATCGGAACCACAATAATGTTTCGGTATTTCCTTGTGTGGATCATATATACCAATTGATGATGCCTTGTTCAGCAATGTATCAAATATAAATGAAAATTCATCAGTGTGATCAATACTGTTACAAAAAACATGTGATATCTCGTGCAATGTTACATACACAAGTGTATTTGTATCGTAGTATTTACCATTATCATCCTTGAGACATATATATACATACTTTTTGTTTATAGTGTATGATTTTTCGCCTTCGTGGAAAACTATATCCTTGGCAGCACCTGGGATGATATTAGAAACGATATCCTTTAATATTTTAATCATGGGATCAGTATCATCGCTGTTATGCCTACGGACCTGACGTGATATTAATACAACAAGTATTATAACAAACCCACATACAACAATAAACCTAGCTACATTAAAAGCCATTTATATATAAGAAAGTGGATTTGCATCGATGGATTCATTTGATTTTCAACGAGTTATGACTTGCGATGGTCGTCGCAATACTTGCATCTCAGATTAGATACCTTGTTTTTACAACCGTCATATGCACATGTCTTGGTTTTTCTGGACATTGGATTTCTGTGTTTTTTTGGACTATTGGATTCTACCTTTTCATCCTTTTCTACCTTTTCATCCTTTTCTACCTTTTCTACCTTTTCTACCTTTTCATCCTTTTCTACCTTTTCTTCCTTTTCATCCTTTTCATCCTTTTCTACCTTTTCATCCTTTTCATCCTTTTCATCCTTGGATTCTACCTTTTCTACCTCCTCGTCATCTTCATCTTCCCTACTCTTTGAATTACTCCTTGTTCGTGATTTCTTATCCCTATGTTCGTCACAATACCAGTTTCTGGAATTTGAAACCTTTCTTGCACATTCATCATATTTACATATACCAGTTGTCTTTGCCTTTTTTTCCTTAGTTTTTTCACTTCTGTGAACATCACAATACCAGTACCTAACATTGGATACTTGTTCGTCACATCCATCCATCCTACATATGCCTGTTTTTGTGATGGAAGACTTTACAGTGGTTTTCTTTCTGTGTTTCTCACAATACCAGTGTCTAGAGTTTGCTACCTCACTATCACAATCCTCAAACTTACACTTGTTACGCTTAATAACTTTGGGCTCCGCTTTCTTTACTCTATGCTTATCACAATACCAGTTACGTATATTTGAAACAAACTCGTCACAACCATCCTCCTTGCAGCGTTTAAGTTTGTCACACTTTTCGTCACAGTTAGTATCTGCATGCTTAGCACATATAACAAGACCACTTGATACCTTTTCCAAAAGGTCATCAAGTTCATTGCAACTTACACCATACCTGTCGCTGATCTTGGCGTTTAGTTTCCCGATAGTATCCTTGATCATCTTGGTAACGATATCCTTAAACTGTTCCATTGAATTAGATAATTAGTTTATCATATATCGTTTAAAAATCATTTTTTGTTTGCAATATCGATTTTATAACATAACCCTCTTCGACTTTGGTATAGCATTTTTTATAACGCTATATTCTCTTCCTGGACACAATTCCTTTAGTTTTATATATATACCCATGGGCATGTATTCCATATTCATGGTCATGCTACAGTTGTGTTTTGATGCCAATTGATGCGTTATTTTTTTGGCAAATCCAAAGTCAATTATATATAAGATTCCATCCTTTTCCATAAAGTTGATAGTACTCGGATCGGCGTGAAATATTCCTATACGGTCAAGTATTCTAAATATATCAATAATTCGCTTCTGGTATCTCACAGATAACTTACCATCAGATAATTTTAACAAGGTATATAATGTATTGTCAAGCTTCTCCATTTCTACACATTTCATGGTAGGATCATATCTTATGATTTTAGGCGAGATTCCAACATCTGACGCTGCTTGTTGAAACTCAACCTCTAATTTTATTCTCTTGTCTGGTTTGGATTGTTTAAATTGTTTTATTACTGTCGACTTACCATTGGGAGTTGTATATTCAAAAGCAATACCATCCTTACCCTGACCAATACGAGACGTTTGTTCACTCTCAAATATATTTTGAATCTTTCGGACTGTTTGAACCTGAGAATTCTTACCACGAGTATGAGCGAGCCCAACCTTTTTCATTATCGAACTCAGAGTACTACTATCACACTTTTTAAGAAAAGATTCCATCTTACTCATATTTAAAGAGAATTTTCGATCTTTTAAAATGAGTACTACTTCCACGTTAAGATTGGAGGATTATACAAAAAATAGTATCATTGTAAGAGGTGATTTTGATACGTATGGAACTTTGTTGAAGGAACTAAAAGCAAGACATTATAAAAACATCAAAGGGGGAGAAGGTTGGGTTGTTCCAATTGGAAATAAAGATAAGGTTGAACGTCTTTGTGTTATCAAAAAAATTGAGGAGGATAAAAAGGATAGAAAGACACAAAAAAAATACCATTCTGCTCACAGTGACGATGAAGATGAATGCGACGGCAAGAGTGATCACGAATGTAAGAGTGACGATGAAGATAGTTGTGGAGAATGTGATAGTAGTGAAGGCAGCGAATGTGATGATACAGATAACGATTTTGATTCTGTATCTGAATATTTTGAACAGTACAAAAAGACTCCAGATTATAATGATTCTTCTGATTCGGATACAGATGGATGCGAAGGTGATGACGAGAATGAGAACTAAATACAAATACCAAATTCCATTATTCAATTAAATAATGGAATTACCACTTTATATACCTACACCAGGATTTAATGGACTTCTTAATACGTTATGTATTGGACTTCTCATTGTTGGAAGTACTTGAGACCCATGGCAATTGCACCTTGTATACTGATTAGCAGTAAACGATGTCGAATCGTTTACCGGATTTGCAGTATAATTACTCTGGTTAGTTTTTTTATTCACCATAAACATAACTGTCACACCTCCAATCAATAATAATCCTGCGATGATAGAAATAAGTACGAATCTTTCACTCATTTATTTATGGAGAAATCAATCGGATTTTTCAAGTGAGTATTGCACACAATATAACACTTACTTCCTATGAAAGCAGGCGTATCTCTATATGGAACTGTGGCTGTGTATGGTACTGGGTGCGATGTGCGTATTATTTTTTGAGAACCATTTGTCATGTACTTTGCCATTTCCTGAGCATTCTTACCATGAAGGAGCCATACCAGTTCATACTTATTGCACAAATATGTTACAAGCCTCGATGTAAATGGTTCCCATATTCCAGTATGACAACCAGATTCACCTATTCTTACCGTTAATGATGTGTTTAATAACAGTACTCCTTGTTTTGTCCATTCACTTAAATCACCACTACTAAAATCTACCTTAAAACCACAATTAGCAACTTCCTTTTGAATATTTCTAAGACTTGGATTGAGATTTCTATCTGTAACTGAGAAACAAAGACCACGAGCACTTGGATTATTGGTACTTGTCAAGGTAGCGTATGGATCCAGGCCAAGTATAACTACACGTGGATTTGGCGTGTAGTACAGAGCTTTAAATACATCTTCCAAGTATGGAAATATAAGGTGATCCTTTACATTTCTGGATATCTCAAATGATATTGTCTTCATGATTGATTTCGTATCTTCATTATTAAAAAAATCCCGGTATCCAATTGGCACTTGATTATACTTGTATAGAAAGTCATATAGGGATGTAGTCTCCCAAACAAATCTATCATGCTCATTTATATTGATTTCCATAAGATAGATATCAATATAAAAAAGTATATCGATCATTTTTAGTCAGTTTTTCTTGACGAAATCCGTTTCTTTGGATGAGAATCCGAACGTGTCAATTATACTAACAAACCACTCATATATGTCATACTTACGGTACCTTTTTGAATCAACCATTGCATCCACAGTGACAATACAACCATTGGAATGTAACCACTTTACAATATCTAAATTGCCTCCAAACACAGCCCAAACCATTGTTGTGCTTGAGAACTCACAACCACGGTCATGTAGTAACTTTGCGAGGTCAATATTATTATTTGATACCGCCAGTGCGATCATGTATGACGAAAGAAGTGGGTTTGCACATTCAACAAGGTACTTAACTATTTTCGTGTGTCCATTTATTATTGCCTGCTCTATAGCTTCAGTAATAAAAAAATCGTATACAATATCATGTCCAATATTTTTACGATTATACAATTTATATAGCACCTTAATAACATCAAAAAGACCTTTCCTTGCAGCAATAGACCAATAACTATGTACATCCTTACCCTGTTCAATATACCTCGTTAACATACATGTATCGATTACATCACATTCGTATAAAAGCGACAATACAGAATCTTCAATGTCCTTTAGTATTGGGTAATTTATCATTAGGGATTCCATCGAGTACTCAACGTTTGCTTATTATCGAATAACTCATTTTTATAAATGAAACAATATCCATACGTCTCCTAGATAATGCTAACTCATATGATTGAGTAATTTCCATGTTAGGTATAACAAACGTATCACAAATCCACTTAACCATATCCAAGCATCCTTCCGAACATGCAAATCTCAAAGCTCTCTTGGGATGAATATTAATTCCAACACTATGTAACCATATAACAATATTGAAATGACATTTAGATATGGAAAGATCAACAATGTCTGGATGTATGAATGAAGTCTCAAGTGGATCGTAAATCCACTTGAGAATTTCGAGTCGGCCATTCACACATGCAAGTCGTGCCAACTTTTTCGTGCCATCAATCATACCATTAGCATGAAACCACTTAACAACTTCAACATGACCATTCTCAACTGAACTTTCAATAGCACTATCAGTATATCCTTCAGTTCTATTCGCATGCAGCCATTTAATAACATCAAGATGACCATTCATGGCAGCATTATCAATTGCATCAGTGGTACACCCCTCGGTTCTATTTTCGTGTAACCATTTAATAACTTCAAGGTGACCATTCATAGAAGCCCAATCCATCGCATGCCTACTTGCACGTACTCCAAAACACATATCGAGACCATGAAGCCATTTAAGAATATGAAGATGTCCGTATTCAGCGGCAGTATCAAATGATACATGACCATTTGTATAACCTCTGGCCGTGTTATCAAGAAGCCATTTCATGATATCAAGGTTACCGTACATTGCAGCGAGTGTCCAGTAATTTGTTCTACATTTCGAACCAGAGATTTCAATACACCTTTTCAACATGTATACGTCATTGGTTTTAATAGCATATTCTGGTTTAGTTTTACACAATATATACAACATTCTAGATTCAACATCATTTGTAGATGGGTAGTTAGAAACAAGTATCTGTAACATTTTCTGATATCTATATCCACATGTGGATATAGATATTCATTTTCTTGCATTCGTTTAATTTCGTGAATACGACAATACCATATCCCACGTCAAACCATCACCTTCGATTGTCCCTTTACACGCCCCATGATCTCGCATTCGTTGTGCTAAATCTACATCGGGTTCGATATCGATCTCATAGTCTCTACATAGTGTTCCATACTTGAGAATAGATTCTAAATAATAATCCCATCTAACAATCTTCGGATCAATTGTATCTGGGTTTTCTTCACCCTCCGTTTCATAAATCCCATTCAATACCAATTCGATTTGGGATTGAATATAATTATCAGTAGCGCTGAATCCGATTGTTCTTTTATCCATCACATTAGTGTAACGTGTAATCTCCTCACGAAGACGAGCAGCATGTCCAACGCGGTTATTCTTAATTGTAGCCATTGAATCAGATGTTTATAATGTTATATGTTTAAAAATTCATTTTTAGTTTAGATCTTCATAATCTTTATATACTGTTCCATACTCAGAAATGGATTCTCTATAATAATCACCTTCAACTGTCTCTGGATCAATGGTATCTGGGTTTTCCTCACCATCAGTTTCGTAAATCCCCTTCAATACCAATTCGATTTGGGCTTGTATATAATTATCGGTGATATCTCCTGTCATTTCATAGTATTCGTCCATGTGGGAAATAATCTCCTCACGAAGACGAGCAGCATGACCAGCACGGTTATTCTTAATTGTAGCCATTGAATCAGATGTTTATAATGTTATATGTTTAAAAATTCATTTTTAGTTTAACATGTTACATATGGAGTTGATTTTAGATCCAATGTTTTGAACAGTATAGTCATATTGTATTGTTTAGCTGTGTTGCAACTGGAGGTTGATTTTGATTTATAATCTATCTCAAATATAGCTTTCTTGGCAGCTGTGAAAGGGCTGAGCAAATCGCATTCACTGTATGTAATACATTCCTCGTTAACAGCATAGTCAAAAACATTAACAAGACTCTTGATTTGATCTAGATCATTCTTCAACCCAACAGACATACCGTATTTATGAATAAGATTCGCAACCCAAGTATTGTATGTGAGTTGATCACTAGCCGTAATTGAACCACCATTTACACGCTTAACACTATTTGCATAAGAATCCATATTATCTGGATCGAATGATTCAAACCCCTTGCTTTTTGCAAGTTTGACTCTATTTTCAAGAACAGTTTGAAGTTGTGTATTTGTATTGATCTGGCTAATATCAATCCAGTATTCATCCCAATCTTCCATTTTCGTCGATTTCACTGAATCCGGAAAACTACTCGCATCTGGTCTCCATGGTTCATACGAGCCAAATGACGAATATGCAATAACATGTCTTCCAAGTGCCTTTAGGTCAGCAACATTTTGTGCTGTTGAGTCAAAAAGATCAATTTCGTATACAGATGCCTTTGCACTGTAGTCAATTGTTCCGTAAAGGATTATCTGAAATGTATCTAATGGTTTTGGTATCCACATTGTTCCAGATGGGTTACACAAACCACTCTTACACGCTCCACCTGAACATGTTGTACCATCTGCTAGATTATTATAAATGCATTTACCATTGGTAGAATCGCATGACCCTGATTTACACACAGGAGGCACACATACTACACCAGAACAGGGATTTGTATTTGTACTACAAACACCACCAGTACATTTACCTCCGCTACCACACGAAGTACCATCAGGCATATTTGTGTATACACATTTTCCTATACCAGAGTCACAAGAACCTATTTTGCATATCTGATTTGCACATACAACTCCATCACAACTACCAGAGTCACCTCCGGAGATAAACATAGCTTGACTGAATGCCTTTTTCTTATTTGAATTTGTCACAACCACTCGAACATACACATCGCTACTCTGTGGTGTGTATGATGCAGAAGTTGATTTAGTTGTTTTGCACACACTGCCACCTTTACATATGAAATCAATTGTACTTGTTGCATCTGTGTTTACAACTATGGATTTGCTATCTGCACTGAGAGATATGTTGAGTTTTGGTCCTTGTGAACAATAGAAATTCCTCGACTTTATTCCATCAAGAATTCCAGAAACGTCTTTTGTTTTTGTATTAACTACATTCCATATTAATTCTTCAGTATCAGTATAGTCATGCATATCAGTACCACACCTTCCAATAATTTCTTTACCTTGAACAAGTTGAGCATCCCATAAATCGGATGAATCAATGCTATTGTCGGTATTTAATATCTCAATACCATCTAACCCAGAGATCTGGTTAAGTTTTGTGGTAGTCCATCCTTCTCTATGGGCATGGTTAATAGTTATAATAGCACCTTTAGAGTGGGCTCTGTTTATTAGAGTTTGTACGTCAGAAGCAGTAGCTTCGGTGTTACTAAATGACTCACAGATTTCACCCTGATATCCATATACGTTAAAATGACCAGCATCAGAAGAGCATTCTTCTCCAGGTATATATACAAGTCCAGAAACACTTGGAGAGGACGTATACGTATCATGATCGGTTATTGATATGAAATCGTACTTGTTTGTCACATAGAAGGCTGCAGCTTGAGCTGCAGATACTTTTCCGTCAGACTTGGTCGTATGACAGTGTAGTTCTCCTTTGGCAGAATATATAGATGGAATATGTGGATTTTTTATGGTTGTCGAACCAGATGATACTGGAATATTACACAAGTCTCCTGTCCAACCAGAGTTACATGAGCATGTTTGCACACACTGACCGTTAACACATTTGCAAGTAGTATCTTCAGTATCCTCAGTATCTTCTCCATCTTCAGTATCTTCAGTATCTTCTCCATCTTCTCCATCTTCAGTATCTTCAGTATCTTCAGTATCTTCAGTATCTTCAGTATCTTCAGTATCTTCAGTATCTTCAGTATCTTCAGTATCTTCAGTATCTTCAGTATCTTCAGTATCTTCAGTATCTTCAGTATCTT
>Ga0172381_10006779_pt1 | contig 11441 bp, 11 predicted proteins | sample Leawel6488metaG_FD_119754 | JGI IMG/M metagenome (GOLD analysis project Ga0172381, IMG submission 119754) | Leachate microbial communities from a municipal landfill in Southern Ontario, Canada - Leachate well 64-88 metaG | ecosystem: Engineered > Solid waste > Landfill > Unclassified | place... | reverse complement strand
TCTACTGCGACTGAACAAGCAGCAAGTCCAGTAGTAAATAAAGGTGATATAAACTGGGATAGAATTTTAGCTCAAAAATCTACTGCGACTGAACAAGCAGCAAGTCCAGTATTATCTAAAAAAGATGTAGCATTAATTCAATCAGCTCCTGCTATATTAGAATCAAATTTATTAAAATCTAATATAGATAATCTTAAATCTTCAGTTTCTGGAATGACTGAGCAAGGTCAAAAAAATGCTATGATGGTAGTTAATAATATATCTACTTCAATTTCTTCTTCTTTAAGTAATTTATCAAAATCTATTGCAGCTGGTGGAGGAAAAGCAACACAGGGTGGAGATGCTATACAAAAAATTCTAAGCGGTAATGTATAAATAAATAGGAGAATTATAATGTATACAAGCAGTAAATCAAGATCAAAAAGTTCGGGAGCATCATTGGAGTCTATTATATTTGATACAATTCCAGATTTTATTGGTGGTCCTCCAGATAGTGGTTCGGATATTGTGGCTACGACTAATTTAATGAGTAATTCAGGTTTACAAGTTTTTATTCAGCCATGTAAACCAAAAGCAGAAACTGGACTTTCATTATTTATTTTGAATGTAGATGAAGGATGGACAAAATATAAAGAATTATTAAAAAGAATAAATTTTCAGCCGACATCAACCCAAGAACAATCTAAGGGAATAACAATTATTTGTCAAGCTGAAAATTATCCAAATGATTCTTTCCAAAATGACTATGGAGAAAGTTTCTTAAATCAAATCACGGATGTTGCTTCTGGTGCTTTTGGTCAATTAGCTCAAATTACCGGACAAGAAACAGGATCTGCAGCACTTCAACAAACTGGAAATACAGTTAAAGAAGGTGGAAAACAAATGGGTGGAGGAATGATATCAGATTTAATGATTGGAGCTGGTGGAATTGCTGAAGCATTTGGGAAAAATGCTTCTAGTTTAGCAAATGAATGGTCAAAGGAAAAAGGGATTAAAGGAACAATCGGAACAACAATGAATAAATTATTAGCTGGAGCTAGAATAGATTTTCCAAAAGTTTGGAAAGGAAGTTCATATTCCCCAACTTTTAGTTGTTCAGTTAAATTATATAATCCAAATCCAGCGAGCGATGATGCAACAAAAAAATATATTATAGCTCCTCTAGCAGCTTTATTAACTTTATCTTTACCTCAATCTGATGATGATAATGCATATAATTATCCTTTCTTTTGCAAAGTTAATTGTCCTGGTTTATTTAAAATAAACGCAGGAGCTATTTCAAATATTACTGTGGTGAAAGGTGGGGACCAAGGAATGATTGGATTTAATCAAAGAGTTGCAATGGTAGATGTAAGAATTGAGTTTATTAATTTACATGATACTTTATTATTATCAACAAGCGGAGTTGATACAAGACCTACTTTGAAAGGTTATTTAGATAATATGTTAGATAAAACTGAAACTGAGCCTATATATGATGTGGAATCTGGCGGAGGGTTTGATTTAGGAGATTTGATTCCTGATATTAATTCTTCTTCAATATCTACAGATCTTTTTTCACCTCCGCCGAGTAGAATAGATACTGCTGTAAAAACTCAAGTAAGTAGTCTTATAAGTCAAGCACAATCTGGTATTTACGATTAATTAACAAACTAAATTTTTTGTATAAATTGCAAGATAATATGCGAGAAAGGAATTGATTTGAAATTGTGTTTGGGGGGTTAATTTTTGATATTTTGATTTTAAAGAAGTTTCTTTAATTATTTTTTGTAATAAATCACTTATTTTTTGTTTGAAATAAACTTCTTTCGTTGTTCTTTTAATACTCATCAATTTTTTGATATAAGATAATGAATCTTTACCGCAAATCTCATTCACTGATTTTATATCTTTAAGATATAATTCAATGATAAATTTTACATCTGAGTTTAATTCTGATTTTTGTAATTCTTTTACAATTATCGACGCATAAGATGAATTAATTCTTGTTAAATTTCTTGCTTGTTCTATAGCTTTATAATCAGTTTCTTTATATATTGTAATTTTATTAGACGCTAATTCTGCTATTCTATTTCCTTTTTCTAATTCATTAGGTTGTATATCTTCACCACTTTCTGTTTCTTTTTGAGAAGAAATACCTAAACCCTTTTCGTTATTTTTAAAATATTCATCTGCAAAACTTCTAAAACTTTGAGAAATTCTAGATCTTGATTCATAAATAAATGAAGAAATTTTTTCTGCATTTAATTCAAGTAAATATTTAGTATATCTATTTCTCATTTCTTTTGCTAAATAAAATAATGTATTCGGAATAGTTTTTTCTCTAATATATAAATGTGTTGGATTTAAATGATTTAATGTATAAGAAAATACTTCTTCTTTACAATATTTTTTAAAATATCTTGAGAATAAATTAGAGTATTGACGGATCATATAATATATCATTAACGTTGAATATGTCATTTGATCTTTTTCTTGTAAAAAATGATACATTAATATAATTAAAAAATTTGACCCCACGTCTGATTGCAATAAAGAATCTTTAGCTTTTGTGTTAACGTAAAATCTTTTAATAAAATTTTTTATATCTTTGTCCTCTATATTAGCAAAATTTTTTAATTCATGATAATGCTTTTGCCAATTAGAATGATAACAAGGTTGAGTCAATTTATTTAATTCTTCAACAGTAAGTTTACTAATATATCTTTTTAATTTTATATCATTAAAAATTGCATTATTTAATATAATTTGCATTTGATTCCTCTTAACTATATATCTTTACAGAGATTGAGCTTTCATTAAAAAATATGTATTCTGCACTATATTCTAGTAATTCCTGCTCTGTTAAACTTTCTAAATCATAATTAAAGAAAATATTTGATTCAGGTTTAATTAAATTACAATGTCTAACTCCAGTAATAGCTTGAATTACACTTATAAGTTCAGATCTATATAATGTTATATTAGGACCAAATTTGCTAGAATATTCAGTTAATAAAGTATCTTTTACAAGATTAGAAAGTTGTATATCAGAGTCATAATAAGTTGTTTCTTTAAAAACTTCAACCTCAATTATGAGTGGAATTTGATATTCCATTTGTATCCATTTATTCCCATTATAAATATATTTTTTTCCTTTATTTGTTACATAAATAATATCATCGGAAATAGGATCAAAGTAAAACCAAATTGTACCAGTTGTATCAATACATTGAGCTATTTGTCCATATTTATTAGCCCAATTTCCTGTTTCCGTATAACCAATAATATATCTATCATCAATACTTGGATTACTTGGCGGAGTTAATACCCCAATTTCAATACAATTATTTTTTGTAACATCATTAAATTGCATATTAGACATAACTCCAATTGAATTAGTAAATTTTAAATTAGTAAAATCTGTTAACATTCTATATGATTTAAAATCCATAACTGTCATCATATTTTGTAAAACAGATAATTCAAAATCTTTTTTTACAATTGAATCATAATAAGTTTTTTCAACCACTGGAATATCATAAATAATTGAGGTAGAACTCGTTGTATCAATTACAACATTTGACATCATAAAATCATTCAATGATTTGTTAAAAGTAACTTCCGATGTATAAGTTGCAATTGCTGTTCCAGAATCTGTATATATTGTAAATTCTAAGTCAACATTATCAGTTGGAAATAAAGTATATGGACTAAATGTATAAGTAAATTTTTTATTTATTGAATCATTTGTCATTGAATAAATTAAAGATGTTGAAATAACCTTTAATTTAGCATCACATAAATCATAATCTAACTCGGTTGAACTATATGAAATTTCAAAGTCTGCATCATTTCCATTTTTTGAAACTGTTAATTTTGAACAAACAATATTATAATTTATACCATAGCTAGTAACCAAAACGGGAACTAATTCTACTTCATACATAATATAATTGTAATATGCACTAGAATTAATTAAATCTATTGTAATATCAAATAACGTATAAAAATCATAAGAATCTACTGAAATTATTGTTTCTCTTGGAATATATGTAGTTGTAATTGGAACTACATATGATACATTTTTTGTAGGAACTACATATGGTTCAGTTATAGTTGTACCAGTGATAACAGAATTTCTTGTCGAAGTTCCAAAATTTATAATTGTAAATAATTGAACTTCATTACATTTTACATCCGACCTTTTTAAAATTGGTAATGTATTTGAAGCAATTGGTGAATCAGGAATAATTGCTCCAGCATTTTTATAATCATACTCAGAAACTAATCTATTTAAAGCAACCAAATTAGTAATAGCATTACTTCTAATTTCTTGGAGAGATTCTTCATCTGTACCACCTGTGGATGGTGATGAATTTGTAACGGTATAATTAACAATCGTAGTTTTTCCATAAGAATCTGTTGAATATATTCTATCCCCAGTTTTAATCGAAGATGCTATTACATTTCCATCCGCACCCTCAGTTATATTTGTGGTAACTTTTATTGTAGACCCGCCTAATGGTTGAACTCCTATTAATCCATTTCCAAATGTTAATCTTCTACCAGTACTTACTGTTCTCGACACATAACCATAATCTGTTGATGGTATTAAATAAATACTATTAAACTCAGTGTATAATCTCCATGTTACACTATCTGGATCTCTAACTTCAACAACCATTGTTGAAACTTTACCATCCAATGGAACATCCAATGTAATAAATTGATATAATTCAATGTCTGCGTCAATTTGAAATTCTTGAATAACTTGTTTATATTGTCTTAAAGGTAATACAAAAGAAAATGTTGCTTCCGCAGACGTAGTGTCAATATTTACAGGTAAATTATATGTTTTTGTTCCATCTTGTAAAACTGTAACACTTACATTTGTATTATTTGTTATATTAATTGTTGTAACATAATATGTTGTAAATTCAATTTCTCCAGAATAAAATTTAAACCCTTCTGGTATTGTAAAAGTTGTGCTAGGATCTGTAAAACCAAAAGGAATAGTCATTAAAACATTGACTAAAGAATAAGATGCTTCTTTTGTATTATAACCTAAAAATGCTGCTAAATTATAAATTGATTCAGGAAGTTGAGCTGAAGTCAAGAAAAATTCTTTATAATTTGAGCATGAATAAAAAAGAAGGTTTGATGTCAAGGTCGCAAGAGTATCTATCATAAAAGAGAGGAATGAACTTTTTACTAAATCAACATTTTCTAGTTCAAGATAATATTGCATTGATTCAATTATTTGATTACGTATATTATCTCTTGATAAATATATTTGATTGCTCAACGTTGTGGAAACTGAATCAGCCATTTATTACCTCTTTTTTAGTAATATATCACATAGGTTCATATAAAATAAAGTCCTGAATTTTGATCAAATAAATTTTTTAGATTAGACCTAATTATTTCATTCTTTACTAATAATTTAGTCATTGTAACTGAGTCATTCAATTCATGTATTTTTTTATCGTAATCATAATATATTAATGTGTTTGAAACTTGTAAATCTAACTCAGTTGTAGTTCTCGACTGTTCCACCTGCACACTACACTTGTAATAAGTTTTGTCGCCCGGGGACTGTTTTTGAATTCCACTAACCGAATATAATGCATAACTATCATCATCTTGTAAATAGTTTTGATAGAGTTTAATTATATCATTAAAGTGAGGAGTAATACCATAGGAACTAGGAATTACAAATTCTGTTTTGCCATCGTTCACAACACCTGCTTCCTGCGCATCCCATATGGTATCTGTTTCTCCAATAAAATAAACAGGAAGAGTAAAAATTTTTTTCCATTTTACTCCAGATAATGATCCAATTTTTTCATAATAACCACCCATTAAATTTTCATTATCCCAAACAGTTTGTTCAGTATCCAAATTATAATAAGTAACTAAATAAGCTTGACCATGTTTAGAATAATAATCGTACACCATGGTCCAGTAATCTACAAAATAATCATTAATCCTATTATAATTTTGCATTATATATTTTGTTTTATCCTTTTTTATTATTTTAATCTCTTCTATTAATTTTTATGTAATAGAAGAGATTAAAATTTTTGTAATTTATTCTGCTTTCTTTCTTTCAATTTTATTAAAAGTAACTAAATGTTCTTGATATTTATTTTGCCATTTAACTAATTCATTAGCAAGTTTCTTTTTACAATTCTCTGGATTAGCTGTACCAGAACATTTTCCCATATCAGATTTAATTTGACTTATTACTTTTTTAATTGCTTCCATTTTACAAGCAATCTGAGCTTTTTTATTAGTAAGATTATTTCTTACACATGGATCAGAAAGTTTTCTATAAAGATATAAACCAGCAACCGCAGTAAGAGCACCTCTAATTCCTCCCTTTGTTCCTAACTTTCCAATTTTTCTTTTACCATCAACAATACTTGAAATTCTTCCAGATTTTCCTGCTCCCTTTAAAATAGTTTTACCTGCTAATGTAATTGGTCTTCCACCAATTGCTCTCATTCCGATTTTTCTTCCGGCCCAACCAGCAACTCCATATTTCGCATTTCTTTTTGTTTTAGATTCAAATTCTCTTTTCTGCTCAGTTGTAATTTTCTTTCCATCATTAAATAATAAACTTATTACATCTTCATATTTCATTTCTCTAATTTTATCAAACAATAATGTTTTTTGAAAAAAAGAAAGTTTTTCTTTTATTGTTTCGCTTTCCTGTACAATCTTCATTAAAACTTCTTTACATGAAAGCTCAATTAATTTACTGTCTCTATTATTAGTCATGGTAGTATTTAATCCTCCTATTATTAAATTTAATTTTTTTCATTTCTTCAAATCTTTCTTTGTCGCCCATGAAAGCTGCTTGTTTAGAAGCAACCATTTTCATGTCTTTTTCTGTAACTTCCCCTGTTACTAAATTTAAATCTCCTTTAACCAAGTAAATTCTTCTTGATACTGTACTATATTCTACTTGATATTGAATTTCTAAATTTGACCTTATATTAATACCTTTTTTTAATAATTTAATTACATAGTTTCCTGGAGATGGATTTGTAGAATGACACTTTATGGATTCAATTTCTACAAATCTATTACCAAAATATTCATGTTCTCCAGTAATTGTATCATCAATAATTTCTTCTTGTAATTTTACTAATAATTGCGCTGCATATGTATCATCTTCTTCTGTTAATTGTCCAACCAATGCTAAATACATATATTTTTTTGGATCAACCGGAATAAAAAATAGGTGTGTATTGCTTTTATGTTTCTTATTCAATATTCCACTATATTTTTTTACAATACAATATCTAATTATACCATCCATTTATTTTTATCTCCGTTTTTATTTTTAAAACTAAATGAAATTTTGATAATTATTTTCATCAAATGCTAAATTTAAATTGGTATTATTCCCTTGATAGTCAACAACAATATTAATATTGAAACCTTTTTTATTTCTTAAAAACACGGTATCAATTTTTTCAATTTTTGCTCTATCATCATATGTAGCCAATGATTGAATAATATCATTTTTAATTGCTTCCTTTGTATTCGAATCTGCTGGTTCAAATAAAAACAAATAAAGATTGCTACCAAACTCTGGATCATGATCCATGCTACCTTTTGGAGTAGATAAAATATTTTTCCATGACGTAATAATTGCATCTAAATCAAATATTTTACTAAAATCTCCACTTGGAGATATTCTGGAAGTATAATCTACAATTCTACCAGAAGATCCAACTGCAGTAAAATTAAATTTATCTAATATATTAGCCAATCTTTATTTCCTTTTTTTGTTTTGATTAATTTTAGTTTCTTGATCTTTCATTATCTTAGCTCTTTCTTCTTCTAAGTTAGTTTTCCATTTAATTAAATCATAAAATCTTTTTACTGGCATAAAGATAATGTCATGGTATTGCTGTTTCATTAATTCCATTAAAGAAAAAATATTTTCAGCTAGATTCTTTTTATAAACAAAAATTTCATCATGATGTGTACACCATCCGAAAAAAGTTTTCAACCAAGTCAATATTCACTACATCCTCAGATCCGCAATGTTGACAAAATGCTCTCATTTTTAATTCCACACCATACTTACCAAATTCTTCATTGAATTTTTCATAAATATCTCTTTTATCTTTAGCTGGTAAACTTCTATATGCATCAATTATATCAATTCTTTCTGAAATAACTAATGGTTCTACTGAAGATTCAGTTTCTTGTTCAAATTTTTCAATTATCAATGTTTCTATAATAATATCCATCGTTGTTCCAGGTCGACTAGCCATGTTTTTTATAGATTCTGTTTCATCTTGTAGTGTAGGTTGTTTAATCCACACAGAAACACCTTTTGATTTTGATAATTCAATCTTAACTCTTTTTGTTAATATATCATTTTCAGGATAGGGAATATAATTAAATGTATCTGACGCAGACACAGTAACAGAGAAATCTTTTTTACAATCTTTACATTTTATATCATAATTCCTAATATCTTCATATGTTATATGATAAAGTCCGTATAACAAACTATCCCTATCCTTCAATGTTAACAATTTTAAAAAATCTTTATATTCTTTAATTGAATCTGGTTTATTAACTAACGTTTCATAAAGACACTTATTTAAATGTTCGGTAACTTTCGTAGGGGTCATTAATGAACCTTTCAATCTTTCTTCATCTTGAACATTTAAACTTCTTACAGTAAACGAATTATGTGTCTGCGGTGTTATTACTTCATATTCTGGATACTTTAAGTTAAAACCTGTAAATGGCATTTTTTAATCTCCTTTCTGTTTTTTCGCTATTCTTTTCTATTTTTTAATATTGATAGTTTTTCACTACATCTTTAGCTGCTGCAAAGTTTGCTGCTAGAGCTTGACATTTAGATCTTACCCATGGTTCTCTCCATGCATAATCTACATTGAATGGAATTTCGATGTCAAGTTTACCAACAGTTTCTACATCACTAGTAAATAAATCTGCTGGATCCTTTGTCGGAAATACTCCATCGTAACAAGCAAAAAATTCAACTGTTTGCGCATCTGGAGCTGTTGTCCAATAATACATTAAACCAGCATATGTTTTCTTGGTATATCCACTTCCATCATCTCCATCAATTAAATCAGTAGTTCCTGTTCTATAATCACGAATCATTTTAAACCAACCAGACGTAATATCAAGGATTGGAGTTTTATTGAATTCTAAGAACTTTACGGATACTTCTGTACCATAATCAATGTTTGATGGCACAGCCCATTTAACTCCACCTAGTCCAGTAAACTCTATTTTTCCAAGAGTTCCACCTGGAGGAGTTACGCTTAAACATGACGCAGCTAAAATATTAGCAATTTCTCCAAGACTTCCAATAGCTGCATTAAACTGACCGGTATAATTTATTAAATTTGGTGGTAATATATCGAACCAGATAAAATGATACCCGGTAACATATGGATCTGCGACCAATTTAACTTCAATGAGATTCGTTAGATCCCATCCGCTTTATTCAAGCTGCTGCATGTTACCATACAGTTGAGACTATATCATGACCTTTCTTTTTATTGTTTATAAAAAGTTAAGGGCCTCCCCGTTTCGACTCACTTGAGTCTACTCTCTTTCGAGATAGTCGTTGCACGTTCTTTGACTATTCTATAAATAAGTCAAAGCTTCGCTCAGGATTGTCCAATTATAAAATTGGAGATTCCCTGAATTAGAGGAGTTTTCGAATAGAATTTCTTCTATAAGCAGCTACGCAAAATCTAACCGATGCTCGTTCCACCAAATTTTCTTGTGAGGATGTTCTGCAAATTTATTCAGTAAGATTCGTTAATTCTTACCCGCTTTATTCAAGCTGCTGAATGTTTCCATTCAGTTTAGACTATATCATTATCCTAAATTATATTTTAGGATAGTCCCCGTTTCGACTCACTTGAGTCTACTCTCTTTCGAGATAGTCGTTGCACGTTCTTTGAATAATATTATTCAAAGCTTCGTTCAGGATTGTCCAATTTATATAATTGGAGATTCCCTGAATTAAAGGACTTTGCAAAAGATATTACTACCTTTTGGGGCAAGAAACAAACCTACCCAACTCTGCGAAACTATATTTCATTTTGTAACCTCCTATTATTGTTAAAGATTTTTGATTTCTGTTAATAACTCTTCTAATGATATAGAAGATTTTCCTAGTTTTTTCCTATTTTCTTCTCTTGTTATTATTTCTAAATTCTTCCAATGAGCCAGTATTTGAATATCAACACCTAATTTAAAACCATTAATTATTGTAAATCTATGATCTAATTCATATCCAAATTTTGTCCCTCTTAAGTGAAGATTTTTTATTTTATTTCCATATCTTCTAAGAGTCTTTCCAGTTTCTTTTATTACTTCATTACTGTATTCTTTAAACTTTTTATATTCATCAGTATATGACCATTTCTTTGGTTCAATTCCCATTTTGATAAAACATTCATAACTACATAACATTGGAAAGTTTTGTGATTTGATAGAAGATCTGAAAGTTGCTTCATATAAATATTCACCTTCTGGAATAAACCATTTTTCACAACAATCACACTTTACCATAATTTTTCTAGTTTCTTCATCTTCTATAACTTCATTCTTTCTATCTTTTATAAAATCCGGATATTTTTTAGTTAATTTATCTAATCCCATTTTTTGAGATTTACTTAATTTTTTATTTCTTTCAGGTGAATTTAATAAACTGTTTGGATTTTTCCATTCTGAAAATTTTTGTTTACTAATCAATTTACTAAAATCTTCATCTCTGGAATCATTAATTCTTTGTGTAATTAAGTTTCTGAAATCAGGTTCTCTCCATTTATTCGTTACTGTTTTTGTATTTTTTAATCTAGCTTCTGGGCAACTTTCCCATATTTCTGAGCAACAATATTTACCTAATTCAAATTTATATTGAGCTAATTGTCCACAACCAAATTCACAAAGTATTCCTGAATTATTTTCAAATTTATTTCCCTTTGATGTTTTACCAGACATAGATTTAGACATTCTACCTTTTACAGATTTACATGAGTTAACATATTTTTCGCAACATAATTTATTATGTTTAAATTTATATTTAGCTAATTGTCCACAACCAAATTGACATAATAATTTATCTATATTATCAAAAGGTATGCCAGTATTTGCTTTTCCAAAATTTCTTTCTGATGAATGTTTACGAAATGATTCACATTTAGTATGTATGTCAGAGCAACAAACTCTTCCATTTGTAAATCTAAAATTTGCTTTCTTTCCACATCCATATTCACATATTAAATCTGTTTCATTCAATAATGTTGCTACAACTTTTCCTTTTGACATTCTTCCACAATCCTTTTTTATAATTTCTTCCCATTTAATATTTGTTCTATTTCTCACCCTATCTTAGTATAAGTTTAATCCCCTTCTTCACCTCCTTCAAGTTCTTCATC
>Ga0172381_10006777_pt1 | contig 11442 bp, 15 predicted proteins | sample Leawel6488metaG_FD_119754 | JGI IMG/M metagenome (GOLD analysis project Ga0172381, IMG submission 119754) | Leachate microbial communities from a municipal landfill in Southern Ontario, Canada - Leachate well 64-88 metaG | ecosystem: Engineered > Solid waste > Landfill > Unclassified | place... | reverse complement strand
GATTTGGCGGGGCAAGGGCGTGCTCACGGACGCCCGTGAGCTAGTCGAGGTCGAGGAGGACATCGGCCAACTGGTTCCGCTCAATCGCATGTACGAGAGCCACAAGTTCGCCGAGGTGAAACTAGATGAAACCCCGGCCACCTTCGAGCAGTTGCCGTATATCCTGGCCTGCGGTGTAGAGTCAGTGGCGACTGGCGTGGCGGATGGCACCGGTGGGGGGAAAATTTACGCCTATGACATTGCTGTAACCACCACCCAGACGCCCCTAACGCTGACCATCGAAGCGGGGGACAACAATCGCGTAGACGAGGCCGAATACGCATACGTCTCCGAGTGGAGCCTGGCCGGGGCCAGCCGCGAGGCGCTGCTGATGGAGGGGACACTTCAGGCGCGGCAGGCGACAGACGCCGAGTTTACCGGATCGCTGAGTGCCCCCGCTGTTGAGGAAATTCTGTTCGGCGAGGGCAAGCTCTACATTGACACCACCACCATCGGCACGACGCAGCAGACGACGACCTGGCTGGGCTTCAAATTAAATTGCAAAACCGGCCACGCGCCGCTGTTCTCAGGCGACGGTGAGACCTATTTCTCCACCATCGTTTCCGGCGCGCCGGAAGTGACGGGTGAGATCACGCTGCTGCATGATGCGTTTGCCGAGGCCGAGATCACGGCGGCCAGGGCGCAGACCACGCGGTTGGTGAGGATGATCTTTGAGGGCAGCGCAGTAACGTCAGGCACGACCTACGCCAAAAAGACGCTCAAGATTGACCTGGGCATCGTTTACACCAAAGTGCCAGAGACCGGCGAGCAGGATGAACAAACGATTGTCACCTTGCCCTTCCGCATGGTCTACCACACCACGGCGACGGTAGGCGGACAGATCACGGTCGTGAACACATTGACAGCGTTGCCCTGATAGGGAGATAGGAGGGGAGAATGGCACGGTTTATCAGTGTTGATGATCGCGTGTACGTGACGGTGGACGGCGTGAGCGAGACCAAGCCCGCCGACGGCGGGGAGTGGATCGCTATCAAGACGCGGCTGAGCGTGGGCGACAAGACCCGGTTGGAGGCGGCCTCGGTGGGCCTATCCGCCGATGGCAAGACGGCGCAGATGAATGTCCTCGCGGCGCTGCGCGCCGTTTACGAGGTGTTTCTGCTGGACTGGCGCGTACTCAAGGGAACGACAGAAGTGCCGCTGAGCATCGAGGCGTTTTGCGATTTGGCCGACGACGAGCCGCTGGCCGTCGCCACAATCGAGGAGATCACGCGTCGCAACCCTTTTCCGGGGCGGGCCTCGAAGCCGACGTCGAGTGGGAACGAGACCTAAGCGCCGAGTACGAGATGCTGTACGCGGGGCAACGGCACACCCTGCCTAGCGGGCGCTATACGGCGGCGCTGGACGTGATCGAGGCCACTGGCTGGACATGGGAACAATACCGGGCGCAGCCCGCCGACCTGGTGACAGAGTTGCACATCCGATTATGCGCGAGGGCAAAACAACATGGCTAGCAGCGCGGACATGGCGCTCAACCTAATCCTCAAGCTCAAAGACGAGGCCAGCGAGAAGCTCGGCGGCATGAAGGACAAACTGGGCGGCGTCAAGCTGGCCGCGTTGGGCATTGCTGGCGCGGCGGTGGCTGGCATCGGCGCGCTGACGGCGGGGCTGATCAGCGCGGGCAACGCTGCCGCCGAGGAAGAGGTGGGGATTGCGCGGTTAGCCTCAGCAGTAACGGCCAGCGGCGGCAACTGGGATACTGCCAGCACCGCAATCGAAAACTATCTCACCAAAGAGCTTGCGCGCACGGCGCTGGATGACGGCGAGGGGCGTGAGGCCATTAGCCGCCTGACCACGGCCACGGGCGATTACCAGCAGGCGCTTGACCTGATGGGCCTGGCTCAAGACCTCTCAGCGGCGAAGGGCATAGACTTGGCCTCGGCTGCGGAGTTGGTGGGCAAGGTGGCCAACGGCAACACGAGCGCCCTATCGCGTTACGGTATTGTCCTGGCGGAGGGGGCGACGGCGCAAGAGGCGCTGGCCGCGATGCAGGCCAAGTTTGCGGGTCAGGCTGAGGCCTACGGCTCTACAGCGGCTGGCGCGCAGCAGCGGCTGGGCATCGCCCTGGGCAACCTCAAGGAAACGGTGGGCGGCCTGGTGTTGCCCATCATGGCAAAGCTAGCCGAGGCGGGAGCGCAGTTGGCGCAGCAGGCGCTGCCGCTGATTCAGGCGGCGGTGGACAACCTCAAGCCAGTATTCGAGGCGGTGTTTGCCTGGATCGAGGACAACGTTGTGCCGATTATCCAGCAGATTGTTGAATATGTGGCGGAGAACTGGCCCAGGGTGCGGGCGGTGATTGAGCCGATCCTGCGCCAGGTGTGGGACATCATCCAGACCGTGTTGGGAGCCATCGTCCAGTTCTGGACAGAAAACCACGACCGCATCATGGGGGTGGTGAACGCGGTATGGACGTCCATCAAGACGGTTATTGAGCTGGCGATTAACATCGTGCGCGGAGTCATCACGACCGTTGTGGCATTGATTCATGGCGACTGGGAGGGGGCCTGGAATGCGATTAAGCAGCTAGCCATTGACATTTGGAATGGGATTAAGGATTTGATCGAGGCCAAGCTCAATCTGATCCTGAGCATCTTCGGCACGAATCTGCGCGACCTGATCGAGGCGGGCAAAGCCAAATTCGCCGAGTTTGTGGAAAAGATCAAGGCGGCGCTGAACATTGACTGGGGGCAGCTGGGCAAGAACATCGTCCAGGGCATCGCCAACGGCCTGGGCGCCTTTGGCGATCTGCTGGTAGATGCGGCGCGTAACCTGGCGCAGCAGGCGCTGAATGCGCTCAAGAACTTTTTCGGCATTCACTCGCCGTCCACCGTTATGCGTGATGAGGTGGGCAAGGGTATGGTGGAGGGTATCGCCGAGGGCATCCTGGTCTATGGCGACGCGGTGGCCGAGGCCATGCGCGAGGTGGTCAAGAGCGCCATTGGCATAGCGGTGGAAGCCGTCGAGGGCCTCGCGCCCGCCGTTTACAATCGCCTAGCTGCCAAGGAGGGCGGCATTGTCACTGCTGCTGGAACCGAAACGCTAGAGGGCACTGGCGTCAGCGCTGCCGACATCATCCCCAGCGGACGCAAGGGCGGCGGCACGCCCAACGCCCCGGCTGAGGATGGCGGCGGCTCTACACCCCCCACCGGGCGCAGTGGCGTCTCGGAGCTGCTGATCCGTATCTATGTCAACGACCAGGAGGCCGGGGAACTGACCGCCGACCTGATAGACGGAGAGCGCAAGAGCGTCGTCCTGCACTATAACGCGGGGGTGTTGTAATGGCCAACTCATTTTACTTTACCCCCTATGGCGGCGCGGAGGCGACATTGTACATTGCCGGCACTACCACCGACAAGTTTTTCCTGGGCGAGGTCGGTTGGGGGATGCCGGAGGATGTCATCATCGTTGACGAGGTTCCTGACGCCGAGGCTGATATTGACCGCGGCGTCGTGATCAAGCCGCGGCTGTACGCGGTATCGTTTCGGCTCAATGCGGCCTCGGCCTCGGCGCTAGAGACGCTGCGGGACACCTGGCTGGGCAACCACGATCCGCTGGCGGGCATTGGCGTGCTCAAGCGCATCACCTCCGGCGGCAAGACCCGCTACCTCGATTGCCGCCCACGGGCCACGGTGTTTACGCCGCTGAGTCGCCTCGCCGATGGGTACTGCCAGGTTCTGACCCAGACCTATTTCGCCGCTACCCCCTGGTGGCGCAGTGCGGCGCAGACGGCGACGGGTAACCTTAACGCCGCCGTGACCATCGCTAACTCCGGCCTTGAGACTGGCGGCACGGGCGACAACTTTAATGGCGGCACTGAGGCCGACGATGGCACGAGCGACAATTTCACCTCCTGGACAGAGACAAATGATGACGGCGCGGGCAACAAATGCGAGGCCACGGCCACGGCCCAGGCGGGGTCATACGCCTGCAAGTTGACCTATGGCGCGGGCGAGGCGGCGATTCAAAGCGCAAACCTCACCGTCGTTGCTGGCCAGGGTTATACGCTGACTTTTTACGCGCGCGGCGATGCCTCCAAAGCCGGGCAGTACAGCATTTATGATGTAACCCACGGCGCCGACGTTGTGGCGAAAAAGACCACCGGGGTAACTGCCGGGGCCTTTGCTGCCGTTACGGAGACCTTCACCGCCCCGGCGGGCTGCACCTCCATCTATGTCAAGTTCTATTCCCCTAGCTCGGCAGGTTACGCTATCTTTGACGCCGTGAGTATGACGGCCTCGACCATCCTGATTAGTTGCGCCAACGGCGGCGACCGCCCCTCCTGGCCGGTGATTACGATCACGGGCGTCGTGAATACACCCAAAATTCAGAACGCCGCTGGGGACTATGTACAAATCGCCGCTACCACGGCTAACGCTGATGATGTGTTGGTGATCAACCATCGGCCAGGTTCTGTCGGCGTGACCTACTACGAGCACGGCGCGGGCGCGGGCGCGAACTGGTATGGTTATCGGTCTTCGGCCTCTGAGTTTTGGAAGCTCCCTGTGGGGACGGCCAACGTGACCGTTAGCGCCACGTCGGGCACGTGCGCCTGCGCGCTCAGTTGGTATCCTTACTATCGGAGCTTGTAGCCATGAGCTACACCACCTGGGCCGATTATCGGCTGGAACTGTATGACGGCTCGCGGGTGCTGCTCTGCACCCTCGATGACGCCATAAACCTCCGCTATCGGCGGCGACTGTTCGGCGGCGGAGACTTTTCCTTCTCCTTGCACATTCTCAGCTCCCACGCCAGCCACATTACCCAAACCGCGTTGCGCTATGTCCGCATTTGGCGGCGGGGCACGTGCGTTTTTGACGGCGTGATTTACAAGGCGGCCAGGAAGTATAAAGAGTCGGGGCGCGGGTTGACCGAGTACATTGACGTGGCCGGTGTGCGCCTGGGCGCAGCGGTGGCCTCCTGGCGCGTGGGGTTCAGTAACAGCCCCACCGGGCGTTTCACAAATACGGGCCTGGTAGATGACGGCTTCAAGGCTTTGATCGAAAAGACCCACGGGGCAACGGCCTACACCGTCAGCGGCGGCGGGGCGCGGGCTATCACGGGGTTCACAGTGGCGGCCGACAAATCCGAGCGGGCCGGATCGGTGGTCCTCGATGCCACCGGCGTCAACATGTACGAGTTCCTGGACCGCTGGGGGCGCTATTACGAGGTAGACTGGGACATCACGTTCAATGCCGCTATGGAGTTTGTCTTCGAGACGTACTACCCGCGGCGCGGCGTTGACCGCACAGAGGATAACGGCGTAGTCCAGCCGGTGATCATGAACGACGCGGGCGAGGAGTTGACCGAGGTTGACTATTTCGCTGACGCGGTGGGGTACTGCAACGCCGTTCTGAGCGAGACGCTGGACAGCGAGGTCAAGACCGCCGGGGAGATTACCACCTACCAACGGCGGGAGCTTGTGGCCGGGGCGTCGGGCAGCGAGGCGCTGGGTATCCTGCTGGCCGACAAAAAGTTACACGTCGGTTATAAGCAGGGGTTCGTCGAGACCGCGGCCTGCCGCTACATTACCGACTGGGACGCGGGCGACCTGGTGACGCAAAATAACCTCCATCTGGGCCTGGCCGCCGCCGATGCGCTGGTCGTTGAGGTGGTGGCCCTGATTGACAAACAGGGGCAGGAGGATCTACAGGTCTGCTTTGGCGACTACCCCAGGGGCCTGGAGGATCGGCTGCGCGGCACGGGCGCGGGTGGTGGCGGGGGTTATGGCGATACGCCGGGGGGCAAGACCGCGCGGCTGTGGGGGCTACGCGGCGACGCGGCCACCTGGGTCAAGCCGGACGACACCAACATCATCAACATCAGCGGCGGCGCGGGGATGGACGTTACCGAGTCCACCAATACGCTGACGCTGACGTGCACCATCCCGGCCTATAGCCTGCCTACGCCGGGGACGCTGACCGTCTCCACGACCAACAGCGCGGCGGGCGCGCACACTCACGCCATCACGTCTAGCAGCGCCCCCGGCGCGGCGGCCAGCATCCTGGCGACGGATGCTAACGGATATATCCAGGTCGTCCGCTGTTGCGTGGGAAGCACAGCGGAGTTTGTCGAAAGTTACGGCGGCTATTGTATAGTTGCCGGGAGCGCTGGCATATTCCTGACTAACACAGGTTACAGCACGATAGTGCTAAACAATACCGGCTTTTACTGTTATGGGGGGGGCCTTTCGTTAGGTAAGGCCACTGATCGTTGGTCAAACGTTTGCACGGTGCTGCTGGATCATAGCGGCACAACGGCCAAATTCCGGGGGATTCAGTACACCCTGCCCTCCGCGGACGCGGCGGGGGTGTTGACCTCGGACGGGGCTGGGCTGCTGGGCTGGACTGGGCCGGCATATGCCATTCATGTGCATACCTACAGCAAAGCGAATACGCCAACGGGGGATTACACGCCGGATCACAATGCCGAGTGCCGAAATGTTGCTGACGGCTCAGACAATGTGTGGGTATATGGCTCGTCGTCTTCTGATGGCAGCAGCCCGTCCTGGCGGAAGATCTACGCGCAAAAGGGCGCACACAATCATACCATTGGCTACACCACGACCGATAGCGGCGTGGCGAAATAGGCGGCAGAGTACTGCCGAAGGAGAAGAAAGGGGAGAGATGTCAGAGACGAGGGCGGTTACGTTTCAAGCGTTGGGGTTCCTGCGGCTACACATGTTTTTGGCGGCGATGCCCGTGCGCACGCGGGGCGAGTGGGAGTACGCCGACCACCTGGGGCGGCTGCTTGCGCCCACGGCGGAGGAGCGTGTCGCCAACGGCTGGGTGGAGGGCTACGACGGCAACGGCGCGAGACAGTTACAGTGCAGCCGTCTGGCGACGTTCACCCGCGAGCTGACCGAGGCTGAGCGCAGGCAACTGCTGGCCCTGGTCAATGACCCGCCGGAGGGCGTGGGCTGGCGTTACAGTGAGAAGGCGGCCTATGACGCGCTGGTGATGGCCCTGGGCGGCACGGTGTTGGTGGAGGGGGTGTGGCAGTGAAACTACATGAACTGCGCCGTCTCCATGATGATGCCTCGGCGATGCTGGGGGCCTTGGCGCAGGTCGTGGCCTACAGCGCCGAGATTGACGCGGCGCTGATCAAGGAGGGGCGGCCCGCCTATTGGGGCGCGGCCTTTCGCACGGGCATCGGCAACCAACAGGCCAAGTGCCAACTGCTGCTAGACAAGCTGGCGGCAAAGGCGGCGGACGTGGGGGACATAGGATGATCCACCATGTTCTCTCCGGCGGCCTGGGCCTGGTGCTCGGCGCGCCGTCGGGCAAATTGATCGTGTTTGATGATTTCGACACACTCAGTCCCAACTGGACGTGGCTGCTGGGTTCGGGCGCGGTCGTCGGCGGGGCGCTCAGGGCGGCGACGCTGACGGCGGATGGGTATAACATCATCAAAAACCCAGAGTTTACCGTGAATACGGCCAATTGGCAATCCTATGATACAGGTATTTTGATCCGTGTAGATTCCACCATAGACCCTGGCATATTGAGCCCAGGGATTGACAAATGGGTTCTGAAGGTCAATGCCGGTGTGAGCCAATTCGGCGCTGCCGTCATAAATTATGCCATCCGTGATGTGAGGTACTTGCAGTCATGTCTGGCATTTGCGCCTAGCGCGAATCCAGTACTGCGCGCCGCATGGCTCAATGGCTGGGCTGGCGGGCCCCAGGTCAGTGCGGAGGATATCTGGGAAACTCTGAGCGTCAGCATGGTTGCGTATGATGCATACTATCCTCGCCTCACGCCAAAAAGCGCAAATAACATTGCCTATTTTGATTCTATCAGTTCTCAGGCCCAACTTGTCCTCGCCTATCGCGCCGACTTCCGCCGTCTGGACGGGACATTCACGGCGGGGATGCCGATGCCCGCCGCTGGCACGACGCCGCGCAGCCTGCTGTTTCGAGTGACCGATGCGCTCAATTACTGGGAGGTGAGGGTGTTGCCCAACACGGCGGGCACGGACACATTGATCGTCGAGCACGTGGCAGGCGTGATGACGACGCGGGCCAGCGCGGACGTGGATTGGACGGCCTCGCAGACAGACGAGATCATGGTGACGGTCAGCGGCACGGCCATCGCCGTTTACCACAGAAAGTTCGGTGCGGGGGTGTGGACGGCGGCCTGCAACTATGTGACGATGGCGACAGGATTGACAGCGGACAGACATGGGCTATTGCTTTATCAAACAGGTGCAGACCAGTTCACATACTGGCAAGCAGAATCATAGGAGGTTCCACATGGCGACGACAGCACAGATCAATGCGGTGGTAGACGCAATCATTGCGGCGTTCGGCGGCGACGCGGCGGCGTTCCAGGCGTTTCTGCGGCGCAGCAAACTCGAAACGGACGTGGCTCAGTTGGACAGCCAAATCCGCAAACAGCGCGCAGCGGCGACGGCGGCCAGCGCGGCCAGCGAGGCGGCGCTGCAAGAGCTTCAGGCGCAGCAGGCGGCCAAACTCGCGGAGATTGACGCGCTCTAAGGAGGCATCCGATGAGCACAGTTTATGGGGCTGTCCGCTTTGTGGCGAGCAAGGCGGGCAAAACGGGGCTGACCGTCGCCGGTATGGTGGACGTGTATCAGATCACCAAGTTGACCGGAGCCAGCTCGCAGGTGGTGACCGACGGCCTGGCGATTGAGATCGGCCAGGGGCTATACGGCTACGCCTATGGCTCGGCGGACACGGCGCTCTACGCCTACCTGGCCGTGTTCACCACGGCGGATACGACGGTGGATGATACCCAGCCCGCCGTGTGGATGGCCGACATCGCAGAGCAGGCGGCGCTGACGGTGGTAGACGGTATTGTAGACGCGATCCTGCTGGACACGGGCACGGACGGCGTACCCATCACGGCGGCGGCGGTGGACGCGATCCTCGATGAGGCGGTGGAGGGGGCATACACGCTCCGGCAACTGCTGCGCATCGCGCTGGCGGCGCTGGCGGCCAAGTGCTCTGGCGGGGGCACGACCACGATCACGTTCCGGGATCTGAACGATACCAAGAATCGCATCGTGGCGACGGTAGATGCCAGCGGCAACCGCACAGCGGTGACGGTGACGGGAACATGATCGGATATTGGCCCGGTATCTACTGGCCGCGCATTTACTGGCCGTTATGGCTCTGGGGCGATCCAAACCATAAGGCTGACGTTGCGTTGGCTGAAGTATTGGTCAACTGTTTGGCGCTGACCGAGGCGCTGGTTTATGGCGTGGCCCTGAGTGACGCGGCGGTGTCCACGGTGAGTATCACGACGGCGACGAGGTGAACGATGGCAACCTACGACAAAGGCGATCTGGTGCGGGTGACGGGGACGTTTACCAACGCGGCGGGGACAGCCATTGATCCCACGGTGGTGAAATTCCAGGTGCTCAATCCGGCGGGCACGACCACAACATACACCTATGGTGTGGACGCGGCGTTGGTCAAGAGCGCCGTGGGGGTTTACTACGCAGACATCAGTGCCGATGTCACCGGCATCTACTACTACCGCTTCTACTCGACAGGGACGGGCCAGGCGGCGGACGAGGGCCAGTTCACCTCAGACGAGTCGAGGTTCTGAGAGTAAGGGGAAATGTTGACGCTATGACAAATGCAAAAAGATGGTCAATCATCGGTATGGCAGTGCTCTATCTGCTGCTGGCTGCGAACGCTGCGCTGAGTGGGCTGACGTTGGCCAGCGCGATGCGCACGGAGGCGGCGGTGGTGGAGAGCGAGGTATTCACCCTGGCGGGGACGACGGTCTATATCCACGGGCGGTTCCTGCGGGCTGAAAACGCGTTTACGCTGGCTGGCGGCACAGCCAGCCTCTACTACAACGGGCGGCTGTTGCGCTCCAGTACCGCCGTTGCCGGTGGGGCTTGGGGGTTTGAGGACAGCACCAAAACGGGGTTGTATCAATTGCGTTTTGCCGCCCCGCCAGGATGGACCGTGGTGGGGATCGAAAAACCACTGAACGTCACCGATTTTGAGATACTGGCCGATTGGCAGGCAGTGCAGTTTCGCGTGAGTCCCAACGGCGGGCTGACGGGGGATTTCTACGTGTACTGTGCCAACCTGCAAACCCCGACGGCGACATGGATACCGACGCCGACGCTCACGCCGATCCAGCCGACCGTCACACGGACGATGACGCCGAGCGCAACGCCGACTGAGACGCTCGTGCCAGTGACGCCCTCGCCGACCTGGACGCCTGGGCCGACGCCGACGGCCTGCTTTGTGCAAGCGTCGGCGGAGGAAATCGCGGTGGGCGTTGCCGCCATGAGCGCACAACATCCGTTGGGGAATGATCCCGTGACCAAGTGGGCGATAGACAGCGGGTTGGGCTGGCCGATGACCGTAGTGGAATGTGTTACCATCGGTGGGGAGCAAGTGTGCGGGCAGCTATTCTCACAGTTCACCATCGTCTTCCGACGCGCGAACGGCTGCATCGCGATTGTGGATTCGGGGAGCATCCAGGGGGTTATGCCATGAGCGAAACGCGGATAAGCAGACTTGAGGCGTTGCAACTCGCCCGCCAAATCTTGGAGCGTGCCGAGCGGGAGCGCTCACAAGTTATTGACCACGAAGCGGCGCAGGGTATACAGTATGACGATGGAAGCGCCGATAGCTTACGTATCGAGGACATTGTCCAGCAAGCCGCATCGCCGCAGGTAACGGGCGACATCAACATTTACATCGAGGGGACACTATGATCGAATGGCAGATTATCCTGGGTATCCTCGGCGGCCTGACGGGTGTGGTCGCGTTGGTTGTGGAGGCCCTGCGCACACGCAGGGTAGCCATCGTCGCTTCAGCGGCGACGGCGATTAACGGCTATGCCAAACTGGTGGCGAGCCTACAGGCCGAGATCGAGGGCTATAAACGCCGTTTGGAATTGATGCAGGCGGACATCGAGGCGCTGCGCCGACTGAGCGAGGCTGAGCGCCTGACCTGGCGCACTGAACGCGAGCGCCTGGAGGCGCGCATTGCCGACCTGGAGCGCCAGAACCACAAATTGCTAGAGCGGCTGGAGAATGGGTCAAAAGGTTCGTGAGATGACAAAGGAGTCCCGTGCCGGAGCCAACGATCACCAATGCCGTATTACACCGGCAGGTTACCGAGTTGCTCGAAGTGCTCAAGGCCGTGCCGTCAAACGACGGCGATGGCGAGGTCAAACAGCAGTTGATCGTCATGGAGCAGCAACTCAAATTTTTGACCGATACGGTGGAACGCAGCCTGAGCAAACCCCAAATCGCCGATCGCTGCCCTTTTCGAGACGACATCCGGCGGGCAAGCAACAATCTCCGACGCCTGGATACCTGTGAGGCTAGAATAGAGGACCTTCGCCTCACCCTGGCGCGCGCTGGACTTGGTTCTGGCCTAGCGGGTGGGGG
>Ga0172381_10006776_pt1 | contig 11442 bp, 16 predicted proteins | sample Leawel6488metaG_FD_119754 | JGI IMG/M metagenome (GOLD analysis project Ga0172381, IMG submission 119754) | Leachate microbial communities from a municipal landfill in Southern Ontario, Canada - Leachate well 64-88 metaG | ecosystem: Engineered > Solid waste > Landfill > Unclassified | place... | reverse complement strand
TTTATAAACATGGGTACGATTATAAAGAAGTAAGTGGAAGAGTTAAACATCCAGAGGAAGAATTACTTTCATTTAAAACTAATGCTAACACAAATGTTTTGTGTATGACCCAGGCAGGTCAATATGGACTCAATATAACAGAGGCTCCTCTACTGATAATAGTAGATAAACCCCTTAATCCGGCGAAATTAGATCAACTTAAGGGTCGAATTTATAGAAAGGGTCAAAAAGTACCAGTAACCTATTTTGAGCTAATAAGCAACAGCCCAACAGAACAACGAATCGAAAGTATTATAAGTAAGAAGCAAGTTATATCTCAGAAGGTGTTAGCCAGAGAGGTTTTATTATGAGCGGTGGTGGGCAAGTTTGTGTGTTGGAGCAAAATAAGAGAAATAGAGAACAAATTAATAAAAGAAATAAAATATATTATGAAAAGCATAAAGAAGAACTTATAAGAAAAGAAAATGATCGTCAAAAACGTAGAACATTAATTGTTAAACAAGTTCGAGAAAAATTAGATACCTTAGAACATTGTGATATGGCAGAAATATTATTTACAGGGATAAGAAGATGAAGGTAATTTTAGAACAAAAAGATATGTGAGGTGTTTAAAAGAATGAGTTCTAATCTGCATATTCATATTGTAGAAAATAAAAATGAAGAAACGAATGTAAAAAATTATCTTAAATCTACTTATTTGTCTAACAGAAATCCAATTAAAGAAATTAATTCTTCTGAATTAGATTTAGAAAATTGGAGTCGGGGTTATACCGAAATCTTTTATAAAGAGAAGTGGTATGAAATATTAAATTTAATATGTTTTTTATCAGAAGAAGAATTTCGAAAGGCAGATATTAGTATAAAAAGAGATATTTATGTTTGGTGTGATACTGATAAAGTTTTAAATACACCTAATATATTTATTTGTGATTCTAATTACGTAGAAGATTCAGAAGAAACAGATATTGTTAAAAATTTAGAAAATTTAATTTATAATGATAGATTGGAAGTTATAACTGAAGATTTAATAGCTAAGATTTTAAAATTATGTAGCAATAATAGAAAACATAAAAAGCAAGTACGAGATTTCCTAGAAAAATATTTTGATAAAAAATGTTTTACAGTGATGTGGTAATATGTCTGAAGAAATTGAACGCCGATTAGATTTAACAAGAAAAGACAAAACGCAGGTTACAGAAATCTTAAATACTAGTGGGGATAGTATTGTAGAGGTTAAAATAACTTTTAAATCTGGAAATATATTTTATTTGAGGTGATCTTGGAATGTTTGATTTAGAAGCGGCAGAAAAAAATTGGAGATTTTTTGAAATAAATAGTCAAATTTTGCCAAGTAATAGTGCAGCTTATTCCCATACTTATGATTTATTTTATGATATCGGAGTTAGGGCCGGACTTAATGAAATAAGAAAACTTCGAGAATTATTGAAAGAAGAATTTTTTAATAGGGAATGGGAATCTGGAAAATACAGGGATAAAGAAACGGCTATGGAAGTTGCAGAATTAAAACTAAAATCAAGAGGAATAATATGAAAACATCTTATTTTGCACGTTTTGATAAATTAGTTAGACGGGGAGAAGATGGAATAGTAGCAAAACAAGGAATTTCTATTGCCAGATCTATGCCAAGGAATACAACTTGCACTAAAGAATATATTGCATTAGCTCCATCTCAAAAATTGCTTAATGATTATAAACAAGGAAAAGTTAGTTGGGGAGAATATATAAAAGAATATGAAATAATATTTGCTATAAGTAATCCGAAAGAATGGTATAATTATCTCTGTAATTTAACAGAGGATTATGGTGAACCAATTCTTCTTTGTTGGGAGAATACAAAGGTTAGCCTTTGTCATAGAATTTTAGTAGCAAATTGGTTTGAAAAAGCATTAGGAATTATCATTAACGAGGTGTAATTATGATGAGCGATGCAGATGCTACAATTAGACATTCTATTTTATATGGTATAACTAAAAATTGTCACTTAACTGGTTTAATTGTTTCTGATCCATATAAATTAGTAGAGGATATTAAAAATTCTATATTTTCTAATACAACAAGATGGGCTGTTGAAGAATATCTTAAAGAAATTAATGAGGTATAAAATATGGACGCGGTACAATTTAAAATAGAGAATATTAAAGAACAAATTGAACAAAAAGAACAAGAAAAAAAAACAACTATTAACCGATATGATAATGAAATTGAGTGTTTATTAGCCGAAATGAAAGAATTAGAAATAGAAAATTTAAAATCTAATAGTTTAGAATTTATGTATGCTAAATGTGGTCATTTTTTTTCCCCAAATAAAGCTCTTAGACTTGCTGAAATTGATGGCAAAGAAGTTATAGGGGCCTTTGGAAAGAGAGAACATCATTCTATTATTAAAAACATAAGTGGAATTAATTTAGCTGTATTTAAGTTAGATCAAGAAAAATTAGATAAAATTGGACATATTATTTCTAAGTCAAATGCTCAACTCAAAATTTGGAAGGATGGGAGAATTGAGGTAGTTTGATGAGCAATAAACCTTATTTAATAGGCCATTATATGGAAGATATGGAGGCTCAAAATTTACTTGCTAGTTGTATAATTATGCTATTAAAGAAAACCGGGGAAATTGATTTTAGAACCTTTAGATTTTTACTCTATGAGATGTATTCTGATTTACTTAGGGAAAAGATAGATATTAAACTGCCTCATTATTGGTATAAAGATGGACCTCATATATATCTTAGAGGATTACCAGCAGTATTTAAACTAAGAATTATAAAAAGCGAGGTTGACCACAAGATTTATAAGGTTACAATACTGATTGATAAAAGGATAAAAGAATAATTCTATACCCTTGAGAAACTCGGATAAGTTCAGTAAGATTGCTTCCTAAATAAAGGGGTAGGAGAATAAGAAGCAATATTTTTTGGAGAAAAAAAAGAGAGGAGAAAAAATGACAGAGAACAGATATCCATCCTTGGGAGACAGGATGAAAGAATATGAGGCAATTTCTCAAAATAAATTGACTAGAAGGATGCCGGTTATTATTAGATTAGATGGCAAAGGATTTCATAATTATACAAGAAAAATGAAAAAACCTTATGATTCAGATCTTCAGTTAAATATGTGGAGATCTACAATAAGATTGTGTCAAGAGGTCCAAAATACAGTACTTGCATATTGTCAAAGTGATGAGGTTAGTCTTCTTCTCGTAGACTATAATACATTGAATACTCAACCTTGGTTTGCTAATGAAGTACAAAAATTATGTTCTCTAGCGGCATCTAGTATGACTCAATATTTTAATGATCCCCAAACTAGAGGTGAATTACCTTATGGGGCGCGGTTTGATGCTAGGTGTTTTAATCTTCCAAGGGAAGAGGTTACAAACTATTTTATTTGGAGAGAATTAGATTGGATAAGAAATAGTATCCAAATGTTAGCACAATATTATTTTAGCCCAAAAGAGTTATATAAGAAAAATACTAACCAAATGAAAGAAATGATTTTAAAAGAAACCGGAATAAATTGGGATACTAATTTACAACCCTTCCAACGTAGAGGAACTACTTGTATAAAGAAAAATGGGAAATGGATTGTTGATTGTAATCTTCCAATGTTTAACGAGAATAGAAATTATATAGAAAATTTATTATATAATGATAAAAATATTTTAGATAGTCCCAAAACCTTTTTATAGATGAACTAACCACAGTAGAGATACAATAAAAAGAGGAGAAAAAAAATTATGTCACAACAAGTTGAGATACCAAAAGAAATTACGCCAGCGGTTTTGAATGAACAGGCAAAGGTTCAAAATATTGAACTAGAAGTTTTTGAGGAAATGTATAAGGCTCAATTAATTAAGCTTACAGATCAAGGAGTAACAGAATATGACCTACAAGGGCAAATGATTAATAAAGAGCAGCTTGCTTTCTTCAGCACAATAAGTGCTCTTAAGACAAAAGCTCGATCTAGGCAGAATGTAGAGGGGGCCACTGTGATTATTGTTGGCCTTGGAAACAGCGGAAAAACAAAGGAGAAAGAACAGCCTTATAGAGCAGTTTATGTAATTGCTGATATGACTATTAAGCCGGAACTATTTTTGGGGCTTAAGAATGATGGTCACTATGTAGGCTTTAACGCTACCATCTGGAGCAGCAAAAAAGTAACTCCTGGTGAAGTTTGGACTGCAAAAATCAGTAGATCTGGTGCTAGATTTTCCCTAGATCTAAAAGAAAAAGCAACAATGCCTGATGAATTTGAATTAGTAACAGTAATGGATCAAGTGCTTCCACTTAAGGCATTCCGAGTTCTAACCTGGGGAAGCAATAAGATTGAAAGAAAAGATAATAGTGGATCTTTTGATTCCGCGTTTATGAATGTTCTTGTTCAGTCACAGGATGGGAAAAAGGAAGTTGTTTTCATATCAACAACTCTGGATGGTTGGACAAAGACTGCACCAGATACTGGTAAAGTTTATTACGGGGATATTGTCTCCAAAGGAGAATATCATAATTTGTATAGTAATCCAATCGAAGCTGTAGGAAAAATAATTACACTAGATAATATTGATAGTGTGGAGAACTACCAAGATTTCTCTAACTTAGATACTCTAGTAGAGGAACCAAGACCAGAAGAGAAATATCCTGGAACTACGAAGATTGTAGTCCTACAAGGGTTTGGCAGTAGCGAAGTTACTACAGTTGATACAGAGAATGGGGGAATTGCTGCCTTTGCAGAGATTTCTGATATAATGAATAATGCAATTCCTATTGCAGCATTTACAGATATCTTTGATTCTGTAGTAGATTCTGAAGGTCAACTGCCACCACTTATTAAGGTTCTAGCTAAGTTGGGTTGGAGGCTTAATAAGAATACTCAGGAATATGAATTAGGAGCTAATGTACTCTCAATTGAACCAGTTGGTTCTTTTGGAAAAACTGGGGAAAATAAGCCAGTAGTAGACGACATTGAAGAAGGTTGGTAAAACCTTCTTTTAATAAAATTTTTAGGAGGGACTTATGAAATTGGAGTTAAAGACGGAAAAGAATCTTGTAGTAAAAAGAGTGATTTTTAAATGAAAAAACTAGATATATTCGTTCTTTCTATATTTTTTTTATTTGCATTTATCTTAGGATATTCTTTAAATCACATAAATCTTAATATTCAAGAAGAAGATATAATATTTATTTATAATGATTTGAACAAAAGTTTTACTTTGTATCCTTTAGATAGCAATAATGAGAGTTATCAGCTTCCAATTAATACAACGATTAATATATCAATAATTAGAGATAAAAGATATGATAATGAATCTTTTGTAAAATTAATTATACCAGAAGGATTGCCTTATAAATACTTACGGGGATTTGTTTCTTCGAGGCTGAATAAAACTCTTGTATTAAGCTGGAGGTAAAAAATATGCAGTGTGATAATGCTCAGATAGTTGATGTTCGAGATAACGGAATGGTAATTGGACAAGATATAATTTGTTCTAAGAAAAAAAAGAGAATACTCGGTGGTTTTAGAAGTACAAAATTTGGATTTGATTTTCCTACTTGTTATGCTATTTGCATTGAGAGAATTAAAAATGGAAAGTTTATAAATAGGGAGTAGTTAAAAATGGTAATCAAAATTACTCCAATAGGCAATAATAGAAAAATTATACAATTTATTCCAACAATTGATTTAAGGCAAAGACATCCTAGACGTTGGCGGGCAGATGCAAAAATTGTAAAAGAAAAATATTTTAAGGATTGATTAATATGAAATTATTTAATAAAGAAAATACTGAAAAAGATAATCCTGTTAAACTTCGGCTTCAAGAGGTTTTGTGGGAGATTACAAGAAAATGTAATATGGATTGTAAATATTGTGGTAGTAAAGGGGTCAAAACTACTGAAAATCCTACAGATTCTCAAATAATGACTATTATAAGAGAACTTAAAAAATATCCTCCAGAAATTGTTACAATTACAGGGGGAGAACCAGGATGTCTTGATACAGAGATATTAGATAAAGTAATTGGCGATTTATCTGATGCAGGAATTAAGGTTAGAATAGTTACTAATGGAACATTTTTATCATATCGAAATTGGTATAAAAACTTTAATAAAGTTGAAATTATTGGGTTAAGTGTTAATGAACCTTGGCCATATTGGTTCGATTATGTAGATGGTATTGAAAAAGATTTAACTATTATTACTAATTTTGGTACTCATAATATTTTCTACTTTGATGAGTTAGCAAAATTCGTAAAAGATAATCATTTTAATACATGGCAAATTCAATTAACAATGGGCGAATTTTGTCTGCAACCGGAAGGAATTGAATATTTAAGAAATAAAATGAAGAAGCTAAATGGAATAAATTACATTTTATCTGATAATTTACAAGATGAGCATCTTTGCAGCGCGGGGATAAACTCTTGTAGTATTACCGCCGAAGGATTCGTATGTTATTGTCTCTCTGAAAGATCAAGGAACGAGGATTGTTCGGTTGGGATAGTTGGTAATCTCAATGAAGAGAGTCTTAAATCAATTTGGGAAACCCGATTTCAAGAAGCTAGATTTGGTACTGGATGGGGAAATAAGTGCAGAGATTGCATAAAATATCCCAAAATAAAAGAGTTAACTCCCACGATTTCTAAGAATTCTCATAAAACAAAGATTAAAAATATTTTCCCAGAGGATATATATATTCCAAAAGATGAAGAACCTTGGTGTCAACCTAGAGTAACTATGTATGGAGTAAATAGGGGAAATGTATTTAGCTATGGAGTTACTAACTGGGAGATTGTAAATGGGTCTGTGACTAGATACGAGGAACATAGAAAAAAATAGGAGCTATGTAAAAATGTTTAAAGATAGCCAAGAGTTAAATTCTCAAATTAAGGTTTGCCAAAAGTGTAAATTAGCTCAAGTTAGAGAAAAAGAAAATGGAAAAATAGTTATTGGAAGAGGGTCCAAAAATCCAAATATTTTGTTCGTGGGCGAAGGCCCTGGGCAAACCGAAATGCAAGAAGGTCGTCCCTTTTGCGGTCGAAGTGGAAAACTCTTGGATATTGCATTAGAAAAAAATAATATTAAAGATTATGCGATAGTAAACATAGTTAAATTTCATCCTCCAGGTAATCGTCCTCCAGAGAAAGATGAAATTGATGCCTGCAAATCTTGGTTAGAGGAACAAATAAAACTCCTTAATCCTAAGACAATTGTCCCTCTTGGAAATACAGCTCTTAAATTCTTTTTTCCAAAAAATGGTATAACTTCCTCTCACAAACAATGTTTTGAATTAAACGGTAGACAATTTATTCCATTATACCATCCTGCCTATATTTTAAGAAATCCGAGTATGAAAGATTCCTATATAAAGGATTTCACTATTTTAAATAATAATCCAAAACCTGTAAAAGGAGAATCTATCAAAGAAGAAATAAAAAAAAACCATATACCTCAGGAGATCTCTATAAAAAATTCTCAAGAGGATGTCTTGCCTTTCCACTTAAAAATTGATGGTCAATCTCAACCTTTTGTTCATTTACATAATCATACAGAACGAGGTTCTCCTGGGGATGTTTACAGAAATTTAGATGAATGGGCTATTGATCTTAAAGAAAAGGGCTTTGGCGCAGGCGCTTGCACAGATCATGGATCTTGTTCTGGATTATATTATTTCCAGAGAGCTATGCAAAAACAAAATATTAAGCCAATTCTTGGAGTAGAATTATGTATTAAAGAAGGAGCAAAAACATCGCATATGGTTTTACTTGTAAAAAATGAAATAGGATGGCAGAATCTTTTAAAAATTAGAAGAGAATCTTGGCTTAATAGAGACACGGGGAAAAAGGTAAGCAATAATAGTAGAAGCACTATTGAGAGTGTTTTAGAAAATCATGAAGGTCTAATTTGTTCCACCGCCTGCATAAACGGATTTTTAGGTTATAAAGTTAAGAATCAGCTTGAATATGAACCGATGATTCTTAAATTTAAAGAAGTATTTGGTGAGGATTTTTACCTAGAAGTGCAACCACATATAATTCCTGAACAAGTAATGGTTAACAAAGTAGTTATCCAACTTCACGAAAAATATAATATTCCAATTATAGTAACAGCAGATACTCATTATACACATAAAGAGGATAAAGAAATTCATAACATAGTGGAAGCCCTCAGATATAGAAGAGTATTTCACAAAGATGTTACTATAAATGATAACCCAGGATTTACAGGAAATACATACTATAATTTAACCTCAGAAGATATTGACCAACTGGTAGAAGAAAATCATAGTTATCTAAAACCTTATCTAACAGAGGCTATGGCAAATACAATAAGAATTGCAGAAAAATGCAATTTTATTCTTCCTAGTTCATATCAAAATACTTTACCTGAGATACCGGATGCAGAAGAATATGTTGCTCAAAAAATTGCCAGCAATATGCACTTAGTAGCACATCATGATCCAAAATTGATTCAAGAAAGATTGGATCTTGAATTAACTAGAATTCGAAATAAGAATTTTTTACCTTACTTTGTTATTGTAGCTCGTCTTTTTGAGTATGCAAAACTGCAAGGGATACCTTGCGGTCCTGGTAGAGGTAGCTCTGGAGGTTCACTTGTAAGTTATTTGCTAGGGATTACGAAAGTTGACCCCATTAGATTCAATCTTTTGTTTGAGAGATTTTATTCTGAAGCAAGAATTGATCCTCCAGATATTGATAGTGATTTTAGTCAAGAGAGAAGAGAAGAACTTATTGGCTATTTGAAGTCGCAATATGGTAATGATAATGTTTCTAATATTATTACCTTTTCAAAATGGAAGGGAAAAGGCGTATTTCGAGATGTTTGTAGAATTTATAATATTCCTTTGTCCCAAGTCAATTTAGTAGCAAAATTTATTGAATCCACAAAAGAAGGACATGATATCCAAGAAGCAATTGACAAAAACGATATTGTAAGAGAATTTTATGTAACTAATCCTAAAGTAATGGATATAGCAAAAGCTTTAGAAGGACATACAAATTTTTATGGGAAACATGCCGCTGGTATAGTTATTTGTCCTAATTTAGCTCAAAAAATTCCATTGGAAGCAATTAAAGATGCTGAATTAACTTCATGGGAGAAGGATGCTCTTGGAGAACTAGGAATTATTAAGCTAGACTTGCTTGGATTATCAATTCTAGATGAAATAGATAGAACTATTACTAATGCTAACCTAACTTGGGAAGATTTGCCTTATGAGTTTGAAGATCAAAAAACATATGATTTACTGAATAAAGGATTAACAATGGGACTACACCAATTAGAAACTCTTGCTGCTACCCAATATTCTCTTAAAGTAAATCCTCAGAATTTTGAAGAAATTGTAGATATTAGTACAATCAATCGTCCGGGACCAATACAAGCTGGAGCTGCAAAGGAATATGTCTTAAGAAAGCAGGGAAAACCTTGGAAAACCTATCATCCTTTGATAGAAGATATTACAAGGACAACTAAAGGGCTTATTTTAACTCAAGAGCAGGTTATGCAAATTTGCGTAAAAATTGGAGGTTTCTCTTGGGCTGAAGCAGAAAAAATAAGAAAAATTATTGGAAAATCAAAAGGCTCTGCGGCTCTCAATGAGAAAAGAGAACAATTTGTAAAAGGAGCTATAGAAAAGAATAATTTAACATCTGAAGAAGCCGAAGATTTATTTGATAAAATTTATACCTTTGGAGGATATAGTTTTAATCGTAGCCACGTAGTAGCTTATTCTATACTCACTTACTGGTCAGCTTGGCTCAAAGCAAATTATCCACTTGAAACTTTTGCAGCTTTCATGGATAATGCAAATAGTGAACAATTGGCCATTTATATTAGAGAAGCCCAAGAAATGGGGATTATTATAAAACCTCCTTCGATGGAATCTCCATATATAAATAATTCATTTAACAAAGAAAAAAATACTGTCTATATAGGTCTTCACTTATTACAACAAATTGGTGAATCTGAGGCACAAGTAATTATTAGTAGCGGAAAATCTTTTGCTAGGCTTAAGAAAAATGTATCAGAAAGAACTCTGAAAATATTAATCGAAGTAGGATATTTTGATTCTATTGAATCTAACAGAAAACAACTTTATAGAAATTTAGAGTTATCAAAGAATACATTATCTAGATTTTTAGAGGAACAAACTGTCTATCAAGATTGGTCTACAAATGAAAAGTTGACAAGAATGAGAAAACATCTATCTTGGCCTCATAGTAGCTCCGAACTACCAGAAACTATATATGACAAAAACATAATTACATTAGATCAGTATAATAAGGAAAGGGATGCAATAGAGACACCTATTTTGTTGAAGGGTTGGATTTACAACATCCGAGAATTTGATTCTAAAGATGGGAATAGTAAAACAGCTTATTTAGAATTTGGAGATGGATCTTCTGGTGCCAGAATTGCTCTTGTTCTGCCCTACGGATTATTTAATACATATAAAAATGTAGTAGAACAAGTTAAGACTGGGGAACTAGTTGACCCTATAATGGTATTGGTTAATCCTTACTTTAATTCATTTAAAGTGGGATTACATAAAAAAGAGGGAAAACTGAATATTTTAAAGATATTTAAATCAGGAGAACAAATTCCAGATAAAATACTGAGAGTATTAAATTTAGAAGAACTACAATTAAAGAAAAATCAGATGGTGATAACTAGTACTCAATTTGGTACAAGTAAAAAAGGAAACCAATATTGTGTAACCACCACAATTGATCATCTAGGATTTTCTGGTAAGGGATTAATTATGATGAACAAAAGTCCCATTACACCAGATATTGGTGGAATAATTAATGGTAGATGGAGTGAAGAAGGATTTTTAACGGGGAATTAAAATGAAAAAAACTGTAAAAATTAAAGTAAAGGATCATACAGAAGAAATTATGATACCTTATAAAAGAACGATTTATAAATATATAGATCAAGAAATGAACGCCTGTGATAAATGTGGTAAAGCTTATATAGATACTCTCCCTATATGTATAGGATGTGGGAGAACATTGTGTTATCTATGTAATCATAATGATGATTTAAAACATGTTCAATTATGGGTAGGAACCCAAGAAGAATATGGAGATAATTATCATATTGAAGGATCAGAAGATTTTGATACGGAATATTTTTACCTATGTCCTATCTGTAAGGAAAATCCACCCGAAAAAATTAGTTTTATGAATAAACAGAAAATAATTGATGATTTTGAAGATAAAATTAAAAAAGTGACCCAGGAAATGATAATTGATGTTAGAAAAGTAAAAAGAAAGCAAAACCTTTAAATATCAATCCAACAAACATATAAGATAGAGGTGCATTAAAAGATGGATACGGAAAAAACGGCAACCGATTTGATGATGGATTTTTTTAGAGATCCTATAAACTTAAAAGTATT
>Ga0172381_10006774_pt1 | contig 11444 bp, 9 predicted proteins | sample Leawel6488metaG_FD_119754 | JGI IMG/M metagenome (GOLD analysis project Ga0172381, IMG submission 119754) | Leachate microbial communities from a municipal landfill in Southern Ontario, Canada - Leachate well 64-88 metaG | ecosystem: Engineered > Solid waste > Landfill > Unclassified | place... | reverse complement strand
CGAAGAAGTCCGGCTCAAGCTGTGGAAGTATTATGTTTATAGTTATAAACGTGATTATGCCGTACCTCTTATTTTGCTTGATGCCGAAATTCCGGAAAATAGCGGTAAAATGAGCGCTCTTACCGACCAGTTATATCGTAGCGAAAATTCCTGGATTAAGCTTATGCAGCGGATAGTTTTAGGTTTTGGAGGCGTGACTGCGTTAAAAGAATTAGGATATCCTATTGAAGCTTTTCATCTTAACGAAGGCCATGCGGTTTTTGCGTTTGTGGAAAAAGCGCGCGGCAATAATGGCGTTGAATTGGAAGATCTAAAAAAGAAGTTTTGTTATACTTGCCATACTCCGGTCCAGGCCGGACACGACCGTTTTTCAGAGGGAGATATCCGGAATGTTTTCCGGGATGAAGATGCTGATCTGATCCGGAAATTTGGCAGGGAAGATTCAGGGATGATCAATCTCACGCTTTTGTCTATGAATATCGCATCTTCCATTAACGCTGTTTCGAGAAGGCACCAGGAAGTCATGCAATTGCAGTTTCCCGAATATAAGGATAGAATAAAATATGTTACTAACGGAGTGCATCCTTATACCTGGATCTCTAAAGACTTTTTAGAGCTATTTAAGCGTTTTCATTCTACGCTTGGCGATATCGAGACTAATCCCATGGCGCTCGCTAAGGTTCAGTCTTTAAAAAATAACCAGGAATTCCGTAGCCAGGTATGGTTAGCGCATCAGGCTAATAAGGAACGTTTCTGCAATTTATTCGGAAAATGGAAGCTGAAAAAAGATATATTTACTATCTGTTGGGCGCGCAGGATTGCCGCTTATAAAAGGCCCAGCCTTATTTTAAACGATATTGAAAGGTTAATCGCGATCGCTAAGAAAGTCGGCCCGTTGCAGATAGTCTTGGCGGGTAAGGCGCATCCTAATGATAATCTCGGGTTTACTTTTATTAATGAAATGCTGGATAAAGTGGATGCTTTAGGCGATGATAATTATGATCTTTTAAAAATAACGATTCTTGAGAATTATGACATTTATCTCGGGCAGTTGCTTACTTCCGGCGTTGACCTCTGGTTAAATAATCCTTATCCGCCATTTGAAGCTTCCGGGACAAGCGGGATGAAAGCGATACTAAATGGCGTGGCTCAGTTGACTACTCTTGATGGCTGGGTTGTTGAGGCGGAAGATAAAGGTATAGGCAGGATTTTCGGGCACCGTTATAATAATGATAAGATCGGGAGCGAGTTCGACCGTTATATGAAAGATGATGCCGAAGCACTTTATAATTCCCTTGAGGAAATGGCAGCTTTGTATTATACAACCTTTCATAATAAAATTAACCTTTCTTCCGGATGGATTGATATAATGATAAATTGTATTGCTACAGGCGCGCATTTTAATACCTATAGAATGCTGGATGAATACAAGCATTTAATCTGGGATGCCTGCGGCAAAGAAAAGAAGATAGCTAAAGTTTAAGGAAGGATGGCAGAGTGGTCGAATGCGGCGGTCTCGAAAACCGTTATCCTGAAAAGGATCGCAGGTTCAAATCCTGCTCCTTCCGTTCGATTTTTCCGACAAGGAAAAATCGAACGGCACCAAAGCGAACGTAATACCGCGATAAGCGGGATAGTGAGCGTGGTGCTCGTAGTTTAGAAGGATTCGACCAATAAACTATTTAAATCTTTTGGAGAGGTGCCGGAGCGGTCGAACGGGCATGTCTGGAGAACATGTGAGCCGCAAGGCTCCCAGGGTTCGAATCCCTGCCTCTCCGCCAATTAGGATATGGAGATTTTCTGAAATGGATATTCCACGGATATTTAACATTACTGAAAGTGCTCATCGTATCCATAACCCGATTACACCCGAGAAGCTCGCTACTCTCGGGGCAGCGCTGCGTCTGGAAACGGGGACTCGAGTGCTCGACCTCGGTAGCGGTTCGGGTGAGATGTTATGCACCTGGGCACGCGATTACGGCGTCATCGGCACTGGCATTGACATGAGCCAGTTGTTTACCGAACAAGCGAAACTTCGCGCTGAAGAACTCGGTGTCGCCGATCAAGTCAAGTTTATCCATGGCGATGCTACTGGCTACATCTCTGACGAGAAGGTCGGTGTTGCGGCCTGTGTCGGTGCTACTTGGATCGGCGGGGGAGTTGCCGGCACGATCGCGCTTCTGGCGCGGAGCCTGCGCAGAGGAGGGATCATCCTTATCGGCGAGCCCTACTGGCGGCAGTTACCGTCGACGGAAAATATTGCCAAGGAGTGTTTTGCTACTTCAATCTCCGACTTTCTTATACTTCCAGAACTGCTCGCGTCTTTTGGCCGTTTTGGCTACGACGTTGTTGAAATGGTTCTGGCTGACCAGGACGGTTGGGACAGATACGAGGCGGCCAAATGGCTCACCATGCGCCGATGGCTTGAAGCCAATCCCGGAGACGAGCTCGCTAAAGATGTTCGAGAAAAACTAAGTTCTGAACCCGAGCGCTACGCCGCTTACACGCGTGAATACCTGGGTTGGGGTGTGTTCGCGCTGATGCCGCGGTGATTTGTTGGTATATCCGGCCTAATTTGATTATCTAAGTAGCTCATTATTTAAATAATATAGCCGTAGTAAGATTCTAATTTTGGTGGTTCTTGGTTTTTATAGGCTTACAGAAGACGGGTTCATTAAGGGCGATAAGCTAACCTATACTCGATCTATATTTTACACCTTTATAACTATTTATTTTGTAATGAGTTGTAGGGTGATAGAGAAAACGCCATGATTATCTGCCCAGATTATGCCTATGAATAGAAGACAGATAGAAAATAGCACAATTTTTAGCCCTCTGTGATAAAATATATTACAGAGGGTTTTTTGTTTAAGTAGAATTATAAAGAAAGGTGGCCTATGTTTTCTATATATAATTTAAAGCCGCGATTTCAAAAAATACTTATGCCGGCTATGGAGCGTCTGTGGCAGGCAGGAATTACGCCTAATCTCGTCACATCTATAGCGTTTTTAGGTTCATTTTTAACCGGGATATTTATCATTACTAATAAGCATCAATTATGGAGTTTACTAATATTGCCGGTTTGGTTATTTATCCGGATGGCTTTAAATGCGATTGATGGGATGATGGCTAGGCAATTTCATTTATCGACTCCGTTGGGAGCAGTTTTGAATGAAACAGGGGATGTCCTCGCGGATATTTTTCTTTATCTTCCTCTGGTCGTTTTTTATCCTGGTACGATATGGGCTTTATATCTTTTTGTGCTTGTTGCCGTGTTGTCAGAATTTTGCGGGGTTCTTTGCCAGGCATTGGGAACTATTCGTTGTTATGATGGGCCTATGGGTAAAAGTGATAGGGCTTTTTTTGTTAGTGTGTTGGCGTTAGCGACTTTTATTTTTCCTCGGATCATTGCATGGTGGAGTAATTTGTTTTATTTAGCTTCCATTTTGTGTCTTTTAACTTGTTGGAAAAGGCTTAGGCATGGTTATTTCCTTTTAAAGAAAGGAAGATGAGCATGAAAAATGTCTTTTTGTCTCTAGGGTCTGCGCAGCAAGCTGGTGTTATTATCCTATTTCTACTGGTATTGGCGTCTTTGGTGGTTGGTATTTTAAAGATGGCTAGACCGGGAAAAGATTGGCTTGAGCTTAGTAATCGTATTAAGGCTTGGTGGATCATGTCCGGAGTTTTTCTGATAGCCATGTCTGTGAGTCAAAAAGTTTCAATTATTTTCTTTGCTTTTATGAGCTTTTGGGCTTTGAAAGAATATTTTACGATTCTGACGACACGGCGCTCTGACCACCGCGCAATCTTTTGGGCTTTTTTGACGATACCTATTCAGTATTATTGGATTTCGATTCATTGGTATGGAATGTTTTTGATCTTTATTCCTGTATATATGTTTCTTTTTCTTCCGATCCGACTTGTTCTTGTTGGTGAGATGCAGGGTTTCTTAGCTGCCACGTCGCGTATCCAATGGGGCATCATGGCGTTCGTTTTCGGTTTAGGTCATATTGCCTATCTTTTAACCTTACCGCAGTTGCAGGGAACTAAAGTTAACGGATCGGCTTTAGTATTCTTTCTTGTTCTAATGACTGAGATGAACGATGTCTTTCAGTATATATGGGGAAGAACGTTAGGAGCCCATAAGATACTGCCATTGGTGAGCCCTAAGAAGACCTGGGAGGGTTTTTTAGGCGGGGTTTTTTCAACGATGATTTTAAGCGTTGTCTTTAGATTCCTAACGCCGTTTTCTATCTTCTGGGCTTTAGCAATCGGAGCGATTATTGCTGCTGTGGGTTTTTGCGGAGATGTTGTTATGTCCGCTGTAAAAAGGGATGCTGGGGTCAAGGATTTCGGGCAGCTTATTCCTGGACATGGCGGGATGCTTGATCGCGTTGATTCGCTTTGTTTCACTGCTCCCGTGTTTTTCCATATCACGGTATATTTTTATTACGCTCATCTCTTATGATAAATCTGGCGCAGATTATCTTTTTTCTGCTTATTGTAAAGCCATTTATGGCTTTTTTTATCGGTTTAAGGGTTTACGGCCGTAAGAATATTCCCAATAAGTATCCATTTATTTTAGTCGCTAACCATTCTAGCCATTTAGACGCTATTGCTTTATTAGGGCTGTTTCCTCTTAAAACTCTGAAGAATGTGCGGCCTGTTGCGGCGTTTGATTACTTTGAAACCAATAAACTTAGGAGTTTTTTCGCGCATACATTCTTCAATATTATTTCTATCCGTAGAAAAGATTTATCTAAGCATGAAGACCCTTTATTGCCTTTAGAAAAAGCGCTGGATAATGGCCAATCGCTTATTTTTTTTCCAGAAGGGACACGATCGTTGACGGGTGAGATTGGACAGTTTCATTCGGGGGTCATCCATCTTCTTGAAAGAAAACCCGAAATTCCTTTAGTTCCAGTCTATTTGTCTAATATGGCGCGTACTCTTCCTAAAGGTGAAACTATCCCTGTGCCTTTTTTCTGTGATTTGCATATCGGAGGCATGATTTCTCTGCGCGGTACTCGTAGTGAGATGCTTAAGGCTATTCGCGATGCCTTAATTTTATTGCAGGAGGGAGAAGACTCGCATGCTTAGGGCTGTTGCTTTTTTATGGGGATTTCTTGAAGCAACGGTTTTTTTCTTAGTTCCCGATGTTTATTTGACAGGGGTTGTTTTAAAAGCGGATTCAAGAAAGATCTTGGTGGCATTTTTCTATTCTTTGTCTGGGGCTCTCTTGGGAGGAGCTATTTTATATGCTTTTGCTTTCTCCCATCCTTTGAATACTTTAGATTGGTTCGATCATATACCCGGAATTTCGACAAAATTAATTCAGAATGTACGAGTGAATATTTCAGCTGAAGGCCTTACAAGCATGTTTAAGGGGATGTTTCAGGGTGTTCCTTATAAGTTATTTGCTGCTGCCTGGGGTGAGAAAGGTGGTAATCTATCGTTATTTATCTTTTTGACTATTGTAGCTAGGGGATCTAGATTTATCTTCTCTATTTTAGTGGCAGCCTTTCTAAAGATTTTGGGCACAAGGTTCGTTAAAAACTGGAATACATGGCGGTGGATTGCATACTCAATGTTTTGGTCTATATTTTATACTGTTTATTTCTACTATATGCATAACAAATCGTGACGTTTTTTACGGCTAAAGGGGGTTTAAATGCTAACTGCTAAAGTTAAGGCTTTGCTTGTGACAATAACCCAACTTTTATTTGTAGCTTGGCTTCATCTAGTAGCTATATTAGCTATGGGTTCGGCAATATTTCCTGGTATTCTGTTGATTTATTATGTATGGACCCACACCTTTGTCTATTTTATTATTTTTCGCGTGTGGTTATTCTGCGTTAGTTTAGTTCTGGCTTATTTTGTATATGGCTTTAGCTTGATTTTTATTTTAGGATTATTAAGAATAGTTTTAAGATTGAATCTTAAAGAAGGAGAATATCAGATAGCCTCGATAGGAATGATGAGGTGGATGTTTATCAATGCATTATATACTATTGTTTCGATTACATTTATGGATTTTATCCTACTTACTCCAATTGCACCTTTGTTTTTTAGTTTAATGGGGGCTAAGGTAGGTAAAAACGTACAAATTAATTCAAAGATCTGCGCAGATTTATCTCTTCTTGAAATAGGGGACAATACGGTTATAGGAGGGCATGCTACAGTAATCTGCCATTCTTTTGAGCGTAATAGGTTGATATTGCGCAAAATTAAGATCGGCAAAAATGTTGTTATCGGTTTGAATTCCGTAGTCTTAGCCGGAGCAGAGATCGGAGATGGGGCCTTTATTACTGCAGGCGCTGTTTTAGGTAGAAACAAGCAGGTTGAGCCTCATAGTGTTTATGCGGGAGTTCCTGCCGAATCCACAAAAGAAAGGAGGGAACGCGATAAGGCATGAAAAAGAAAATAAATTTAGATACAATTACAATTACCGATATCATGGAGGCGATAAACAAGAACTATGGTGATATCACTGCTCTTCAGATAAAAGATCAAGATGGGTCATTTAGAAAGATCTCTTATGTGGAATTGGGCAGGCGGACAGTTGATGTTTCTTCTAATCTTATCAAATTAGGGATAGTAAAAGATGACAAAATTGCGATATACTCAGAGAATAGGCCTGAGTGGTCTGTAGCTTTTTTCGGTATTGTTTGTGCTTCCGCTACAGTTGTACCTGTAGATGTTAAGCTTAGTGAAGCCGAAGTGCAGTTTATCCTAAGCAATAGCCAAGCTAAATGTATATTCGTGAGTAAAAAACACTTAGAAGTTATTGATAAAATAAGGCAGAGTCTTCCGGAATTGAAGCATATCATTGCTATAGATGACAACGAGAGGCAGGATATGATTAAATTGAAAGATTTGAAGCTTACCAGCGAAGAAAACAAGAACCGGCCGATACACGAGGAAGATACCGCGTTAATAATCTATACTTCCGGTACTACGGGATCAGCTAAGGGGGTTGAGCTCACTTTCAGGAATTTAATGTTTCAAGTCAGGTCTTTAAGTGAAGTGATCGATTATAAGATTGGCGAACAGTTCCTTTCTATTCTGCCTTTAAACCATACGCTTGAGCTGACTGGAGGGCTTATTGCTCCTTTGTATGCCGGCGCCTGTATTACATACTGCGATAGTGTAAAGCCTACCCGTATACTTTCCCTTATGCAAGAAACACATACAAGGATGATGATTTGTGTTCCCCTTGTATTGAAGATGCTCTATGATGGGATTATGGACAAAATAGCTAAGATGCCTATGTATAAACAAAGAATTTTTAATGGTTTATTAAATTTTTCCAAAGATTTGCTTAAGCTTAATATCAGAATAGGCCGCCTATTATTCTGGAATATACATCGGCAGTTCGGTGGGTCTCTGCATGGATTCATGAGCGGAGGAGCTCCGTTAAATATAGATGTTGAGATAAATTTCAATGCTTTAGGTTTTAGGATATTACAAGGTTATGGCCTTACTGAAACCTCACCTGTTATAACTGTTAACACTTATAAACAGAATAGGTTTGGTTCGGTTGGAAAGCCGCTTCCCGGAGCAAAGGTTAAAATACTGAAGGAAAATGATAGTTCTAAGGATGGAGAGATATTGACTAGGGGTAATCATGTTATGAAAGGGTATTTTCGTAACCCGGAAAAGACAGTGGAGGTTATTAAGCACGGTTGGTTCCATACAGGTGATTTAGGATATCTTGATAAAGACGGATTCTTATATATATCGGGAAGGATCAGGAATCTTATTGTACTTGGGGCAGGGAAAAAAGTCTTTCCGGAAGAAGTAGAAGACGTAATGAGCAGGAGTCCTTTGATTAAAGAAATTTGTGTTTTGGCTAAAGTTGCTACGAAAGGAGTTAGACAAGGATGCGAAGAAGTTTACGCCGTGGTTGTTCCTAACCTTGATGCATTTGAACAAGGTGAGCGTACAGACATACAGAAAATTAAGGATAAGGTTACGAAAGAGCTCTCTCGCCTTAGTGAAAATTTGGCTGATTATAAAAGGATAGTAGATTTCGAAATTTGGAATGATGAGCTTCCCAAAACAGCTTCTCGGAAAATAAAGAGAAAAGTCGTATCGGAAATGATAATTAAATAAGCGAATATTATTATGAAACTATCAAAAGGCATTTTAGTAACACAGGATAAACAAAATATTTCTTATGAACACGCATCAAACAATCATGATCGAGTTGTCATAATCGCACATGGGTTTTACAATAGTAAGGATGCAGTTTTACTGCAAGAGTTAAAGAATAAGTTGTTGGATGAGTATGACGTATTTATGTTTGATTTTAGGGGCCACGGAAAGAGCAGTGGGCTTTTTAGTTGGATAAGCAATGAAGGTAAAGATTTAAATGCATCCTTAGATTATATAGAAGGAAAATATAAAAAAACTGGATTAATTGCTTTTTCTTTGGGGGCAAGCATAGCGATTAACGTTTTAGCCCAGGATAAACGAGTTGATTCGCTTATATGTGTAAGCGGGGTTTCGGATTCTTATAGAGTTGATTATAATTTTTGGAATTTAGATTTAAAAGGAGACTTGGTGTATACTTTATTTACTCCAGATGGTCTAAGGGGAAGAGGTTTCAGGCCGGGGGCTTTTTGGCGTAAGAAACAAAAGCCAATAGATAATATAGGTAAATTAACTATCCCAGTTTGTTATATCCACGGAGAAAAAGACTGGGTAGCTAAACCATGGCATTCTAAAGTTCTCTTTGAGAAAACACAAACAAAGAAGAAGATTGTTATTATAAAGAATGGCTCACACGCAGAGTATCTGATGAAAGAATCAAAAGAAGAACTTGTTAACGAAATAAGAACTTGGTTTGCATCTACGATGCGCTAGAGTATTATGGTAGAATCGGGTAATATCCAGATTTAAAGTTGTGTTTGTTATAAAAGTATATTGTTGCAATATGTTGATATGTCGACGGAGAGGCAGATTTATTTGGTTGACTCCTTACTTTTCTGCCAATTAGGAGCGGAGTTTTTTATAATAAAACTCCGGATAGGTTATGAGAAATTTAGAAAAAGTGAGAACGCTTCTTGGGGTTGGTTTTTTGTTAGCGGTATTGGTATTTTCGAAAAGTTCTGTTTTGGCCCAGGAAGATGGCCTTCCGCTGCATTTTTTTACTGTTCATTGCGAACCGCCTACAGCGAAGAACCGGTTTTTTGCGGCATTAACCCGGATGGTCCAACTTGCCGATGACTACTCGATAAAACTAACCATAGAATTCACGCCTCAGTGGGCCGAAATGATTATTCAAGACAAGACAAAATTAGCTTTAGTGCAAAGTTGGCGGGAGAGCGGACACGAGATAGGCGCCCATCATCATCCTGTGCAGCACAGGGGCACTTGGGATGGTTATACCAGTAGGAAGGATATGGCAGGTGACGCGCGTTACCGGGGGACAATGGATGATTTTATTAAGTTGCTCAATGAGCTTGTCTATCCTGAAAAGATAAAAACTTTAGGTAGTCCTGATGAGGCTGACTGGGTAAGAGGCGTTCCTTACCGGACCGAAGGGACCGAAGCGGGAGGCGCTGTCGGTATTCCTGTGCGGTTAACCCTTAATGGCACTACTGTGTATGATATAGGGTATGGATATTTGGGCAACAAGCAGCGGCTCATGCTTTTAAAGAACAAGTATAGGACTGCCAGGCAAGACCAGGTCTTCGGCGTAGTAACTCACGCATTTAATTATTTAGAAGATCCTCAACTTATCAAGGCTTGGTTTGAATTTATAAAACAACAGGATCCCGAGGGTAAGCGTAATAGTACCGTCTCGGAGATAATGGAAGAGATGGCAGCCGCGACAGCGGCGCAAGAATAAAATATTTTCGTGTGTCTATAAAATCTTTTGATCCTTTCGTAACTTAATACCCCGCAATATCTTAAATTACTCTCGTAAAAAATAATCTATCACTATAACTGGAATGGGCCTGTCAGAAAATCCCTTACTATTTTGAAATAAGAGTGGTATAATTTGGGAAAAGGGGGCGTTATAAGGACATGTTAAGGCCAGTAGTGATAATTTTTAAAGGCAATCTTTTTAAAAGATAATATTGCCTTTTTTGTCTGAAAGCATCTAAGGAGCCGGGTGATAATTTTACGATGATACCGATCGAAACTATTTTATTATGGGTTGCGATTCTGATATTTCTAAGCGTTGTTTCAAGCAAGCTTTCGGATAGATTTGCCATACCGGTTTTGCTGCTATTCTTAGCGATTGGTATGCTCGCCGGTTCAGAGGGGATAGGCAAGATTTATTTTGATAACGCGCCATTGGCAAAATCCATCGGCGTAGTTGCCCTGGTTTTTATTATTTTCTCCGGAGGCTTAGATACTAATTGGAAGGCTACTAAACCGGTTATTCTGCCGGGTATTATGCTCTCTACTTTCGGGGTCCTTCTGACGGCAGTTATAACAGGTTTTTTTGCTGTTTATATCCTGAAATTCTCTATTTTTGAAGGCATGCTTCTCGGCTCTATAGTCTCTTCAACTGACGCCGCCGCGGTATTCACTATTTTAAGATCAAAGCGCATAAACCTTAAAGAACCGTTAAAGCCATTATTGGAATTTGAATCCGGCAGTAATGATCCTATGGCTGTTTTCTTAACGGCAAGTTTTATCAGCCTCTTGACGATAAAAGAGATGAATATTTTCTCTCTAATTCCTATGTTCATACTGGATATGGGTATGGGAGCGTTGATAGGCTATTTGATGGCAAGATTTATCCTGCTCTTCCTCAAGCACCTGAAGTTGGAATATGATGGGCTCTATCCGGTAATTATGATTGCGCTTGTTTTACTAACATACACAATTACGGTATCTCTTAAAGGCAATGGTATTTTAGCGGTATATATAGCGGGTTTAATCTTAGGGCAGAAAGAATTCCCGAACAAAAAGACGATTATGAAATTTCATGATGGTTTAGCCTGGTTAATGCAGATCATTATGTTCGTAACTTTGGGTTTGCTGGTCTTCCCCTCGCATATCGTTCCGCTAATGGGGGCCGGGTTATTGCTTACATTCCTCTTAATGATCGTTGCCCGTCCTATCAGCGTATTATTCTGCTTATTGCCATTTAAGATCGATTTACGCAAAAAAGCCATGGTTGCCTGGGTGGGCCTTAGGGGGTCAGTTCCGATTATTCTGGCTACTTTTACTTTTATGGCAGGCATATCCCGGGCGGATACTATTTTTAATATAGTCTTTTTCGTTGTTTTTGCCTCCGTCCTTATCCAGGGAGCGTCAATTCCGTTAGTTTCAAGATTATTGAGATTAAGCGTTCCCTGGTCGAGAAGGAAGAGTTATCCTATTGAGTTTGAAAGAACAGAGGCTATCGACGCTGATTTAAATGACGTAATTGTTCCGTATGATTCGGAGATTGTCGGTAAGAAGATAAGTGATTTAGGGGT
>Ga0172381_10006773_pt1 | contig 11447 bp, 13 predicted proteins | sample Leawel6488metaG_FD_119754 | JGI IMG/M metagenome (GOLD analysis project Ga0172381, IMG submission 119754) | Leachate microbial communities from a municipal landfill in Southern Ontario, Canada - Leachate well 64-88 metaG | ecosystem: Engineered > Solid waste > Landfill > Unclassified | place... | reverse complement strand
GCGCAGGAAGGCTCCATATTCATCGCGGGCGCGGCCGTGCAATGGCTCAGGGACGGGTTGAAGATAGTCACGACGGCCGCCGAGACCGAGAAATTAGCTAAGAAAGTAAAGGATACGGGCGGAGTGTATTTTGTGCCGGCATTCGTGGGCCTCGGTGCGCCGTATTGGGACTCGCAAGCCCGCGGCACACTGACCGGCATAACCCGCGGCACGAACAGGTCGCACATCATCCGCGCTACTCTTGAGGCGATAGCCTACCAGGTAAAAGATATTGTAGATATCATGGAGAAGGAGACCGGAAACCGCCTTAAATCACTGCGAGTGGATGGCGGCGCATGCCGCAATGATTCGCTTATGCAGCTCCAATCTAATATCCTCGGCATTAAGATCGTGCGCCCCAGGATAACCGAAACGACCGCGAAAGGCGCGGCAATGCTTGCGGGCCTGGCGGTAGGGTTCTGGAAGTCATCGGCGGAGCTCAGGAAAACACTCTCAACCGAAAAAACTTTTTCATCCCGCATGAGCAAACCGGCCCGGGATGCGCTCTATGCCGGTTGGCTTGCCGCGGTCCGGAAGGCAAGAGCGATATGAAGCGCGACATAGCGGGGCTGAAAGCCGGGCAATTTGACCTGCTGGTCATAGGCGGCGGCATAAACGGCTGCGCCATTGCGCGCGACGCATCACTGCGCGGCCTGAAGACCGCTCTCATCGAAAAGGATGACTTCGCCTGCGGCGCGAGCGGCAAATCCACCAAGATAATCCACGGCGGCATCCGCTACCTCGAACAATTTAACTTAAACCTTATTTACGAAGCCCTGCATGAACGCGGGACATTATTAAGGACAGCCCCGGGCATGGTATGGCCGCTCGAGTTCATCATCCCTGTATACAAAGGCGACCCGCGTCCGCTGATAATGATGCGGACGGGCGTATTCATATATGACCTGCTGGCAGGCAGGTCGAATATCCATTGCCATCGTCCGTTGAATAAGAGCGAACTTACATTATTTGAACCGAGTATCACCCCGAAGGGATTAAGGGGCGGCGTTATGTATTGCGATGCCCAGATGGACGACATTCGCCTGTGCCTCGATAACGCGATATCCGCCTTTCAGGCGGGTTGCTGCGTGGCGAACAAGGTGGAGGCGGAAGGATTCGTAAAGAGGGAAGGAAGAGTAGGGGGAGTGGAAGTTAAAGACACTCTTACCGGTGAAAAGTTCACCATCCGGGCGCAATATGTCGTTAATTCTACCGGTGCCTGGTCGAACCGCCTGGTATGGGCCGATGAGCCGCACGCGCCCGCGATAACCAGGCCCACAAAAGGCATCCACCTGATCTATAAGAAACTTCCGATAACCCGCGCGATGCTCTTTTCCGCGCGCAAAGACAAGAGGATATTCTTCGCCATCCCGTGGCGCGATTATACGCTGATAGGCACGACCGACACCGATTTTGACGGCTCGCCGGACGAGGTCTATGCCGAGCGTTCCGATGTCGAATACCTGCTTGATGAGATCCGCAGGGTCTTCCCCGATGAAAATATAAGCAAAGAGGGCGTCATAACCACATACGCCGGCCTGCGTCCGCTCATGAACACGCAAGGTATCGCTCCGTGGAAGGTTTCCAGAGAACATTTCATTAAGGAATCCGGCTCCGGGCTTATTTCGGTGGTCGGGGGAAAATACACGACCTACAGGCGCCTTGCCCAGCAGCTGGTCGACCTCGTGATCCGGAAGTTTGAAGGCAGGGCCTTTAAGCCATGCGAAACGGCCGTACAGGGGCCTTCTCCTGCCAAAACGAAAGGGGAGGGGGACCTGCGCGCGCAAATGGAGTATGCCGTGAACCATGAGATGGCCGTCAGCTTGACCGACCTTCTTGCACGCCGCCTCCAACTTTCTATGACACCTTCGCGCGGCCTCGATGTCTACGAGGAAGCCGGCCGTATCATGGGTGAATTATTAAATTGGTCCGCCTCGCAGGTGGAATATGAGATCCAGGCGTACAAATACGAAATAAGGAGGAATACAGAATGTCTTACTTAAGATTGTTTTGTGTTTGCCTTGCGGTACTCAGCATGGCCGTCGAGTCTTCCGCCTGCACCGATTTCCAGGTCAAAGCCAAGGACGGCAGTGTCGTCATAGGTCGTTCGATGGAATTTCCCACGGAACTGCATTCAAGGATCGTAGCGGTCCCTCGCGGCCGTCAATTCACCAGCATCGGGGACAAGGGCGTAAAGGGCCTCACCTGGACGAATAAGTACGGATTTTTAGGGGTCGAAGCGCTTAACATCAAAGACGGCTATGTCGAAGGCATAAACGAAAAGGGCCTGGCCTATGACGCCCTGATGTTTACCGGCGCGGTGTACCAGCCGGCGTCACCTGGGAAGTTCGTCACTATCATCGACCTATGCTCATGGATAATGGGTAATTTCGCGACCGTGGACGAGGCGAGGGCGGCTTTGCCTTCGATAAATGTCGCGGACATAACTATCAAAGAGATGCACGGCCAGTTGGGCCTGCACATCGCCTTGCACGACGCCTCCGGCAAGAACCTGGTCATTGAGTTCATAGACGGGAAGGTAAACGTCTATGACAACCCGCTGGGGGTAATGACCAACCGTCCGGATTTCCCGTGGCAAATGAATAACCTGCGCAATTATGTCAATCTTGACGCCCACGACAGGAAGGACAGGATGCTCAACGGCGTAAAGATAGAGCCGACCGGCGTAGGCAGCGGCATGCTCGGCCTGCCCGGTGACTGGACACCGCCTTCGCGGTTCGTGAAGATAGCTTACTGCGTTGACGCGGCCCAGCCGGCAAAAGATTCCGCCGAGGCTGTAAACCAGGCTGAACACCTGCTGAACGCCGTAGATATTCCCAAAGGGGTAATCAAGGAGAACCCCGCGCCGTTCGTGAGGATGGAAGGCTTCGCCCAGTGGGTGGTCATCAAGGACCTGACCAACCTCGTGCTGTATTACAAGACCTATGACAACACCGCCTGGAAGGAGGTGGACCTGAAGAAATTCGACCTCAACCCCGGCGCCCCGCAGAAAGCCATACCCATAGACGAAAAACCCCTGGATGCTGTTGATGTGAGCGGCCAGTTGAAATAGGGGGAATATAGAAGAGATGAGACGCAGCCCCTGGAAACTTATATTGATAACCTTGCTATTCTTAGCTCCAATTTTTAATATTGAAGCTGGGGTCGAAGGGATAAAGTCTGTCCAGCGGGAAGTACGCAACAATAGCAGTATGAAATATTGGATATTAATCCCCAAAAATATTCCAAAAGAAGGTTATGGTCTCGTGGTTGTGCTTGCGGGTGGTGATGGCGATGGGGGAAAGTATGTGCCATTTTGGGAAAATGTCATTAGGAGATCGTTAGAAGATAGATATATAGTGGTTTTGCCGGTTGCCCCTAAATGGGATAAGGACCAGGAAATAACCTGGCCCACAGATAAATATAAGGATATTGTCAAGGGCATGCAGTTTACAACCGAGCAATTTGTCTCCGAGCTGGTCAATGAGGTTGTAAAAGAGAACAAAATTAACCCTAACTACGTTTGGCTGCATGGAATTTCTTCCGGCGGGCCTGCAGTCTATGCGATCTCGCTTTCTAATCCCGCTTGTTTTAAAGGCTATTACGTGCTTTCTTCCGTGTTTAAAATTGATTGGCTGCCTTTGCTTTCCCTTGCCAAAGGTAGAAAATATTACATACAACATAGCCAGGAGGATAAAGCCTGTCCTTTCTGGATGGCCAAAAAAGCAGCTTTTCAGCTCAGAGAGAATGGCGCAGTCGCCGAACTCGATCTATTCCAAGGTCCTCACGGCTATCCGTTTAAGGAAGGCCATCCGGACTGGGATAGTATTAAGGCTGCCTTTGCATGGCTTGAGAAGTAAGATACCCCTAAAAAAGCAAATATTTCCTCTTGAAAATCCATCAATAAATGGTATTCTCAATTGACTTCGAAACGTGTCTAAAAATATGAAAAAATCAACTATTCTAATAATCGCGATTCTGCTAATGAGCCCTGCGGCGGCAAGCGCCAATCTGCTGACCAACCCGGGATTTGAGACGGGTACTTTCAGCGGATGGACTCCCTATGCTTTTGGCTCCGAACAGGTATCGAGCGCGAACCCTAATTCAGGACAGTATGAAGCGAGAATATATAACTACGGATGGATAGCCCAGATCGTCAATTTAACGCCGAATACCACCTACAAACTTTCTTCATTCCTGTATATGCCGCAAGACGGCGGTGATGCGTCGATCTCCATAACCTTTTATAATTCTACCGGTACGACTTCCTTCCAGCAGGAACGTTCATGGGTGCGGATCCCCGGCAATCAGCAATACGATAAGATAGAAACAGACTGGTTAACCGCCCCGGATTATACCGCTTATGCCAAGGTGCGCTGCTCAGTCGATTCAGCCGGCAGCTATATAGACTTCGATGACGTCAGCCTGGATGTTATACCGGAACCAAGCTCGCTGCTTCTTTTGTTTACCGGCCTTACCGGATTATTCGGTTTACTGACCCGCCCCAAAGGTGCATGATATTTCCGTAATCTAAAGAAAGAAATAAGAACTTGACAGGATGAAGGAGCTATGATATAGTTCTATCACTATGGAACAATCGAACTATTCAAAGATATTCAAGGCACTCTCAAGCGAGCAGCGGCTCAAGATCTTTTTGATGATCTATAAGCAGTGCTGTGCCTCCGGAGAACAGCAGGGGGGAGCGGAATTTAAGGCAGGGGGAGAGAAGGCGTGCTGCCCGGCAACAAAGGTCATAGAGAAGGCTTTTTCGCATGTCTGCGATTGCATGAAATTGTCCAGGTCCACGATCTCGCACCATTTCAAGGAACTCCAGAACGCCGGCCTGATAACATGCGAGCGCGATGGCCGGACATTCCGCTGTAAAGTAAATGACCAGGCCGTAAAGGCAATAAGGGATTTCCTTAAGTAATTTTTTTTGACCGATATGTTCGATGGCCATCGAATAATAAAGCACCGAAAGGAGGTGAAAAAAATGGGTGACTGCTGCTCCATAGATCCGAAGTCGATTTGCAGCCAGTTTGACTGTACCTGCAAAGAGACCGAAAAAGGCGTTCAGATAGACCTCAAGCCGAAGGACCCGGCAAAGGCCGGATCCCTGAAGGCGCTTTTAAAGGCCTGCAAGGACTTCTGCGATTGCTGCAAGTAAAGGGTAATTGAGTAAGAGAATGCCCGGAATAGGGCCGTACAGGCGCAAATTCCGGGCATTTCTTATGGCATAACCAACATGAAAACCGCCTCATAAACCATCCCATAGAGACAAACAAGCCGTGAAGGGAAATACTTATCCACAACATGTTCCGTGTGCTCCTGTACTTAACATAAGATATATTATAGGACGTTGCCTGCAAGAGGAAAACAACGGCTTCTTATGGTTCTGGATGATTATCGGTGTGCCGCGGATTGTGTAATTCTGGCTATTTTTGCCTTCTGGAAAGGATCTTGATCATTTGCTTGTGGATCTTGCCGTTCGTTGCCAGGATCTTATTATGATCATGACAATATTGTTTCCCGGTAAAATCAGTTACCTCTCCCCCGGCTTCTTTCACCATAAGCCAACCGGCTGCGGTATCCCATGGGAAAAGGTCCAATTCCCAGAATCCTTCAAGCCTGCCGCAGGCTACATAACACAGGTCGAGGCTTGCGCAGCCGGCCCTGCGTAGGGCCTGCGAGGACATTAGAAAATGCCTGAAATGGACAAGGTTCTCTTCCATGCTTTTTCCCAGCTTATAGGAAAACCCTGTCATGAGCAGGCTCTTTTTAAGGTATTTCTGTGTGCTCACTTTTATAGGTTTTCCGTTCAGGAAGGCGCCCTTGCCTTTTTCCGCGTAAAAAAACTCGTTATGTTCGGGGTTGTATACTATTCCCAGGATGGGTTTTCCGGCCTTTTCCAGGGCCACGGATATGGCGTAAACAGGAAAACCATGGGCGAAATTCGTGGTGCCATCGATCGGATCGATCACCCATGCCAAGCCGGGACCGTAGTCGATCTTGCCCGATTCTTCAGATAAGACGCCTATTTCGGGGAATCTGGTACGAAGGGACCTTATCAGGATATCCTCGACCTCGTGATCAACGTTTGTCACGAGGTTTATGGCCCCCTTGAAGGAGATTTTCTTGATCTTCCTGCTGTTATTCTTCAGGTATTTCCCGGCTTTAAGGACTATACGGCGGGCTTCTTTAGAGACCTTGTTATCGACCGGGTGATCATTCAAAGGATTTCAGCGCTTCGCTTTCGGTGGGATATATCTCAAATACCTTGTCAAGGTCGGTCACCTTGAATACCTCCTTGACCTTGTCCCTTAATTCGCAGAGCTTCAGTTTGCCGCCTTTATCCTTGGTGAGTTTCAGCAGGTAGACCATACCGGCAAGCACTAAAGATGAGATGAAATCAAGGTTCTTGAAAACAAGGATGACATCCTTCGAATCATTTTCGAGGATCTCGGCGAAATCCTTTTTAACGATGTCAATCTCATACATCGTTATTTCGTTCTTAAGGATCTCGGCAACTGTTATCTGCCCGTTTTTACGGACAGAAAAGAAGCCAGCCATACCGGTTACTTCTTCGGGCCCCTGTGAGCCTTGCCGGACATGCGTTTCTTCCTTCTCTTGTTCCTAAGTCCTTTTGGAACTGCCATTGCCTGTCTCCTTGTTTTCGTTTAGGGGTTTAAGCCCTATCTTGTTAGCGATATCCGTCACTTCCTCGACCGACACGTCATCGATCGATTTTCCGCGCTTCTTCAGTTGCTCGTTGAATTTTACGGCCTTTTCCCTCATTACTTCGTGGGTCACCTTTGACCCGCCGTAAAGCCGGTAATTATCACCGACTGTTATCCTTTTACGGCCGTCATCGCAATCGAACCCGAGGCCCAGCAGAGCGCTTTTGATCTTCTCCCTGCTGCTCATAAAGACGCGGGCCTGCTTTTTAAATACGAGACCAGCTCGTTCTTTTGTTTCGTGTCCGATTCCACAAATTCCACGCCGGCTACGAATGTCCTCTTGCCGTCATCATCAAACCTCTCGGGGCCGTTGCGGTCCTCACACCAGGCCACGCGCCCCTTCATTTTGACACTATCTTTCCTGCCCGGGAGCGATATCTCCATATCAACCATCGAATTTTTGGGAAGTATCTCGTATAGCAGCATAGCGATGCCGGTCTGGCTGATATTCTTGCTGTTTGTGCGAAGATTGGACGGTGAGGGTTTCAGGACGCTGTATTTTACATCCAATTCCGCGTCAAAACGCTCGGATCTCCTTCTTTCGGGGCCGCCGGAATAATAGCCTTCTACCTTCCCGTGCGGGGCGAATCTATCCGTTATGTCCCTTTCTTCCCTTGAAGAAAGTACATATATTACAAAAAGTACAGCGGCTGCAAGTATCGAGATAAGTATTATAGACATTTTATAGCAGTATATACAATATTTGCCGGCATGTCAACACGGACGGTTACACGTTCCACTGCTGCGACTCGTAATCATCCGGCGGGAGTGTTATCTGGATCGCGCCGAATTCGGGGCAATGTTCTATCGCCGCGCCCGAACGGTCGATAGTAGCTATCAGTTTAAGTGTTTCTCCCCTCGTTGCATCGATGTCCTCAAATTTTATCGCCATTTCAAGTATCCTGTCAAATGCCGAAGCGCTGCATTTCTTGACGGCGGTCCACTTTTCATCATCGGAAAGCCTGGATATGACGTATTCCAGGGGCATATTATTTGACAGAGCCGGCACGGATATCTTCAGGCCCTTATTGATCAGCAATATGCTCATCCCGAGCGCGCCGTTCCCGTTGTTCTGGGACAGGTCAAACCTGAAAAACAGCGTATCGTTATTGAAGCCGAAATATAGCTGTTTCAAGATAGTCTCGGACTGGTGCATCGTCCCTCCGCGTTTGCTTACATCCACGAGCCCGGAGTTGACCCATTCGAAGTAGTTGGTGTCCCTGCCGTCTATTACGGGGTTCATGAAGCCCGCCGGTTCCCTGGCTATCCTGGCTTTCTTTGCCCGTATCGGTATAGACAGGTATTCCGGGGGAACTTTCCCTATGAACGAGTAGACATTGGAAAGGTGCATCCTGAAAAGTCGGTCAAATTCATCATCGTTAGCCGAGGAGTTATCTTCGCCGTACCACCAGTTCCAGTCGCTGCCTTCCGCAATGAATATTTCCTTCCAGGCATTGCCCAGTACGGCTTGGCCGGGCTGGGTCTTTTCGAAATCCTTAAGCATCTCCCTGGTCTCGAAAAGATATTCCCACGCCTTGTTCTTTTCTTCATGGCCTATCCATATATTGAAATTACCGTTTATCCATGAGCCCGGGTGGATCCTTTCCAGCCCGGATTGCGCGGGGAACTGCTCAAGATATCCGGAGACGGTCGTTGTTATGAGGCCCGGGTCGTTCTGGATGCCCCTATAGAGGCATTTCAGGAAGTCGCGCCCGTCGTTAGGATAGAATTCCCAGGCGTTCTCGCCGTCCAGTATTACCGGGACGAGGTAGGGAGTTTTGGACCTCGGAAGCTTATCCTTGATAGCATGAAGTTTGCCTATGAAATCAGCTGCGGCATTTTCCGGCGGCCAGCTCTGGTAAACGAATCCTATCGCGTCGGAAAGCGCCCTGTCCCTGAATATCAGCGATAGGCCCCCATTCTGCGTGCCCGCGGAGTAAGGCCTGTAAAGCGCCTCCGGCGTTCTCTGTCTTTGCAGCGACTGGAAAAGTATCTCCTCGTCGGTAGCGGCCCATTTAAAACCTGCTTCCCTTATTATGCCGGCGGCCTGGTCGCTTACGGAGCCTTCCGAAGGCCACATCCCGCGCGGGGGCCTTCCAAACCTCTCCTCGTAGTACCTTACGGCCGATTCGACCTGTTTCTTGGCGTCTTCCGGGTGGCGGAACGTCGTCTTTGGCAGCACGATCTCGGGATAAGAAGCTTTTGCGATATCCGTATCGCATAACAGCGGCAGGATCGGGTGAAAATACGGGGAGACCGAGACCTCTATGATCCCCTCATCCTGCAATTTCCTGTAAGCGGGGATGATGTCCCTCATTATCTCCATCTGCTTGTCAAGCACAACGGCCTTGTCCTCATCGGAATAGTACTTACCTTTTTTCGACAAAGCCCTGAGTTCCATATCCTTTTCCCTGAAAAAGGGATCGATCCAGGACAGGTTGAAAAGCACCTGCAGGTCCGTATAGTCCTGTAAGGTGAAGCGCTTGACCGCAGCCGCGGCCTCATCGCGCGAAAAATGCTTCCCCCTTTTAACGAGCAAGTCGTAATAGCGGGGAAAAGGTTTTATCATCATGTCCCAATTCGCCATGAAGAAATTCCGCAGTATGAACAATTTGTCGGCTTCCGTAAGCTCCTTCGCGGGTTTCATCGTGAGCTCGAACGGCAGGTCCTTCCGGGATCCCGGGCTTGAAAGGTCCTCTATCTGCTCCAGCAGGGACGGGACCACATTGAACGTCTGGTGTATGCCCGGATAATCCCGGAGCATCAGCGCCATGTCCAGGTAATCTTTGACGGCATGCAGCCTGACCCACGGCATCGAGATCTCGCCGGTCAGCGGGTTCTTGTAATATGGCTGGTGCATGTGCCAAACAAACGCTATATGCAGCTGGTCTTCGGCCATTACCTTATCCTGTTTGAGATGAGCCCGAACGTCTTCCTGCTGCCATAAGGCATGTAAGCGAGCAGGTACCCGTGGTTCTTGTTGGAGCCTATATAGTCCCTATATGCGCTAAGGTCTATTATACAGAATACCCTTTCCTTTGAAAGCAAGTATTCGCTAAGCTTATCGTTGCCGTCAAGCTCATTTATATGTCCGCGTCCGCAGTAGTATATCCAGTATACGGGGTTTATCCTGAATGTGGACAAAGTGTCGCCGGGCCCGATGGCTTCCCTTATTTCGGATGAGAAATATTTCGGCGACTTGAGCCGGTCGATATGCGGCATTACAAATAATGAGACAGATGCGCTCAGCGCGACCATTGCCGCAACTGAGATCAGCAAGGGCTTCACGGGTTTCCGTTTATGGTCCCAGTAATATGCGATAGCGATGGCGGCGGCGGGATACATCGGCAATACATACAGTATATTCTTTGACTTTGATGTCGTAAAGAAGACGAATATGGATAAGGCCCAGCATACGAGAAGCTTGGCGCGGTCATCAGCCCGGTTCTTTATGAGTAAGAATAAAGCCGCGGGCAAAAATATTATCCACGGAAAAAAACCGGCCGGGAACGCGTAAAAATAGTAATACAGGGGCTCCTTATGGTCGAACGCCTGGAGATACCTGCCGAATATCTGCTTGATAAGCAGCTCGTTCGTATACGCCTCCCCTCCCTTCATGCATGCGGGGATAAGCCATGACGCTATTATGACAAGGAATACGATGAAACCCGCGAGGGTTCCCCGTGAAAGCAGCGCGCGCGCCTGCCTCGTCAATAGCGCGTAAACGGCCATCGCGAGCAGCGGGATAATAAATCCCACCGGCCCTTTAGTGAGCGTTGCCAGCGCCATAAGTATGAAGGCCGCAAAATAGCATAAGCTTCTCCGGCTCGCGTCAGTAAGCCCCGTATATATAAGATACAGCGAAGATACGGTAAGGAACGTGAACAGCGGGTCGAGCATTACCAGCTGTGAGGCCGCAAAGTAAGCGATAGCGGTGCTTAATATCAGGCCGGCAATCAACGCGGTATTATCGTTGAACAACTTCCTGGTGAAGATATATGTGGCAATGACGGTGCCCGTGCCGGAGAGTATCGAGACAAGCCTTGCCGAGAGCTCGGAGAATCCTCCCAGCAGTAATCCGAAGGCCGATATGGCCCAGAAAAAGACGGGCGGTTTTTGGGTGTATATCTCCCCGTTCCTGCGCAGCGTGACCCAATCCCCGCTGTCAACCATCTCTTTAGATACGGTAATATAGCGGGTTTCGTCGGGAGACCATAGCCCCCTCTTCAGCGAGCCGGGCAGGAAAAGGGCCAGGCATACAAATACCAGTATGAGTATGTTTAACGAGGTTTTATTGGGCAGCATCCTGTTTTTTCTTGCGTATCAGCATTATGTTGCGCAGGTAGACTATAGAGCCGAACGATTGTCCGAGAATGAAAACGGGGTCCTTCCTATATATAGCGTAGGAAAGCAATATCAGGCTTCCCATTATGCTGAAGTACCAAAAGGCATTAGGAACCACGCTCTCCCCTTTCCTTTCGGACGCTATCCACTGCAGGATGAAACGCAGTGAAAAGCATACCTGTCCCGCCAACCCGAATATGACCCAGAAGTTCAAGATATCAAGCTTCATAGCTCCTCCCACTTATAATGAAGATGCCTCTTCTTCATCCAGGCTACCGCCAGGAGGTCGAGGAAAGGCCGGACCAGCCTCTTCCTTATATTATACTT
>Ga0172381_10006772_pt1 | contig 11448 bp, 8 predicted proteins | sample Leawel6488metaG_FD_119754 | JGI IMG/M metagenome (GOLD analysis project Ga0172381, IMG submission 119754) | Leachate microbial communities from a municipal landfill in Southern Ontario, Canada - Leachate well 64-88 metaG | ecosystem: Engineered > Solid waste > Landfill > Unclassified | place... | reverse complement strand
GCCCCACCCGGCGGCAAAAGCCCGGCGAATCATCGCCGCTGTGCGCGTTGGTGGTCCGCTAGCCAGCATAAATGGATTCGGAAAATGCATTCCCAGAAAATCGACTTTAAGATTCGCCATTAATTGCCTCCCCGGTTTGTGAATGACCGGATGATGATATTCCTTCTGCGGATCGTATTAAAAACATTCCGTAAAACTCGCCGTTAATTTTAATCAAGAAGATAGTCGGGCAGTAGTTATTCGATGGTTACTCGATTGTCACAAATTGTTTAGAAAAAAAGGTTGTTAGATCAGGCGGTTGTTTCAATTTCAATATTTGATATTTGAAATTATCAATTTTAAATATTCATTTATTCAGATTAAAATCTCCAACAATTCGTGTCCATTAGTGGTGAATTCGCGTTAATTCGTGGTTAAAAAAATAGGATTTTCACTCCAACCATCGGAAATTTACCACGATGTTTTTACCCACTACCAAAACTGAAATGGAAAAACTCGGCTGGCAGGAGCTGGACGTCATCCTGGTCACAGGCGATGCTTATATCGACAGCCCGCACATCGGCGTCGCCGTTATCGGAAAAGTTCTTGTCAAAGCCGGTTACCGGGTCGGAATCATCGCTCAACCGGCGTTAAGCGTTCCGGACGATATCATGCGCCTTGGCGAACCACGCCTTTTCTGGGGCGTAACCGGCGGTTCGATCGACTCGATGATCGCCAATTACACCGCTTCGCTGAAGAAGCGTCGCAGTGACGACTACACTCCCGGCGGACTGAACAATCGGCGTCCCGATCGCGCCGTTATCGTTTATACCAACCTCATCCGTCAATATTTTAAAAACACCTGTCCAATCATACTGGGCGGCATCGAAGCCAGTCTGCGGCGCGTGGCGCATTACGATTACTGGAGCGATGCGGTGCGCCGCTCGATCCTATTCGATGCCAAGGCTGACATCCTGGTTTACGGCATGGCTGAGCAAGCCATAGCGGAATTAGCCAACGCCTTAAAAAATGACAGCGATTATCGCGACCTCCGCGGCATTTGTTATATCGCCCCCCGGAAACCGGAAAAATCGGATGAATTACCGGCTTACGAAAAGGTGCGTGATAATCCGAAAGTCTTCATCCGCATGTTCCATGAATTTTACCTCAATAACGACGCTCTGACCGCTCAACCTCTGGCGCAGAAATATGATACGCGCTGGCTGGTGATCAATCCGCCGGTTTTACCATTGACACAGAACAAACTCGACGCGATTTACGGCCTGGATTACGAACGCGACGTGCATCCCTATTATGCTCAGCAAGGTATCGTTAAAGCCCTGGAAACGATCCGCTTCGCGGTTACGACTCACCGCGGTTGTTACGGTGAATGTAATTTTTGCGCAATTGCCATGCATGAAGGGCGCACCGTACAATGGCGCAGTCCGGAATCGATCATCAGGGAAGTTCGCCATTTTACGACGATGCCCGGTTTCAAGGGTATAGTCTCCGACGTAGGCGGACCAACCGCCAATATGTACGGCTTCGAATGTTCCCAAAAAATCAAAAACGGTAGTTGTCGCAACAAGCGCTGTATTTATCCCGAAATCTGTCCGCAAATGCCAATCAGCCACAAAAAACAGATCGAACTGCTTACCAGGTTGCGCGCCATTCCCGGAGTGCGCAAAGTGTTTGTAGCTTCCGGTATTCGACACGATTTAGTGCTGGCGGATCGGAAATGGGGTCGCAAATACCTGCGCGAAGTCGTGGACGAACATACTTCCGGTCAGATGAAAATTGCGCCCGAACATGTCGTTCCGAAAGTCTTACACCTGATGGGCAAACCTGACCGGGGAATGTTGGTCGAGTTTGCCAAATTATTTTATCAATACACCCAAGCTGCTGATAAAAAGCAGTTCCTGACCTATTACCTGATCGCGGCTCATCCGGGTTGTACTTTTGAAGACATGCAAAAACTAAAAACCTTCGCGACCGATTTCATGAAAATCACCCCGCAACAGGTACAAATTTTTATCCCGGCGCCTTCGACCTATTCGGCGCTGATGTATCACACCGGCCTCGATCCTTTCAGCGGTAAAAAATTGTTCGTCGCCAAAAACCTCAGTCACAAAGAAAAACAAAAAGCGATTGTAACCGAGAAAAAACAAATTATGTCGAAAAACCGTAAATTTCACAAACATGAAAGATAATCGTTTAAAGGAATACCGCCGGGCGCTAATTGCCCTGCGGAAAGGAAAAACTCCCGGCGTGCTGAAGATCGAACCGGATGATCCGATCGCGGCCCTCGGTCGCGAAATTATGCAAATCCGAAAAAAATGGCAGGAACTGGCGACTCTGTCCAATCTCACTACCCAGATCAATATCGGTTTGAATTTGGTGGAAGTGGTCGATCGGATTTTCGATTCCTTTCAAACCATTATCCCATACGACCGGATCGGGGTGGCGCTCCTGACTGACGACGGCAAAAACGTTCGGTCGTGTTGTACCCGCAGTAATTTTCCGGTCATTAAATTGAAAGAAGGCTATTCCGCTCCCCTGAAAAACAGCAGTCTCGAACAAATCATACATACCAACCAACCGCGTATCATCAAAGATCTCAAACAATATCTGAACGAAAAACCACGCTCGACCTCAACGCGTCTGATCCTGGCTGAGGGCATGCGCTCCAGCCTGACCTGTCCACTGATAATTCAAACCCAACCGGTCGGCTTTATCTTTTTCTCCAGTCATCGAAAGGACGCCTATCGGAGGACGCACGTCGATCTTTTCCAAAAAATCGCCGATCAGGTGGCGATTATCGTTGAGAAAAGTCGTCTTTATCAGAACCTGGCATTCTTGAATGACGAAAAAACCAAATTTCTCGGCATTGCCGCGCACGACTTGCGCAGTCCGCTCAGCGTGATTAAAAGCTATACGGATATCCTGCTTGCCGGATTGGGCGGTAAACTGACCGAAAAACAGACTGAATTCATTCGGATTATCGAAAGCAACTGTACCCGCCAGCTGAATCTGATCAACGATCTGCTCGATATCAGCGCTATCGAATCCGGTCAACTCGTTTTAAAGCAATCTGCTGTCGATCCGACTGCTTTCTTTAAAAAATACGCCGAAGGCGCCGCTCACCTGACTGCCCTCAAATCTATTCGTTTAAAAGCCGTAATCGCCCCAAAATTGCCACGGATAGAGATGGATTCCGACCGCATCACTCAGGTGCTGGATAATCTCATATCTAATGCGATCAAGTTTTCACTTCCCGAAACGACCATTACTTTGACCGTCAATGCCATTAAAAATCTCCTGATAATCAGCGTTGCTGACCAGGGACAGGGCATTCCCCGCTCTGAAATTCCAAAACTGTTCAAACCGTTCAGCCGTACCAGCGTTCGGCCGACCGCCAATGAAAAAAGTACCGGGCTCGGTCTATCAATCGTACGCCGCATCGTCCTGGCTCACCATGGTAAAATTCACGTCGAGAGCTCGCCCGGTCAGGGCAGTCAATTCGTCGTTAAATTACCGATAACATCAAAATAATTCAGTCACATGACTCATAAAGGTGCTGATTATAAATAATTTGAATTTGAGCAATGGAAGAATCTTATTATATTTCGCAAGATGAATCTTAGGAGTAACAATTGAGAGAGTTAAAATACAATCCGGGTGATGTTATCATCAGCGAAGGGACTTTCGGTTCCACGGCTTATATCCTGAAAAGCGGAACTGTAGAAGTCCAGAAGCAGGGTGTCAATAAAAAAGTCGTTCTGGCAGTATTGCACGCCCGTGAAATTTTCGGGGAATTGGGATTGATCGATGACAAACCGCGTTCTGCCAGTATAATAGCCAAAACTCCGGTGATGGTTGATGAGATTTCGCGTGAAGATTTCGTGGCTTTATTGGATGATAAAGCCTCCTTTATTATTCCGGTATTGCGGGCCTTTTTCGAACACCTGCGGCAGGCTAACCAGCTGGTTTTGCAAATGGAAGCTCAGATTGCCGAAGCGCCCAAAACCGCCGTGTCTCCGGCGGCGCCCAACCAGATTAGAATAGAGGGCGTCACGCCGACCGCTAAACAAGCTCTTAAAAATGACGTTATCGTTCTTAAAAAATTTCCTTTCAAAATGGGGCGCGAAAGCGGGCATCGTCATGACGATGTCTTTGTGGATAATGACCTGTCGCTGATTGACGACAAACCTTATAACGTTTCACGCAATCACATGTCGATCAATTTCTACAAAGACCAGTATTATATCCTCGACCGGGGCAGTAGTCTGGGAACTATCGTCAATGATGTTACAATCGGCGGTCGCCAGTCCAATTTCAAAGCTGAACTCCGTAAAGGTGAAAATGTCATTATCTTAGGCGACGCCAGTTCACAATTCCAGTTTAAAATTATAGTTTGAAAAATGATCCCACGTAAAAATTTAGGCCGGGCTTTTAAAAAGGCCCTTAAGCAACCGGGTTATGCTCTCAGTAATCTGAATCATCGCTTGAAAATGTCCTTTTCCTATCACTTTTTGAAAGGTCGTAGTTGCGGACCGGAGACGATCTCGCTTTTTCTGACTTATAAATGCAATTTAAAATGCGCGATGTGCGGTCAGTGGGGCGTCAACGGCGCTTTCCGCGGATTCGCTGGTGAAATTGTACGTCAGCAATTAACTCTGGATGAAATCCGCGAGATGATTGCCGATGTTAGGCGCTACAATCCGAATATTACCCTTTTCGGCGGCGAACCGATGCTCTACCCCGATTGGCTGAAAGTCGTCGAAATCGTCAAGAAGGCCGGTTTGCGTTGTAATATCGTCACCAACGGCACCCACATCCGGGATTGGGCGCCGCAGATCGTCGAATCCGGTTTGGACGAAATCATCTTCTCGCTGGACGGACCGGAAGAGATCCACGATAAAATCCGCGGGGTTCCTGGTACTTATCAAAAAGCCATGGAAGGTTTCCGGCAACTGGCCGAGCTCAAAAAAACTCATCACACCGATAAACCGATGGTAAATATCAATTGCACTTTGACTGATATGAATTACCGGCTTATCGATGAAATCATCGCTATCGCCGAAAATATCGGGACTTGCGGACTGACTCTCCATCATCTCCTTTTCCTGGATCGCCCGACGGTCACCGAATTCATCCCCTCTTTCCAGGCAAAATTCGGGCAGGCGCCGACCGACTGGCTCGGTTTTATCGTCGATCGACTGCCGGAAATCGATCCTGAATATCTGATCGCAAAACGGAATGAATTAAAGAATCGTCAATATCGGACCGACGTCACTTTTTATCCGAATCTGGAAGACGCGGAAATTCGTCAGTGGTATACGCAATTCCCGTTTAAAGCCACTTCCTACAAAAATCGCTGTCAGAGTCTCTGGGCAACGGCTTATGTTTTCCCGGATGGCGCGATACGACCTTATCATACCATGAATTTTACTCCGGGAAGCATACGGGAAGAGAAATTCTCGAAAATCTGGAATAATTCTACCTATACTAATTATCGACGGTATATTAAAAAACATAAATGCTTTTCGGTATGCGCTAAGGGTTGTACCGAGTTTTTCCGTTATTAATCCGAAGATTAAAAATTGACTAAGAAAAAAACATTGGTTAAATTGCTCGAAAAAGAGACCGGTTTATGGAAAAAATACTCATAGTCGATGATGAACAGGAAGTCGCCGAACTACTTGAGGAATTACTGACTCAGTTCGGTTACGCAACCGCCATGGCTTTCACCAAAGCCGAAGCCGTTGACCGGCTGAAAGATTTTTCGCCAGGAATCGTTCTGCTGGACATCCGTTTGCCTGACGGAGACGGCATTTCCATTTTAAAAGAAATCAAAGCCACCTATCCGGCTATTGAGGTTATTATGATAACCGGACTGGCCGATCGGGACATCGCTTTACAAGCTCTGAAAGAAGGCGCCGCCGATTACATCTGTAAACCGATCGATCTGGATTATCTGGCAAATAGTGTTCTGGCAAAAGTCGTAACCCGTTTCGATATGGATGCTCCTGCATCCTGAAATTATGACAGGTAGGTTGATTTTTTCAGTTAATAATTGCGGAGAGAGATGAGACTATCTGATATGTTAAGCCTTCCCCAGAAGGTGATTTTAGCACTTATTTTACTGAGCGCCTTAAGCCTGGCGCAGGGTCGCGAATCAATCATCGCCGCCGATTTTTATCGGGACGAGGTTACTCTGGTGCCGGGCGATAGATTAAAAATTTCCTATGTGGATATCGGACCGCAGGGCAATCCAATCGAAAAAATCTCGATCGTTGAAGTCCGTCACGACGGCACCATTTTTCATGAATTGCTTAAGGTCATCTATGTCCAAAACCTGACCATCAAACAGATTGAAGAACTGATCAACGTTAAATTATCGGAATTCTTTACCCAACCGCAGGCTGTGGTCAGCATAATTTCCAAGAGCACCAACAAAGTCTTTCTCTGGGGCGGCGTCAATCAAGTGGGGGTCTATGAGGTAACACCCGGAACCAGGATCGCCGAATTTATTATTCAACGAGGTGGTGTGACTGCCGATGCCGATATAAGTAAAATCACCCTGACCCGCAAAGACGGTACGGTTGTCATTTTTAATCTCGAGCGTTATTTATTCACCAATGAAGAGGTCAATAACGTCGAATTGCGTAACGAGGATAAAATCATCGTTCCCCGCATCGTTATGAAAGACGAGTACGCGCGCCTCTCCAAAGGTTACATTCTGCAAGCTGGCAACGTCATTGAAATTGCCATTAACGAGTTGTCTATCATGGATAAGAATCCCGCCAAACCGGAAAATTATATCATCGATCAGGAGGGTAATATTTTTCATCGGCGCTTTGGTCTGGTGCGCCTGGGCGGGCTAAGTGTTGACAAAGCTCAGTCCACAATAGCCGATATGGCTAAAAAATATTACCGCGAGCCGATCGTCACTATCGACGTCGTCGAACTGACTTCGCGGAGCGTTTTCGTGTTCGGTGAAGTGAATCGGCCTGGAATTTATCCCATCGAAGGCAATATCCGGCTGGCTGAATTCCTGGCCAATATTGGCGGTCTGACCCAAATGGCTGACTTGCGTAAGATAATCGTGACCCGCGAAGATGGCAAACCGGTGACCTTTGACCTTGACGAATACCTTTTCGAAAGACGCGACGATAAAAACATCTACCTGGAAAATGGCGACCGGATTATTGTCTTGAGCCGGTCGCGCGGTTTCTTCGTCAATCTGGCTGAGAAAATCCAGCCGTTTTCTGTAGTGTTTCAGGTAATATCGACTGCATTAACCATTTATATGATATTCACTTATAAATGATAAGATGAGCTGAGCATGGCACATTACGAGTTAAATCTGCGCGATTACTGGCGCATTATTCGCAAGAAAAAAATCATTGTTATCGTTACCCTCGTAATGTTAAGCGCATTCAGTTTGATCTTCGCCATCATGAACCGACCGACGCCGTTGTATCGCGCCACCGCCAGCCTAAAAATCGAACGCAATACCAGCCTGTCTGGTTTGTATATGTATAGTATCTCCTGGGGAAGTGGCGACGATCTCGCCACGCGCGCCGAAGAGATTAAAAGTTATCCCATGATGGAAAAAGCCGCTCAGTCGATGGGCTTGATCGATTCCTCACTGACATCCGAGGAAATCCGGACCAACAAAGGATACTTCGATATCGTGTCGAAATTAAAAGCGCGGGTCAACACCGAGCAGGAAGGCTATACCAACATAATCAATATAATCATCACCGATTATGATCCGGTTTTCACCGCCAATCTGGCGAATGCCCTCGCCGAGGTCTATGAAAGCGAAAGCTTCAAGGAAAAAAATAACCAATCCGAAAAAGCTCTCGAGGCGGTCCGCAATCAACGCGCTCTGGCTGAAAAAGCCTTGCGCAGTTCTGAACTAAAAGTGCAAAATTATCGCGAACAGAATAAACTGGCAACGCTGGATGGCACCTCTACCCGATTAACCAGTGACCTTAACACCGCCGAATCTAATCTGGACAAAATCCGTAACGACATCCACCAGATTGATAATGTTCTGCGCGAAATCGAGGGCAATCGGGAATATATCTACATGGCCAATCTAAGTTTGCTTCTCAGTCAATCCAACCGTTTCCTGGAAGACCTGCAAACTCAACTCAATAAAACCCGTGTACAGATTACCAATTATTCCCAGCATTATACTGCCCAGCATCCGGTAATGTTAGACCTTCAACAACAATTAAGAAATAATGAGAAAAGGTTCGTCAGTGAATTAAAATCATTCCGGCAAAACCTGGCCCGGGCTGAGGTAATTGCCGAAGAAAAATATAAAAAGATCGACGAGGAGTATAAATCACTGCCCTTACTGGGACTAACCCTGACCAATCTTGAACGGGAACGTGATATTAACACCCAGATTTACCAGCAGTTGGAAATCCGATACCAGGAAGCTCTCATCCGATATTCGGAACAGATCAAGGAAGTTTTTATTATCCGACCGGCGTTCGTACCAACCGCACCGATCAATCCAACCATGATCGGCCCGACCACCGCAATCGGTACGATTATCGGTTTAATTCTTGGGATCGTCCTGGCTTTCGTGGCCGAAACCCTGGATACGACTTTTAGTACTATTGATGATATTGAAAAGACCCTCGATACGACTGTAATGGGGATCGTGCCCTTTGTCGATATTCAGGCTTTGAAAGCTCAACTGACGGAAAAAGCCGAAACCCCCATTCCGGATGAAATCCTCGAGATGCAAGCCCGACTTGTCTCCCATTATAATCCAAAATCGACTATGGCCGAAAGCTTCCGGGCGCTACGAACCAATGTCCATTTCGCCTTACTCGACAAAGGTTATAAAACCCTGATGATTACCTCATCGGTAGCCAGCGAGGGTAAAACCACGATCGCCGTCAATCTGGCACTTTCGATGGCCCAGATTGGCATCAACACTCTACTCGTCGAAGCCGACCTGCGTAAACCGCGCGTCGCCAAACTCTTTGGAATTGATCGCGAACCCGGCCTAACCGATATCATTCTACGCAAAGAACCGATTGACAATGTAATCCGCACCATGTCGGATTTGATGATGGGTACTATGGCGAATGACACCCTCACCGCGAGTGGAATTGCCGGTATTGAGTACCTTAACATCCTGACCTGCGGGAAAATCGAGCGCAATCCTTCGGAAATCGTTGCATCCAAGCTGATGGATAACCTGATAGCCGAATTAAAAGAGCGCTATGACCTGGTGATTTTCGACTCCGCCCCGGTCATCCAGGCGACCGATGCCACTGTCATGGGAGCCAAAGTCGATACGACTTTACTGGTTTATTATCAAGGTAAAATTTCACGCGGCACCCTGCGCCGTTCCAAGAGTCAATTGGAATTACTCAAATCAGATATTCTCGGCGTAATCGTTAATGGCATGAAAGCTGACATTAGCGCCGATTACTCCGATTACAAATACAGCTACGAATACCATTATCAGGAAGAAACTGTCGAGCCTAAAAATAAACTTGTGGCGGCGCTCGAATCTTTCTTCCTTAAACCGGCAGAGGGATTGCCAAACGGTTTTTTCAGTCAGTTAAATAAACTTAAAGCCGGGTTGGCGATTGCGGCGCTCGGTTTGATTATCGGGGGCAGTATCTGGGGGCTTACCAAATTCCGGTCAGCCCGGGTAAAATCCCAGGTCGAAGGTAAAGTAACCGAAACCATAGTAACCTCAACTGCACCACTGACTGAATCCGCTGATACCAGCCAATTAACAGGTGATGCAGTGGCAGTCGCTATCACACCATCCCAGACTGCCATCCCCGAAGAACTCGAACAATTACGGGATATATACGGAATCGAACCTACTACTCGACAGCAAGTCATAGAAACCCGACCTCCGCCACAACCGATGACCGTTCCGCAGGCTCCTCCCGCGGCCAGTCAAGCGCTAAGTCAACCGTCGGCGCCGCCGCCATCACCCATTGTGAGTTCGATTCATCGAACGCCGATCCTGCCCACCAAGGCAGTGCGGCAATTATCAGAATCATTTCCCTACACTTTAGTAATCCGGCAGGCTAACCGTCTCGCCTCCCTGACCGGTCATTTGGATAAACTGCGTCAAAATGGACTTTCGGCTTTTATTACGATCGATTTTACCAGCCCGGAACAGAAGAAATATCGGCTTTGTTTTGGCAGTTTCGCGACGCTGTCAGAAGCCAATAAGAAATCCAAAGAACTCCAGTTTCTGGGATTTAGCGGCACTTTTAAACCTGTTAAATTTCCGGTTGCGATTCTGATGGATAGTTTTTCCAGCCTCCCGTCCGCCCGTCAAAGTGTGGCTCGTTATGCCGCTTCTATAAATAATTATCTATACATCCAGCCATCCAGTCAAAAACCGGGGACTGCGAAGAATTACTATCTCCTTTTCGGCGGTTTCCCGGATGCCGAGACAGCCGAACTGGTCATGAATTCATATCCGGACTTAGGTAATAAATCCATTGTCAAGCGTTAATTAGTTCAATAATGGCTCAGCGTACCCATCGACATAAGCACCGTATATTGAAAGGGAGTCAAAAAACTCTTATAATCCTGGTAATTCCAATTTCTATGCTGATTGCGTTCATACTCGGTACGGCTATTCGCGGTTTACCGAAATTATATGATACCATTGTAAATAATTATATCAGAGAAGCCATTATATCTAAAGCCGCCATCAAAGGCAGTGCCGTACGACGCGAAACTCTTACCCGGCAACGATATGAAAAACAGTGGCGGAGTGATTCTACCAGCACCTGGTCTGATACCTATGATAAAATGTTACAGAACAAGGAGCCTGATAAAATTAAAGAAATAGATAAGAAACTGAAGGACGTCGATAAAGGCATTTATTAGCATGCCCTCTACTGAAATAATCGAAGGTCGCACTAATCGTCTATTTATCTTTCTTAGTATTCCTTTATCATTAATTGTAGCCTTTGTGCTTGTCAAAGTCGCTCCGATCTACGCCCTGATAGCCGCCATCGGATTGGGACTACTTATAGTCACTTTTACCAATACTGATTTTGCGCTTTATGTTTTGATCTTCTCGATGCTTTTATCACCCGAATTCGGCTCGCGGACCACCAGAGGCGGCGGCGTCACTATCCGTATCGACGATATTATTCTCGCTATCATTATTTTTAGCTGGTTGGCAAAAACCGCTATTAATAAAGAATTGGGTCTTTTCCGGAGAACACCCCTCAATAAACCGATCTGGATTTATACTTTTGTATGTGCTCTGTCAACCGGTTTCGGGATGATGGCCGGAAGAGTGAATGTTTTGAGCGGTTTTTTTTTCCTGATTAAATATATCCAGTATTTTATGATTTACTTCATGGTCGTGAACCATGTCCAAACTAAAAAACAAATCGACAACTATCTGATATCTTTGATTATTACCTTTGTTATTGTCACTGTCCT
>Ga0172381_10006770_pt1 | contig 11450 bp, 11 predicted proteins | sample Leawel6488metaG_FD_119754 | JGI IMG/M metagenome (GOLD analysis project Ga0172381, IMG submission 119754) | Leachate microbial communities from a municipal landfill in Southern Ontario, Canada - Leachate well 64-88 metaG | ecosystem: Engineered > Solid waste > Landfill > Unclassified | place... | reverse complement strand
CAGCTGACCTCAAAGCCTTTTGCCGTTAATCTTTTTATGCAGAACCAGAAGATAGAGGAAATAGTCCAAGCTATCATTAAAAATAAAGTCCCGATAGTCTTTATCGGCGGCGGCAATCCGATGCTGGTTATGCCTTATTTAAAAAACGCGGGCATCAAAACGATCCCGGTCGTTCCTTCGCCCAGGCTTGCCAAAAAAATGGAAGAAAACGACGCCGACGCAATAGTTGTTGAAGGGGTAGAATCAGGAGGCCATCTTGGGCCCAACACCACTTTTTGCTTGATCCCGCAAACCGTAGAGCTGGTTAAAAAAATCCCGATTATTGCCGCCGGAGGCATTTTTGACGGACAAACCGCGGCGATGGCGATGGCTGCCGGAGCTGACGGCGTCCAAATAGGCACCCGCTTTTTGGCCACCCCTGAATGCATCATCTCCCAAAGCTATAAGCAAAAGATCGTCGACTCTTCAGCCGATGATATTGAAATTGTTCTGGCTTTTACCGGCCATCCCTTGCGCGTGATCAAAAACAAATGGGCCGAAGATATGAAAAAATTGGAAACAAAAAATGTTTTTCCCGAAGAGTTGAACGCGGGAAAGATCGCCGGATCCCTAGGAGGAGAAAATGTCGATAATATCCCTCTTTTAGCCGGGCTTTGCGCGGCCAGCATTAAAGATATAAAATCTTGCCAAGCGATCATTGAAGAGATCGCCAGCTCTTTAAAAAAATATGAACAAAGCCGTATCAACGATCTGTAAAGTATTGCTCAAACCCCTGATCGACCAATTGTTCATTAAAAAAGTGAATGGATTGGAAAATCTGCCAAAAAGTAATTTCATTTTAGCCGCAAATCACCAAAGCAATTTGGACCATGTGATCATCGGATCGTTTTGCGTGCCAAGAAGTTTCAAATTCATAGGCCAGGTGGATGGGCACAAGGGAATAAGTAAATTACTGGTTGATTTATTTTACGGTTTTTTCGGAGTTATTCCCTTAGACCGGGGCGACAGCGGATCTAAAAAATCGGCTATTAAAAAAGCTGTAGAATCTTTAAAAAAAGGCTACATCATTGGAATTTATCCAGAAGGCACTCGTACTCGCAGCGGCGAATTGGGAGAAGCTAAGCCTGGCGTGGCTAAAATATTTTTGGGAAGCGGCGCGCCGATCGTTCCAATAGCGATCAAAGGAACTTTCGAATTATTCCCTCCTCACGGAAAATTGAAAATAAAACGCATAGTGGAAGTCGAGATCGGCCGGCCTATTTATTTTAAAAAAGAATTCAAAGCCGCTCAAAATTTGTCTTACCAGTCAGAAAAATATAAAAAACTTTGCCAAGGGATATCCGATAAAGTAATGGTAAAAATTTCCGATCTGATAAAATAATAGATATGCCAAAAATAAAAAAAATATTGATCGCCAACAGGGGAGAGGTGGCCCTGCGGGTCATCCGAACCTGCAAAGAGATGGGGATCAAAACGGTCGCCCTTTGCCCGATGCCGGGCCAGGAAAAATTCTTTTTGGAAACAAAATTAGCCGATGAATATCGATTTTTAAATAAAGAAGGGGCTCAAGGCTATCTAGATGCCAAAAAAATCGTCGAAATAGCGAAAGAGGCAGAAGCCGACGCTATCCATCCGGGCTATGGCTTCCTTTCCGAAAATTGGAAATTCGCCGAACTTTGCCAAAAAAATAAGATCACCTTCATTGGGCCCAGTCCGGCAATTTTGAAAATTTTTGAGGATAAGATCAAGGCTAAAAAATTCGCCAAGCTTGCGGGCCTGCCCACCTTGCCGGCCAGCGCCGGGTCTGTCAAAACCCAAAAAGATCTTATGAAATGGGCGGAAAAGATCGGCTCTCCTTTTGTTCTCAAAGCCCAGCGCGGCGGCGGGGGGATCGGCATAAGAATTATTGATGGAAAAATCACAGTGAACCAAATCTCCGAGATCTCTTCCGATATCCAAAGACAGATGTCGGTTTCTTTTGCTGACGCCGATTTCTTTTTGGAAAAATATCTGACCGAAGCCAAGCATATTGAATTTCAAATTCTAGGCGACGGAAAAAATTTCGTCCATCTGGGAGAAAGGGAATGCACCATCCAAAGAAGATTTCAAAAATTGCTGGAGGAAGCCCCGTCTTCTTTTCTTGATGAAAAATTAAGGAATAAAATGGGAAGCTTGGCGGTCGGCCTCGCCAAAAAATTAGGATATAAGGGCGCCGCCACGGTGGAATTTTTGATAGATAAAAACAAAAATTTTTATTTTATGGAGGTCAATCCGCGGCTTCAAGTAGAGCACCCGATCACCGAAGCCATTACCGGAGTTGATATCGTAGCCCAGCAGATAAAGATCAGCCAAGGCGAAGAGCTGGATTTCAAGCAAAAAGATATCCGCTTGAACGGCTGGGCTATAGAGGCCAGGATCAACGCCGAAGATCCCCAAAAAAAATTCCAGCCCGGGCCGGGCACGGTGCAAAAATACCTGCCGCCGGGAGGCCAGGGAATTTTTATGCATACCTTTTTGCAGCAAGGCCAGAAGATATATCCTCATTTTGACTCAATGCTGGCCAAGCTGATCGCCTGCGGCAAAACCCGCCAAGAGGCTATTTCCAGGCTCAACCGCGCCTTGGACGAATTGGTCATAGAAGGAGTACCCACTACCGCTTCGTTCTTTAAAATCGTCCTCGCGGACAAATGTTTTCTAGGGGGAGATTTTTTTACTAATTTTATTGAACGGGAAGAGATCGTTCAAAAACTTGCCGAAGGGCCGGCCCAGATCATCTGCGATTCTTGCGACCTAGACGAAGAAGACATCGCCCAGATCATTTTTCAGGTTTATCAAAAAATGAAAAAAGAAAAAAAGACCGGATCACCGCAAAAAATTTCCAACTGGATCTTGTCCCAAAGGCTGAAAATGCTGGACAATTAGCTAAATCAAATGTCAAATCTCAAAAGTCAAAACCACAGCTTAAATCCTAAAAACGAACTAAAATTTCGCCGTTATCGCTTTTCCATTGATATTATCAATGCCAGCAAAGATTTCCCGAAAGAACGGACATTTGATATTATCGCCAAACAGTTGCTAAGAAGTTCTACCAGTATAGGCGCGAATATTGTTGAGGTAAAATCTTCAAGCTCCCGCAGGGATTTTATTAAATTTTATGAAATCGCTCTAAAATCCGCTAATGAAACAAAATATTGGCTTGGACTTTTAAGAGATGGTTTGAATTTTGACGGAGAAAAAATAAATATATTCTTGGCTGAAGACGATGAGATATCAAAAATGATCGCCGCGAGCCTAATCACATTAAAAGGTAAAAGGCTTTAATCTATATGGTTTTGAGATTTGACTTTTGAGTTTTGAAATAAGCTTATGAAAATAAAGATCAAAGATAAAATTTACGATATTGAGATTTCCGAATCGCAAGAGGGGATCGTTATGATCAAGGTTAATGATCAAAATTTTGTTTTCCAAGAAAAAAACACTGTTAAAAATATACCGATCAAAGGGTCTAATGAAAGCGCGAAAATAGCTAAAAAAGAAATTAGGGCGCCGATAACGGGAACTATTTCCAAAATTTTTACCAAAGAAGGAGAGATGATCGAACCGGGACAGAAAATTTTAAGCCTTTCGGCCATGAAAATGGAAAACGAAATAATTTCCGAAGGCAAAGGCAAGATTAAAAAAATCAATGTAAAGGAAGGGCAGCTGGTAAAGGCGAATGAGCTGCTGGCAGAACTTGAATAACTGCGTAAATTTTCAATTTACAATTCTCAATTTTCCTGCCTACCGGCAGGCAGGCAATGAATGTTTCAATTTTCAAAAATTCCGTTATCGTCATTGAAGCATTGGAACATTGTAATTTCATTGGAAATTGAAAATTGTAAATTAAAAATTCACGCTTATGATCATAAAATCATTCTCTCAGCTAGATTCTACCAACACCAAGGCCAAAGAGCTCGCCCAAAACGGCGCCGCGCCTTGGACTGTTGTCATTGCCGATGAACAAACCAACGGTTATGGCAAAGACCAGCGCGGCTGGTTTTCTCCAAAAGGCGGCCTTTATTTTTCCATCATCCTTCCTGAAAGCAATATCGACGACCTTCAAACGCTAACCATTTTAGCGGCTTTTGCAGCGGCAAAAACAATAATGGAAGAATTCAATTTGCAAACTTTTATCAAGCTGCCGAACGATGTCTGGACGAACAATAAAAAAATAGCGGGCATCCTGACCGAAAACATCATTTCCGGAAAAAAAATAAAACATTCGGTCATGGGCATAGGCCTCGATACCAATATTGAAAAATTCCCAAAAGAGTTGGCAAGTATCGCCACTTCGCTTAGAATAGAGCTAGGCAGGGAAGTGGACGATAAAGACCTAATGGAAAAGATAGTAGGAGAACTTAAAAAACAGTTAGAGACGATAAGCAGATAAATGGCTCAAAAATCAAATCTCAAAATTCAAAACCACAACTAAAAACCAAAAAGCTAAGCGTTATTTAATAAATTATAAAAAGTTAAAAAGTTTTAAATTATAGTTTTGAGCTTTGACTTTTAAGTTTTGAATTAGAATACTATGTCTTTTGAAAAACAGATCAAAAAACTAAATGAGGAGATCGCGGCGCTCGACAGTCCGGAGATGGCTGCCAAACAGCACCAAAAAGGAAAGCTGACGGCGCGGGAAAGGATCGGCATCCTCTTAGACAAAGATAGTTTCGTTGAACTTAATCCATTCGTCCAATCCCGCTTCAATGATTATGGAATGGACCAAAAAAAATTTCCAGGAGACGCGGTGGTCTCCGGTTTTGGCAAGATCAACGGACGGCAAGTCTGCGTCTACAGCCAGGACTTTTCTAAAATCGGCGGTTCTTTGGGAGAAATGCACGGCCAAAAAATAATTAACGCCATAAAAATGGCCAGGCAAACCGGCTGCCCGACGATCGGGATCATCGACAGCGGAGGCGCCCGCATCCAAGAAGGAATAGCCAGCCTTGACGGCTATGCCGGAATTTTCAGGGAGATGGTCAAGGCTTCCGGCATTATTCCTCAAATTTCAATTATCCTGGGCCCTTCAGCCGGCGGAGCTTCTTACGCCCCCGGACTTTCCGACTTTATTTTTATGGTTGAAGGAATTTCTCAAATGTATATCACCGGGCCGGAAGTGATAAAATCCGTAACCGGGGAAAATATTTCTTTTAATGATCTTGGCGGAGCTTCAGTCCACTCTTTGCAAAGCGGATGCGCCCATTTCGTCTCCCAAAATGAAAACGAATGTTTGGAAGGCGTTAAAAAACTTTTGGGTTATCTGCCGCAAAATAATTTGGAAAATCCTCCGGCTAAAAACTCTTTCGGCACGGCCGATCTCTGTCCTAAACTCCTGGAAATAGTACCGGAAGAAGAAGGGAAGGGATACGACATGAAAGAAGTGGTTAAGGAAATTTTCGATCTTGATTCTTTTTTTGAAGTCCAAGCCGGATTCGCCCCCAACTCTATTGCCGGCTTTGCCCGCTTAGGAGGGCAAACCGTCGGCATCGCGGCCAATCAGACCAAATCAATGGCCGGAACCCTGGACGTCAATTCTTCGGATAAGATCGCTAGATTTGTCCGGCTTTGCGATGCTTTTAACATCCCCATCATCAATTTGATCGATACCCCCGGATATCTTCCCGGCACCGACCAGGAGCACAAAGGCATTATCCGGCACGGCGCTAAAATCCTGTATGCTTATGCCGAAGCCAGCGTTCCCAAGATCAGTCTTATTTTAAGAAAAGCCTTCGGCGGAGCCTATATCGCCCTGGCTTCCAAAGAGCTGGGATATGACAAAGTCATTGCCTGGCCTTCCGCCCAGATCGGAGTGATGGGTCCGAAACAAGCGGTAAAAATAATTTTCCACAGAGAATTGGAAAACAGCCAGGACCCGGACAGGCTTGAAAAAGAAAAAATCCTCGAACTGTCCGAAACTTTTTTGAGCCCGTGGCAAGCGGCCCGGCTAGGAAAATTAGATTTGATCATCGATCCCCAAGAAACCCGGTCCGTATTATTCAAACTGCTGGAATCCCTGCTCAACAAACGCGAAAGCAAAGCCCCTAGAAAGCACGGTAATATTCCTCTATAATATCAATATATGACAAAGATCAGCCTTATTGTCGGCCAAAGCGCTTCTCTGCCAAAACAAATAATGGAAAGATATTCTCTGACCATGATCCCTTTTATTGTTGATTGGAAAGCCGATAAGGATAACCTTGACCCGAAAAGCATTTTTCAAAAAATGGCCGATGCCGAAGCTGGCAATGCAAGCGATCTTCCTAAAACATCCCATCCCGCGCCATGGCTCTTCAAGAAATTTTTTGAAGAAAAAATTACAAATTCCGATTCGGTTCTTTTTATTTCTCTAAGCTCGAAGCTGTCAGCCACTTCCGAGGCCGCCTCATTTGGAAAAGAAATGCTGAAACCGGGAGATAAAAAAAAGGTTTTTATTTTCGATTGCCAAAATGCCAGCGCCGGAGAAGGCTTGATCGCAATTAAAGTTGCGGAGCTGATCAGTCAAGGCAGGCCGGTTGAGGAGGCTGTTAAAGAGCTGGAAATATTCAGACAAAAAGTCTGCACCTTGGCCAGCCTTAAAGATTTGAAATGGCTGGAAAAAGGAGGAAGGATAAGCCATTTAACCAAATCAATATTATCCACTTTCCAAAAACTAGGGATCAGCCTTCTTTTCGGGATTAAAAACGGCCGCGTTGAAGCTGTTAGCTTGGGTTTTAAACAAAAAACTCAAGCCGCGGTTATTTTCGATTTTTTCAAAAAAAACTGCAAAAAGGGGAAATTCCGAATTGCCATAGCTCACGCTCAAAACGAGCAGGCCGCAGACGAACTTAAAAATTTGATCCAAAAAAAATGTCCCTCATCTGAAATAATTTTCACCGGGCCGATCGATAATATTATTGGAATACATGTCGGACCAGGCGCCCTGATTTGCGCCTGGCATCCGCTAGACTAATACAATGCCCGCTTCTTATTTTTTAATATCCCTTTTCTCTTACCTGCTCGGTTCAATACCGGCCGCTATTTTAATTGGAAAACTTTTCACCAAGAAAAATTTTCAAGAAGAGGGAAGCGGCAATCTTGGCGCCACCAACGCTTTAAGAATCGTCAGCAAAGAAAAAGGGAAATTCTGGGGAACCGCGGCCTTTCTTGCCGTTTTTCTTTTTGACGCCAGCAAAGCAGTGGCCGCTTGTTTGATCGCAACGAACTTTATTCCCGATCGGACCGCAGCTTTAACTCTGGCCGCCTTTTTTACCGTTCTTGGCCATAATTATTCATTGTTTTTAAAATTCCGGGGAGGGAGGGGAGCTGCTTCCTTGCTTGGCGTCCTCTTATTTTTCGATTGGCGCGTCTTTTTAGCTTGGGTTGGAACTTTTTTGGCCGTAGCCGTTATCTTTGAGGCTGTTGAAAGCAAAAAAATCGACAAAAAAATAGTGGCCAGAGCCGCTAACCGCCAAATTATCGGCCGTCTTGTTGGAGAGGTCTTAGCCCTTATTCCCATCTACCTTCTCAATCAAACTCTTTTTTGGCCAACCCTTTTCGCTACGCCATTGATCCTTATCAAACATAAAGAAAGGGTGAAAAGACAGTTGCAAGAGATAGCTGAAAGCGTAAAGCTAAAAGCGCAAAGCGTAAAGTAACAGCGCCTGCCTGCCGGTAGGCAGGTAAAGCTAAAAGCAACGAACGGATATTTTTAGCTTTACGCTTTTGTTTTGCGCTTTTCGCTTTGCACTTTACGCTTCCTTGCTTTACGCTTCCTTACGCTTTTTTGATTTTTTGACGGTTTTCTGATAAAATAACCCTAGAAATTTCGCCCTCGTGGTGTAATGGATAACATGTCTGCCTTCGAAGCAGAAGACTTGCAGGTTCGACTCCTGCCGAGGGCACGTCCGGTCTTGACCGGACGCCCGGTCGGATGACCGGGCGGATACTGTTGCCGGCTATTAATTTTTAGGTAGCAACCAAACAATGGTCTTGACTAAAAACAAAAAAAATTTCATTATCTTAGCGGGAGCCCTGTCTCTGTTTTTGTTTTCCGGAGGTGAAGCCTTAGCCGCTGGGATTGTTCCTTGCGGAGGAACGGATTGCACTCTTTGCGATCTCTTTAAAATGGTTGAGAACATCGTGAACCAGATATTTTATTATCTGGTTCCATCAATCGCCGTTTTGCTTGTTGTTTATGGCGGATTTTTATTAATTACAGCCAGGGGAGATGGCAACTCTGAAAATGTGAAAAAAGCTAAAGCCGCTTTAACCGCTGTTGCCGTAGGGTTGCTTATAATTTACGGTTCATATATCGCTGTAAATGAAATACTAAGAGCCGTGGGCGTAAAAACAGTCTGGCAGCAAGGGTGGTACCAAATTGATTGCCAGTAAAAGAAGCCCCTATAGCTCAATTGGTAGAGCAGTTGCCTCTTAAGCAATTGGTTACAGGTTCGAGTCCTGTTGGGGGCACAAATTAGGAATTAGCTTGTATAAAATTATTGAATATTTAATAAAGGTCGACAATTGAAAAGATTAACTGGGGCATACGATCTGAAACCTGAAATGTTTAGCGATTGCCGCGATCAATGGCTAAAGATCTCAAGTTACAGATTGCGAGTTCCAGAGACCAAACATTATAGAAAAAGAGAAGATAATAAGAATTAAACAAATACACACAATATGTTCAAACCAGAAGAAAAAGCCAAGATCATTGGCGAATATAAAATTCACGAAACCGATACCGGTTCCGTTGATGTCCAGATCGCCTTGCTGACCGAAGAGATCAAAAGGCTTTTGGAACATTTTAAAACCCACAAAAAAGACCTTCATTCCAAGCGCGGCCTTTTAAAAATGGTTGCCAAAAGAAGAAAACTTTTAAAAGTTTTAGCTAAGGAAGACGAAAAAAGGCATAGCGCCCTTGTTAAAAAATTAGGCTTATAAAATTGATGCCAAAACTTGGACAAAAAGAGCAGAGAGTGGCCGTATTGATCGATGTTCAGAACATGTATTATTCAGCCCGGAACTTATACCAGGCGAAGGTTAATTTTACCGAATTGCTCAAAAATGCAGTCAATGGCCGGAAACTTATCCGCGCCATTGCTTATGTCGTCAAAAGCGAAGCCCAGGATTCTGATCCGTTTTTCAAAGCTCTCGAACATATCGGCATTGAACTGAAGATGAAAGATTTGCAAATTTTCCCGGGCGGCCTGAAAAAAGGCGACTGGGATGTTGGTATTGCCATGGATGCAGTCAGGCTAAGCTCTTCAGTAGACTCGATCGTTCTGGTTTCCGGAGACGGAGACTTTTTGCCCTTGGTAGATTACATCAAAAATGCCACTCCCACCCGCTTAGAAGTAATGGGCTTTGGCCGGACCACTTCCGGAAAGCTGAAAGAAGCGGCTGACAATTATTTTGACTTGGAAGAAAACAAACAAAAATATTTAATACCTTAATTTTATGGAAGACAAAATTTTTAAATTAGAGATCGGACCGAAAACGCTAGAGATCAATACGCGCAATTTCGCCAGAAACGCCAACGGTTCCGTTTTAGTCAAATATGGAGACACAACCGTTTTGGCTACCTGTGTAATGTCAAAAAAACCTTTGGAAAAAATGGATTTTTTCCCTTTGATGGTTGAATATTCCGAACGGTATTACGCCGCTGGAAAAATTTTAGGATCCAGGTTCATCCGCCGGGAGGGAAGGCCTACCGATGAAGCCATTTTAATTTCCAGGATCATTGATCGCACCTTGCGGCCGCTTTTCCCAACAAGCCTCAACCGCGAAGTTCAAATAGTCATCACTTGCTTATCTTGGGACGGAGAAAACGATCCTGCAACCTTGGGTCTTTTTGCCGCTTCGCTTGGCCTCTTGATCTCAGATATTCCTTGGAATGGGCCAACCGCCGCTGTCCGGCTTTCCAAAAACGAACAGATCAAGCTTTTCCCGAATTATCAAGAAAGGGAAGAAGGCATATATGACCTGATCGTAGCGGGAGTCGATTCCGAAAAAGGAATCCTTGTTAATATGATCGAAGGGCAAGCAAAAGAAGCATCCGAGCAGGCTATTTTCGAAGCTTTCGATTTTGCCAAGCCGGAAATAAAAAAACTGCTGGATCTCCAAAAAACGATCCAAAAAGAAATTGGCAAAGAAAAAATAAAAATAGCCGAAAGAACAATAGACAAAAATTTTAAAGACAGCGTCAAAGAATTTTTGGGCGGAAAGATAGAACAAGTTATGATGGCCTCGGCAAACAAAGACGGCGCCGCCGATTCCAACGAAATGTCTTTGTCCGATCTTAAAAACAATTTGAAAGAATTTTTGAAAGATCAGGATCAAGACAAATTAAATTACGCTTCCGAAATATTTGAAAAAGAAGTGGAGAAAACCTTTGAAGGTAATATTTTAAAAAATGAAAGAAGGCCGGACGGCAGAGGACTGGATCAAGTAAGAGAGCTTTCTTGCGAAGTCGCTTTGTTGCCTCGCATGCATGGTTGCGGACTGTTTTCCCGCGGAGAAACCAGCGCCTTGTCTGTTTTGACCTTAGGCGCCCCGGGCGACCAAAAATTAATGGACGGAATGGAAGTCAGAGGGAAAAAAAGATTTATGCACCATTATAATTTCCTGCCTTATTGCACCGGAGAAGTAAAACCGATGCGCGGAACCGGCCGCCGCGAGGTAGGGCATGGTATGCTTGGTGAAAAAGCTATTTTGCCAATGCTCCCGACCGTTGAAGAGTTTCCTTACACTATCCGAATCGTTTCCGAAGTCCTTTCCTCGAACGGATCATCTTCTATGGCTTCAACTTGCGCTGCAAGCTTAGCCTTAATGGATGCCGGCGTGCCGATCAAGAGACCGGTAGCCGGAATCGCTATGGGATTGGTCACTGACGGAGAAAACTATAAAATCTTAACCGATATCCAAGGACCGGAAGACCACCACGGACATATGGACTTTAAAGTGGCTGGAACAAAAGATGGCGTAAATGCCATCCAGCTTGATGTAAAAACATTAGGACTGACCAAACAGATATTGGAAGAAACCATGATCAAGGCGAAAAAAGCCCGCGAAACGATCCTGGCCAAAATGCAATCTATCATTGCAGAGCCCCGCAAAGAGCTTTCCAAATACGCCCCCAGGATCTTTATCTTTGTTATAAAGCCGGATAAGATTCGCGAAGTGATCGGTCCCGGAGGCAAAATAATCAATGAGATCATCGACCAATGCAATGTTTCCATCGACATTGAAGACGACGGAAAGGTTTTCATTACCGGCGAAAATGAAGAATCGGCTAAAAAAGCTTTAGAATGGGTCAAAAACATCGTCCGCGAAGTGGAAGTGGGAGAAATTTTCCCAGAGGGGAAAGTAGTAAGAATTTTGGATTTCGGCGCTTTCGTCGAAATCTTGCCGGGACAAGATGGAATGGTGCACAT
>Ga0172381_10006769_pt1 | contig 11450 bp, 7 predicted proteins | sample Leawel6488metaG_FD_119754 | JGI IMG/M metagenome (GOLD analysis project Ga0172381, IMG submission 119754) | Leachate microbial communities from a municipal landfill in Southern Ontario, Canada - Leachate well 64-88 metaG | ecosystem: Engineered > Solid waste > Landfill > Unclassified | place... | reverse complement strand
GCGTGTATCGGATGCATCTGCTACTATTAAAGTAATGAATCAGGATATGGAAACATTATCAGCTACATTTAAGATGGTTAAAGGTGATTTATCTGTTTCAACAGTAATGGATTCTAATGTAGCGGCAACAAATAAACTGAAAGCTGCAATAATTGAATTGCATAATGAGGAAAGGAGATTTCAACGTAATGTACCACGGATAAGTGGTCTTATTGGAGCAGATGAGTCTACTTTAGGTAGAGCAAATACACAAGACTTTGGAAATTATCAACAGGCCTCTCAGAATCTTGCACAGTCTATGGCTAAAAATAAATTGTATATGGACGATGTCCGTGGTATGCTTGCGAGTATGTCTAGTAATACGTCTATGGGGCCTATGAATCAAGGAGTAAAGGAAGTATATACAGCTCTTCAACAAGTAGTGAGAACTTGGGATACAATCAATAGTAAAGAAAAAGCTGCGACTGCTGAAATACAGAATCAAGCACAGCAATTAAGAGTTAAGGGATTTGAATCAGCGCTAAGCCAACGTGCTCAAGAAGAGGCAATGTGGACTGCGCGTAATGCACCTATAAATAAAGATGAGATATTTACTAATCAGAAAATTGCTAAATTGAAAGAAGAGGAAACAGTTCAGGTTACTTTGAATAAGGAAGTAGGGCTATATTCAGTTGAACAGAGTAAAGCAGAGTCGGCTGCATCAAAACGTAGTTCTAAGGTTATTGCGGATATTAAAAGAGAAATTGTTTTAGAGGAGCAATTATTACATCAGCGTACTAAAGCGATTATATTAAGTAATCAACAAGCAATAAAACAGAACAATATATCTAGTGGTGTGCAGAGTGTCTTAGGAGTAGACCAAGGTAAATTAAACAAGGCAAATATTGCTGATTTTACTGGATTTCAATCTTCTCAGAATAAATTATCTGAGTTGATGCTAAAATATAATGTATCATTAAATCAACTTAATAATCTTTAGTCAAATCTTAAGACAAATACGCCTATGAAGGCGATGTCTAAAGAAATGTCTGAAGTATATAGTCAATTGCAGTTAGTTACTGCTGCTTATAGTAAAGTTGATGCTCGTTGGGGTAATCAGTTTAATTCAGTAGCAACGAGCATCAAAAAAGCAAAAGATGAAATGGTTAGGTTCAGTATTTCTTGGGAATTAGCTATTAAGTTAGTAGCAGTTCAGTTAGCACATCAAGCAATATCCTCGCTTATTAGGAATTTGCAAGCTGGTATTCTATCTGCTATTGAACTTCAAAAGAGATTAGCTGAAGTTAGGACAATTTCACAAAATAATCAATTGACTACGGCTGAATGGCAGAAGGGGTTTGAAAAAGTATCCAATTCATATGGTATTGATATGTTAGATGTTATTGCTGGTGGTTATGAAGCAATATCTAATCAGGTTGTCAGCGGTGCACAAGCTTTTAAATTTATGGAAGAGGCAGCTAAGTTTGCTATAACTGCATTAGTCTCGACTAAAGATGCAGTTAACATTTTGTCTACGGCTATTAATACTTATGGTGAGACTGTTGAAGAGGCTAATACACTAGCTGCAAAATATTTTAAGACAATTGAAGTTGGGCGTATTCGTGGTGAAGAATTAGCGAATATTGGACAAGTAATAGTACCTGCTGAGCAACTTGGCATTAGTCTTAATGAATTATTAGGTATTACTGCTACATTAACTAGACATGGTTTGAAATCTAATGAAACCTTTACTCAATTGCGCGGTGTATTTACAGCTTTACTAAAGCCTACTGAGGCTATGAAAGAATTCTTTGATAGGATGAATGTTTCCTCTGGTGAACAGTTAATTGCATCGAGAGGGATATTGGGTACTTTTGATGCCTTACGTGATGAAACTAAAGGATTATCTACTGAACTTGCGGCATTAGTACCAAGACAACGTGGTATGGCTGGTGCCATGTTATTAACAGGCAGGGCTATGCAAGAGGTTAAAGAAGATATTTTAGCTATTGCTGATAGTATGGGTTATTATAATAAAGCAGTGGATATTGCACTGGAAAGTACTGGTAGACGGTTACAGATTGAATTAGAAAAGACTAGGAATTATTTCAGAAATGATTTAGGAACAGTTGCACTTAAGGAAATATTGAATGTAACTGAAGCTTTTGGTGGGTTAGACCAAAGTGTTAAATTTGTTGTAGACACCCTAAAATTGTCATTATTGCCTGCTATAATTCTTACTTCTAGGGCCTTAGTAGGGTTATCTCTTGCTCATCCATTTGCTGCTATGTTTGCAGGGGCTGCGTTGACTATTACGAAATTTAGACAGTGGTCGAAGGAAAGCATTGAAATATTAAATCAGATTTCTGAGGATAACTTAACTTGGATAAATAAGAATGCGGATGCAAGCAAAGCCGAGACGGTAAAACAGATAAATGATATCAAAAATCTGTTTATGGGTCTCGGTAAAGAGTCTAGTAAGTCATTAACCGTTACATTGGGCGCTATTAAGCCCTTTATAGAAACCTCCGCCAATTATTATGATTCTGCTTTTGACCATTTGAAATTAGAATATACTAACTTTCAGTCTACTGTAGAAAAAGATTTAGATCAATTAAAGGGTAATTTAACTGAATTTAAAAGTAATATCAAATCGCTTGAAAGCGCCAATATTTCTGCTAGAAGTGATTTTACTAAAGTCAAATTAAGTTGGGAACTTGATGAAACTGATACACCTCAGGATAAATTGAATATTATTAAACGGGTTATTAAACAACTTGATGTTGAGCGTGTGGATTTATTTAATACTGGGAATATTAAGGAGGCTATTTCTAAAAGTAATGAAATGGTAAGTTATTATACTCAAATGCATACATTGGTAAAGCAAATAACCAATGAAAATGAACGCAATGCTAGAGCAACTTCAGACCTTATTAGGAAACAGAAAGAAGAGAATGCTCAGTATAAGTTAAAACGTCAAGAACTCAAAATTCAATTAATACAATTAGAACAGGAACGAAAAGACCCTATCAATGAAGATGGTAGTTCTATCAAGGGTAGAACTGCTCAGAGACGGGAATTACAACATATACGTGAAAAGGAATTGAAAATACAAGAGAGTATTAATGAATTGGCTTTAGAACATGCCCAAAAGGAAGAAGAGTTAAAGACTAAGATTGATCGTAAAACTCAACAAACTATAACCTATAAAGACATCGAAGAACAAGCTGCATTAGCAATTGAAAAGCAAATTAAATATCAAGAGAAAATGATAATTATTAATAGGCAATTGGCTAAAGAGTCTGAAACTAGGTTATTTACAGAAACTCTTATAAATAATGAATTGAAAATTGTATCAAATAAGGCACAAAAGTTTGATCGTGAGAAAGTTACAAAACTTGATGATACTGAATTTAAACAAGCAATAAAAGAGCAACTTGATAATATATCAAGACTCAAGGAACTTGCAACTGAACGTGGATTTGGTGATAAGGGTACTAAGATTGCGAGTAAATTAACAGAGAGTCTTAAGATTGTAGAAGAATATGAACTAGAGAAACGGGCTTTAAAGTCATTAGATATTGCTAATAAACAGCATATAAATGACACTATTGGGGACATAAATAGACTAGAGAAGCATCTCATAGATACACGCGATAATGTGACTAAAACTACTTCACAGATGGAAGTTCTTGCGAGTAGAATTAGTACTGAAATCGAAAAGGGTACAAAATTTGCAGACCCCGAAAGTCTAATAGCTTTAAAAGTGGCAATAAGGACATTTGTTAATAGTGGTGATATTAAACAATTAGATAAAGTAATGGGATTATTGCGCGGCGTAAATCTAAAGGGTGAAGAAGTTGAATTTATAGATCAATCTACGGGTAAACAAGTACTGGGGCCAGTGTTAGAGGGATTAAAACAGGAATTAAAGAGCCTACAAGAGACTTCATTAAGTGGTACAATTGATGCTAAACAAATCAATGCTTTATCTGATTTAATCATTTTGATGGAATCAGTGACTACAGGTATAAAAGGAACTGATAAGATAACTCCATTTACATCTATGTTAGCAGATTTAGAGAAAGGTAAAGTTGCATTAGATGAACTGGGAACGACACTCAAGGAAAAATTTAACATACCACTTGAGAATATTAATGAATTTGAAAGAAAAGTCTATAATATTGATAGTGTAGTTTTAGGGATTAAAGCACATTTCGACAGTATTCTAGAAGACATGGGCAAGATTATTGCACCTATTTCTATACCAACTGTACCTACTAAAGCTTTTGGTGGTAGTATACACGGGAGTGACTCAGTACATGCAATGTTAACTCCTGGTGAATATGTTGTTAATGCGGGTGCTAGCCGAAAGTTTTATAGCCAACTTGTTGCAATGAACTCGGGTATGCGTAGATTTGCATCAGGCGGGCCAGTAACTAGTATCAATGGGGATTTCAATGTATCAGTGAATAGTTCTGGGAATCCCGGTATTGACGCAGTCAAAATTGGTAAGGCATTGCGCCGAGAGATTCGGCGCGGGAGAGTGAGCCTTGTTTAAGTATGATTTACTCGAGTTGCCTAGCCCACAGTTTGAGGACACTAGGCGCATTAACATGAATAATGTTGCTAGAGTCAATAATAAAGGTATGCTGGCTATCCTAAAGGATGTAAGTTGGCCAACTGTAACTACTTATCTATATAGATTTTTACTTAGTAACTGTACATCTGGTACTGTATTAAGTCAATCTGAAAATTTTAAAGCAAAACTTATTGCAACAAAGGGTACTGAAATTACTTGGATAGATCAGTTAGGTGTATCAAGAGTAGGGTTTCTTATTACAGATGAACCTGAGTTTGTTAATAATATGAGGGGATTAGTCGAAGTAACAATAGAACTTATGGAGAGTTTAGTATGATTACTATTACCGGACTAGTTAGCAGTACATCAGTTATATTACCCAATGCTCAGTGGGGTGATTCTGTAGCTATTAAATTAAATACAAAATTAAAAGTTACCATGAGTGGTATATTTTATACTTACATAAATACACCCAATCATATTAGGGGCTTATTAAAATTTGGTACCTTGACACCTGCTATTGTTGCTGAGTTTATATTAGCATTAGAAGACTGGTCAAACGAACAAGTTGAAATAGACTCAATAGAAGGTGTCAAATATAGGGGTATTCTATTGACAGATACATATGAAATTGCCACAACTAATTTACGTTGTGCAAGTCAATCTGGTTCTTCTGGTGGAAATAATGAAGCTGTATTACACACTGTTACAATACAGTTTGAAGGTGTTGCAGGAGAAACATGAGAACATTAAGTGCTAGTGTAACAACTCAATACGCAACAGAACCCATAATTGTAATAAAAGTTGAATGGGATTCTGGTACAGTTTACTATGGTGAAAAAGCTTTAACTTGGTCAACTGACACTGTTAAGGGAGATATAACGAGTATAAGTAATCTCAATAATACTGATAGGGATACCGAGTTGGGTGATGTGTCTGATGTAAGCCTTGTATTAAATGATTCAGATGGTAGTATTAAGGACATAAGTGATACAGACATATTAGAAGGAACATTATGCACAGTATATCAAGTGTATGCTGTAAATAATGTAGTCACTGAAAGCAATATCTTGTTAAAGGGAAAGATTTCTGGTGATATTAAATGGATAGAGGGAGATCGTTCATTTACATGTAGTGTAGAATCTGCACTATTAGATGGTGAAATTGGGTATGCACCAAATTCAGACGATATTTCTGATTTAAGTGATGAGGCTACAGGTAAAATGTGGCCGCTTTGTTTTGGCAAACCTCTTAGAGTACCTGCAGTTAGGTTGCGAAAAACATTATATGGTACTCTTCGAGGTAATGTAACTTATGGTACAACCTCAGTTATAATCGAGGGTGGTATTGATTTTCCACAAACACCAACAATAGTAACAATTTATATTAAAGGAGTAAAGTGTACTGGCACATTTAGCGGAAACACTTTTACATTCGCTACACAAAATGATGCATATTATACTAGCCTTGCTGTTAATAATCGTGAAGCGGGTGACTATATAAATGACTATTCTGTGTTATGGTTAGTAGATACAACTGCAAACATAGAGAATAAGTTCTGTAATATAAATCATCCATCTGTTGGATGGATATCAAACTACTGTAGTAAGCAAGTAGGTACTAGATGTCACTTTATAAGACCTTGGAAAATCAATCATGGTACATCTAGTGCATATTTGCTTATAGGTAATACTTGTACTATAGCTGAAGTAGCACAGTACCCAAGAACAAGTTGGTCGGAAGATTTTACTTGTGATTCTTTGATTGACGGATATAATGCTCAAGGTGACTGGATTGTAGAAATGCCTGTAGATTTATGGGTAGAGGTAAGAGATTCTTGGAATTTACATACAGGCGAATCTGTTAAATATTTGTCGACATATAATGAGATGTATATAATCAATAATATGGCTTCTACTAGTCTCTTAGAAGTAATGGCTTATCGTCAAGTTAAGAAAAACTTAACTGAATCATCAAAGGAACGAGAACTAGTTGTAGTCCCTAGCGATTGGTATACTAAGAATCTGAATAATACAATAGATGGCCAAACCTGTACAACAATTACATTTATAGAAGGCTTAGATGACTCTTTTGGAAGATTTGCAAAATATGAATTCGAGGGTGATATATTTATTACTGTAAACTCCAGTGTAGGCGAGAATATAGCAGATATTATTCAGTATCTTATTGAGACATACTCTGATTATGCTGTCGATGCTGCATCATTCTTATCCGTGCACAATGAACAAGTCATATTTCCGTGTAACTTTGCATTGTCCGATAAAAAAAGTACATTGGAAGTTTGTAATGATATTGCTTGGCAAGCACGTTGTGCATTATATGTGCGTAATGGTATAATATTTTTGAAATATTTATCTACTGAACCAGTTTCAACTGACTTGACATTAGATACTAATAATATTTTGTTAAAATCTATTAACTTAGGTTTTACAACTATAGAAGATTTGGTAACATACTTTACAGCTAATTGGCAAACAGATTATTCAGATGCTGAGGGTAAAGATAAAGTATATATTTATAAGGATCAAACTTCAATTGATAAATTCGGAATGAAAGAGCAAGAATATGATTTTTATATTTATAATCAAGAGTCATTAGTAAAGATTTCAGCAGATTTCTGGGGGTACCGTTATGGTCATATTTGGAGAAAATTATACTGTACATCGATTCTAAGTGCCCTAAAACTTGAAGTATATGATACAGTCTCTTTTGATGTTGCATCGATTCTGACTAATATTTTAAAGGGGGATGTTATATCTGCCTCATATAGTCATGATTCACCTGAGATTCCATTGGAGATTCAATTAGCTTCACAAGCGGGGACAGTAATCGAAGATCCAAATTATTGGGATATTGGTTCACACTCAGCACCAGCAGATCCAACAATAGGTCTTACTGAATTAGACTATGATCCAATAATCTATAATGAAGACTCAGGCGCAGCAAATAATGATAATAATGAACAGGCTAGTGATAAGTACTATCTCAGGATTACAGTTGGTACTAACTCTATTGGGGAAGTAACCCGAGGCGAAAACTTTAGTATTTCACTAAGACTCGAAGATGAAGCCGGGAAACAAGTTGCTAAAACTTGTCGTGTAGCCTTGACTTTACATGTATCTAGTGGCATAGACTCTTTAAATTATACATCTACTACTTTAGTTGGTGGTAAAGCTTCTACAGCAACTGCTAAGATAACTGGTAGCACTGGACGTAAAACTTGTTTTATTAAAGTAGCCCCTTTAGAAAATCCAGAAAAGTATAAGGGCTGCGTAAGTATTACATTTGATGTAGTAAGTGCTAATGCTGTAACAGTTACACCGGCAACTACTACATTTTCTCGTGGAGTTTATCAAGCAGTAACTGTAACTGGTGCACCTAAATCTGAAATTTATATATCTTGGATAAATGGTACTGATGCCGGTGATGATGTACAGGTATATTCTGGTAGCCCAATAGTATTAGATGATGCTGGTACTAAGACAATAAATATGAAAATAACCGGGGGCATTGCTTCTGGTACGGGGAAAATAAGAGGAACATTCTTTAAGCATGATGGTAATTTTATTATAGGTGATTCAGCAACAATAACAATTAACGAGAATCGGGAAACAGTTGGCGATACTGATGAGGGTGATGAGGCATTAGATTCTACAGAATTCTTTATGAATACTGATGACAAGGGATTAGAACTTAATATAATGACTCGTGTTGCTTATTTTACAGGAAGTCATACACTTTGGGGTTATATTAGGACCTTAAAGTTTACTAATGAGGGAAAATTAGCATATATTAGCGGTGAGACAAGAATAACTATTGATAGTCCTGAATCTTGTGTATAGGAGTTAACAATGGGTCACCTAAAATATAGTAGCAATGGACATTTATTAAGAAATGCCAGTGGGCATTTGGTAATTGAGTGTTCTACGCCTAGTAGTGGGTGTCTAATAGACATAAAAAAACGCCAGAAAGCGCACGGAAAGATGCTGTGGTATGCATGGGACCCCGAAGATCCATATAACCCCACTCGACTCATCGACGATTCAGGCGCGACCGAATACACCTTAGCGCAGCTTAAGGCGTACGTGGCCGCCTGCTGCTCTGAAGACTGCGACACTTGGTATGGGGCCTTCATCTCGTCAGATGAGTACGCCGGTAGCTCGTCGGAACCGTCCTATCTCCCGAGCGACTACGCCGATGGTTCCACGTCGGTAGAGGAACTATGTGCTCTCGTCTCCGCCATGACCGTGACTAGGAGGAAGGGTTATTTTGGGTATGCTACAGGCGCAAAAGTTGGAAATGCGGTTACTGGGATAATCGCACCGCCCCCTGAGTATTCTGGGGTCGAGGCATCTGCGGAGACCGCGTTTGATGCTTCCAGTTTAGAAGGGTCTGGGTACGCCGGGATTTACTCCACTCTTATGCTTTATGTGAGAACCGCCGATGGAGTTGAGTCTGGGGCAAACCTCCAATTCAGCCCGTCAAAAGCACAGACCTATGAAAATCTATTGTCAACCGAGATATACCATGATGTGTCATTCTATGCGATCATGACGGCCATGTCGTCTACTGTGGGAGATTGGGAATCGGCGGAGTGGGATGATTTTGGCACGGGGATGGTCGAAGACGCCTGGAACTTTATGGGTCAATCTGTCGCGTCCCTGAGCGGAACGGCTATCGCTGAGTATGGCCCCTGGTCTCTCCCCGAGAGCTTCCCGGCTTGGCCAACTATAATTCCCACTTACCCCACTCCCCCTGACATGTTTATCCGACACTATACCAGCAGGGGGATGCAGGCTAAGGTCGGCGATTGGGTAATGTGCCTCATCCACTGGAGCTTCTGATGCTCGTCCGCATGACAAACGGTGACCTAGTTGTGCAAAACATCGTGGGATAACATGCCAGAAGGCTATGTTCGCGACGCCAAAGACCCGCGCCGGTTCCACCCAGTGACGGCGCAGGCCAAGCGGGCAACCACTTCAGGGAACATGAGCCGAGAATATGTTAGTTAAGATGCCAAATGGAGACCTTGTAGCACAAGTTAATGAGAAATGCCCAGTTGATTATTTTGTTGATCAACTGGACTCAAGGAGATTTCATCCTATGCGAGAAACAACTGAAGGTTATATTCATTTTCCTGTAAGAGGCAAACCGCCTACTAAAGATGGCTATGAACCTTATAATAATAACCCCTATATTCTTCAACCGATTCTCGTACCTTGTACCTATAGAGAACAAAGGTTGATTACTAAAAATAATAAGACAACAGGTACTTTCTGCTGTAAACGGCCAATGAACTTTTGTTTAAAGAAAAATAAAGTTGTACTAAGACTGGAGTGTAAAGAATGTTTAGAGTCATAGCGTTTTACACCAAGAACACTCCATATGAAGTTGAGATAGGGAATCTCGAAACTAGTCTCAATAAATTAGGTATTAAGTATCATTTTGAAGGTTACGAGGCACGAGGTTCTTGGGTTAGAAACTGTGCTATTAAGCCTGAGTTTCTTAGGGATATGTTAGATAAGTTTCCAGATGATGATTTATTGTATGTCGATGCCGATGCTGTTTTCGTTGCATATCCCAAGTATTTTGACACATTTGTTGGTGACTTTGGTGTCCATGAGTACCATGGTCGTGAGTTACTTAGTGGTACAATTTTTTTACATAATAATGATAAAGTCGGTGCCTTGATTAATATGTGGATAACTGAACAAATCATGTTCCCTGAGAAATGGGACCAGAAAGTTTTAGCAGGGGTCCTGGCTAAACAATCTAAGAATCTTGGATTACAGGTTACAAATATTCCTGCAGGTTGTGTCAAGATTTTTGATCGTGATCCTAATGTCAAGGACGTTTGCATTGTACATAATCAAGCAAGTAGAAGATTCAAGAATCTCGTAAAGGATATTGGTCCTGAGAAAGCTGATAATGAACCTGCGGAGAAAGTATTAAAAAGTGATAAGAGTAAGGTAAAGGCTGTTTATGATAATGTACGAGTACGTTGGTTAGCAGATGGTAGTTTCATGTTACCTAGAGCTAATGATCGTACAACTCAAATGCTTGATATGCAGTTTATAAGAGTTAAGAATGAGAAACGCTGGTATCCGATTAGTCTTGAGAATGCATTTACTAGGCTTATACCTATCTTTACAGATCATTATACATATATAGTTGGCAAAGGACCAAGTCTAGACTATTTAACTGAGGCCGATTTTCCTAGTCCATATATACCCATTATTGCAATAAATCAAGCAATACATAAAGTGGAGTCTCTTAATATTCAGAATCCAATATTTTGTATGCAGCAAGACTCTAGCATCAAATCAACATGTCTCCCTAAACGTGGAACAATGTTAATCTCAGCACACTCAAGTCGATATTATAAAGATTTATTGCCACCTGAGAGGCTATTTATTTTTAGTCCTTATACATTTTATCTTAATATAAATTCACTTACAGTTAAATGTGCAATATCATTCGCCAGAGAATGTGGAAGTAAGGAAATTGTACTTCTTTGTTTTGATGCTTCGATGCCAAATGGTAGTCTTGAATATGCTAAGTGCATCGGTCATTCAAGTAAGACAGGCGGGAATCCAAATCGATTTCTTACACATAGGCGAGATATTTTGAGAATTACTAGAGGATGTAATATCGAGTTTCGATGGCCTAAAAACCACGTAGCCTAAAGACAATAATGCCCGTAACCTTATCATAAGGTTACGGGCATTATTGTCTTTAGGCTAAGCAATTCAACAATTGAGTCATAGTACTCCTGAGTGAAGCAATATCAGCCTGGGCTAAGGCTAGATGATCTTCAAGAGTTATTGGGCCTAAGAACATATTAGCCTCTCTATCAGATATAACCCGG
>Ga0172381_10006768_pt1 | contig 11454 bp, 28 predicted proteins | sample Leawel6488metaG_FD_119754 | JGI IMG/M metagenome (GOLD analysis project Ga0172381, IMG submission 119754) | Leachate microbial communities from a municipal landfill in Southern Ontario, Canada - Leachate well 64-88 metaG | ecosystem: Engineered > Solid waste > Landfill > Unclassified | place... | reverse complement strand
TATCGATCCAGCTATGGTGTTGAAGTTCCGAGGTAAAACTTTCCTTATTAAAATGTGGAAGGTCGATCAAGAAGAACCTATCGAATACTTCCTCAGAGAATTCACCGACCAACCCCTCAGTGATCTGCTAAAAGACTAAGATATATCCTGCGGATACATCCTGCACACGGGATACATCCTGCACACGGGATACATCCTGCACACGGGATGTATCCGCACCCGCATATATCCTGTTAATAAATAGGCCCTAATGTGACAAAAGGCGACAAATATGAAAAAAGATACCCCCAGTCCCAAAATCAGAGATATATTCGAGCAAATTATTCAACAGCCTGTCACTAAATCAAAACCTAAGAAAAAGAAACAAAATATCCCTAATGTCGATAACCCAATCCTAATAGGATTCAATTAACACTCTCAAGAAATCAAACCTCTCAATTGGCACAATGGCCTGATTGATCTACAAATTGAACTTATTAACGCCATACGGCTCTTTCTCTGGGCCAAACAAGCTAATCTCACCCATCTGCCAGCTAATTGTGCTAATAAAATATTCGTAGCCCACCCCTTCCCCAATATCAAAGGCATTTCTCCCTATGCACTCTGTTCCGATGCTAAACCATTCCCTACCCACAAACTCATAGATGTTATCAAAGGATTGGCAGATTGTTTAGCTATGGAAACAAGTGGAACTATTAGGTATTATCTACGACAAGTCGAATTCCTCGTCTGGGGGAAATTCTATCAAGACCCCCAGCAAATCCTCCAAAGATTCATTAATAAACATAAAACAAAATCTAAAAAACACGCCAAGACATATCCTGCCAAGACATATCCTAAAGACAAAGGATTACATCTGCTGCCCAATGGTGGATTAGCTCTCTCTTTAAATAACAAAATATCCAAGCAGGCCAAGCAGCCAACGAAAGCTGTTGGTCCAAAAGAAAATGAAAACCAATACTTCCGCCGTATGTTGGATTGGTAATGCCTCGCACCCTCTAGTTAATTCTTCCAGTTTGTGGGTTTCTTGCCCATTCCTGCCTCATTACTCCTTCCTCTTGTGGGTTTCTTGCCCATTTTTAATCATAAATTATTCTATATTGTAAACCTATATGACCCAAGGGGTTACGTCATAGAGGAGCATAAAAGTTCAAAATGATTAAAAATCAGGGCTTAGTCCCGAGTGTATGTAACGCATTTGAATTGCTTTTAAGGCATCCCAGGCATTAAATTTAATTTAATTGGGTCTTAAATGCACTCCTATTGGGGCAAGATCGACCCCTAATTTAAAATTAAATTAAATAGATTTGGTGAGGGGTCTTGATATAAAATTAAATAAAATAAATTCAATGTACAGTTAAATGATATATTTAATGTAATGGTGGGAAAAATGATTAAATTAATGATAAATGGGTTTTAAACAAGTTTCCAGAAGAATTATAAAGTATACAAATTACCCAAACTGTTTAGATTAACATTACAATTAGTTTTCCTGTACATTGCGTCGAAAATCATGGAACGATAGTTTTCCTGTACATTGCGGGGGCAGGAGGGAAAAAGCATGAGTGAATTCATAGGTTGGAAAGCGGCTTCTGGAGCGGGCGGCAAGTTTACGTGGTTTGTGCATAACCATGAAACTCATGCAACTTTGGATACTCCCAAAGGCAGATTGAGACGCTTTGCTTCATTTCAAGCTGCTCAGAAAGTAGCTGATGCGATGAATGCCCGTCCGAAATCGTATTATGTCAAGCTTCTCACGCCCATTATTGTGGACAATGTGGGCAAATACGAAGTCAAAAAGGCTGCACTGGCTGAATTCAGAGAATTGATTGAGAAAGTGCAACACAAGAAATTTGGTGGTGAAATAGTCCTAGAAATTCAGGAGGTGTGACGTGAAGAAACCAGTAGGACGGGAATTCCGCATTTCTTTCGATGTTTCGGGGACAGTAGAACAAACCGTATTGATTACGGACCCCAAGATGACGGAAGGAAAGTTGGACCGAGGATTGCGGGACGGCAGGATCGCCACAACCATTCAAGAGGGTGGACAATTGATTGTGGTTAAAACTGGCCGTGTGATTGGGAAAGTTCTCTCTGTGGAGAACGAATGCGAGTATTCGGAATTCATGGCGGAATTGGAAGAGTAGTATTCCTGTACATTGGGATTGCGTAACAACAACCTCAAGCCAAGGAATATCATGCCTAAGTTTCATTCATGGAGTGAGAGCGGAGTCAAGGTCATTGCGGGCAACACGAAATTGGGAAAGATACCTAATCTTTCCTTATTGCCTTGTGTGACGTGTGCGAAGGATGCCCCTTGTCGAAACAAGGGATGTTACGCCAAGAAACTGATGTATCCTTCAGTTCGCAAGGCTTGGACCCACAATACTCGTTTGGCTGGCAATCCTGTCGAATTCTTTGCAGATTTGCGGGAGCAGTTTGCCAGCCGCACAGTGGGGTGGTTTCGGTTTTTTGTTTCGGGTGATTGTCCATCCTATTCGTTTTTCTGCAAGATGATGGAATTCGTCGGGGAGTTTCCCGATACTAAGTTTCTCATTTTCACGAAACGATATGGTTGGGCGAATCAATGGTTGCGGAAACATACTCGCCCGGAAAATGCGACTATCTTGTTTTCGGCTTGGCCGGGATACAAGATGGATAATCCCAACAAACTGCCAGTGGCTTGGATACGGGATGGGGAAAGTAAAAGGAGGGGGCTGGTTCGTGTTGGTGTCGATAATAGAATTCCGAAGGATGCGATAGAGTGTCCCGGTGGTTGTGAGCATTGCGGCATGTGTTGGAACTTGCCGAAATTGGGTCGAGATGTGGTTTTCGACAAACACTAATACCTCTAATGGGTGTGGCGGAATTCTGTTACATTTGCAAGATGTAGCGTTTTTCAGCCACACCCGTTGGTGGGGGTTTGTTTAGTTTTCCTGTACATTGAGGACATTATGGGAACAGCATTAGCAACACGGCCATACGGAGCAGTTTCGCTGCCCGACAATGACCAATGGTGTAATCGGTTTGAAATCCGTTCTGAAACCAGTAATCGGATTTACATTGTTGCACAGAACAAGAAAACTGGGCAATGGGGATGTTCCTGTCCTGGCTACCGTCGAGCCCGTCATGGGGTACGTTGTTGCAAGCATTTGACCCAGGGATGTGGATTAAATTTATCTCAGATTCATGGGAATGCATTGCCTGATCTTCGGGTCAAGCATCCGAGGTTAAAATGAAACGGAAACAACGGGTGGCTGAATTGTTCAAGAAGCCAGTCAATAAGACGGTGGCGGAACGATTGGCTGAAGCTCGGTCGGCACAAGAGGCGAAAAAGCGACTTGCGGAGAAGTGGAAGAAATGAGGAACAAGTATTTCAAGATTAGGATATATCGTTTTGTTCTGTGGGTGTTTCCTTTTTGGTGGAAGGAATACACTACAGTGGCGGGCAGAAGTTGGGGGCCATTTACATGGTTGGTAAAATAAAGAAGCCCAAGAAGGGTTTTTTGGACGGATACAAGACCTACGATCCCAGTACGGGTCGGGGCAATCGTGCCGAGTGGCGTTCTGCTTGGGATGAGAGGATGAATCATGCGGAAGCATCGGCCACGTTGAAAAAGGATGATCCCTTTGACGTATTGGGATTTACTTTCAAGCCGAGTCGAGCAGAGTTGGACAAGCGGTATCGAGAATTGGCAATGCAACACCACCCAGATCATGGCGGTGATCCGATTGAATTCAAGCGGATACATGCTGCGTGGTCGCTTTTGTCGGAGCAATTATGATACAAGACTATAAAGTTGCCAAGGGCACTACACTTGCGGAATTGGAAGCTGAGGTGGCAGAATTGATTCGTTTGGGGTATCAGCCATTTGGGATGTTGATTTACTCTTCTTTTGATGGTTACTGCCAGCCGATGGTTTCGCATTAGTTTTCCTGTACATTGAGACATCATGTTTCCAATAAAATGCAGACGCACAGCTTGTGACAGAATGGTAACTGAAAAGAATGCGTGTCGGCATTCTGACAGTGGGGAGTATTATTGTCCACGCTGTGCCCGCAATATCAATGAGGGGGCAGGAAGGGAATTGGTGGTATTTCCTCATGAAAATAAAACAAATCAACAACATTGAGATACATTTAACTCAGCCGTCCCGATTTTCCTGTGGGGTGAGAACCTTTTGGGTTACACCACTGACGTATGCGGGGAAATCCAAGACATATCTCCGTATCTTGGAGGAGTTTGAGAGTCTTGGGTCTGCTGAGAAGTGGTGTCGAAGCGTAACGGATTTTCTGCGGTCCTAGTTTTCCTGTACATTGGGGAGATACTATGCCGACTAAAGAAGAGATTATCGCTGGTTTGTCCAAGTCCATGCGTCAATCCTATCGCACGCTCATGGCAAGTGCTGCAAAACAAGAGAAGGTTTTGATTTGGGTGGGCGGCATTGGTTTCGATGATTTGGAAGTTGTCGATCAGCCGATTGGCGACAATCAAGTAGTTTTGTATGACGGCAGGAAGACGGTGACGGCATAATGGGCGATTCACGGGAAATGGCGATGTGGGCGTGGCTTGAGAAGGATAGGGAAAATATCCAGAACAGGTGGGTTGCGGAAATCAAAGCAATCGTCAATTCACCTAATTTTTGTTTTTACGAAGCCAATTCTCTACCTGATTTTTATTCGTGGTGTATGGAGCATTACAATGAAAAGCCTGCTGTGCGTTCTTGATGGCTTTATTACTGGCCTGATAGGTGTTATGCTATTGTGGCCGGGGAAGTTCCACGAGTGGATGGTCTTTTTCCAAGGGTTGTGCAAATGAACACAGATCAAGAGCTACAGGAATTGTGCGACCACGAGCGACAGACACTCACTCGATTGGCATTGGATATTGTCAATTGTTGTGAATCGCTGGAGATGGTGGTCAAGGAGGCTCATACTGCTGCCAAGAGGGAACTTTTTTCTCTCAACAAGGGTGAGCCGTATGCCACCATTCAAGTTACTCCATTGCAGGATTCCAGCACGGAAAAGCTGATGGCACGCATTGCGGAATACAATGCCCGTCTGTTGTGGCGTAAGGCTGTCAAGAGGATCATCGACACTTAGTTTTCCTGTACATTGGAGTGGCAAGGAGAACATAATGGAAATTCAAAAAGTTATTCAGACCATTCAGGATTTGTGTCAGAAGACGGTCAATCGTGGTTGCACAGAAGCCGAAGCGATGGCGGCGGCTCACAAGATTGGTCAATTGATGAAGGTGTATAACCTATCAATGGACCGAGTATTCTTGGGTGAAGCCAAGTGTGTGGATGGGGTAATTCCCACGGGCCGGAAGCGAAGGCATCCCATTGACCTCTGCGTGACGGCGATTGCAGAGTTTTGCGATTGTCGTATTTGGTATGGGTGGGAGAAAGCCTATCATCTGTTTGGTCTTTCGACCGATGTTGAAATGGCGAAGTATCTCTATGGCATTATTTTGGATGCGATGGATACGGCCACTACTGGCTACAAGGATTCAGAATCCTACAAGTTGGGCAAGGGTTCCTATGACATTCGATGTCCTCGGAAGAAATTGAGTGTGAGTTTTCAGAAGGGGATGTCGAACCGCATATCTCACAGGCTGCGGGAAATGATGCAAGCCCGTCATGTTGAGGAGCGGGCAGAGGCCCCTGTGATTATGGAAGTTGATGAAATCACGGGCGAGAGCATAAGCACCGGAACCAGTTTGATTACGGTGAAGCGTGACAAGGTGAAGGATGCATTCGATCAATTGGGTATTCGATTGAAGAAAGCTGCCCGCAATCCTTGTTACAACGACAATTCAGCTTTCAGAAAAGGCCAAGAGGCTGGTGACAAGGTGAATCTCAATCGGCCTTTGCCGGGCAACGTGGTAGGGTATTTGGAATAACAACAATCCTCACCTGGGCGAGGTACGCTAAGCAATCTGAGGTGTGGCTGCAAGCACCAGGGATTCTAAAGCTAACAGCGGTTGCAGTCGGGAGGTATCCAATCCTCCATTGTTGTTTTCATTTAGGATATAACATGACATATAACAAATACATTGTTACGCATGAGGTAGACTTTGGCACTGCACAAGAGCCGGACAAAAAACGATTTGGCAATGCGTATATTATTGCCAATTGTTACGATCACAGTCTGCCATCTTTTCAACGCATGATTGCGATGGCCAAGAAAGCCTTCCCACGAATAAAAGACAAAGAAATTGAGTGTCGCACTGTCATTTATTCTAGTTGGTGTAAAGGTTGCCCTGTCATTAAATTTCCTGTACCACCTGATTCACAACGGGAAGGTTGGACGGAAACGAGTAGTATGCCTGACGTAGCATGGTAGTTTTCCTGTACATTGGGTGAGTGAAAGGGTGCTGAAATGATTACAAAACTTCCCCGGCTTGTTGGATTTGGTAGCGATGGTCGAGCCGTTGCTGCTGGATGCTGTGTTCATACCTCCAATGGCATTGTCAGTAGGAAAGTTCTCTTCCTTGCTTCAGATGGACCTGAATTCATTATTCAGGATGTTCGGGGGAAGACGGAGGAGGAAATCAACGACGACGCCACAGCGATTATTGAGGAGGCATTATGCACGCCGAGTGGGAGATAATGGATTTAGAATCAACCGATGAGTGTCTTGTGATACGGGACACTAATCAACCGCAAAATAAATCTGTAACAAATGATGCAGAGTTTGTGGTGGAGACATTGGTGAGGCAGGGGTTGTTACCACAAGGGCGGCGACTGGAATACTACTATTCACAACTCAACCTTGACCAGATTATTGTGAAGGATGGTGAATTTGCCGGGTTTGCCCCTGGAAAATGGGATTAGTTTTCCTGTACATTGACCTGATATGAAAGACCCACAACAAAACAGAGTGTATGCATGGGAGCGATGGGCGGTAGCACCTCACGACATAACGGAAGTTTTGTTTGAGGCAATTCAACCCATTGTGAATCATATATGGGCAGAGCGGGGATTGGAATTTCCTCCCCAAGTAATGCCCATGTTCAAAAAGAAAACAAAAAAAGCAGATGCAACCAGGATAGCGGTCAGGTTTGGTGAGAAGACCTACACTTGGATAATTCTGCATGAGTTAGCTCACAGCATGACTAGCACTTGTGATGGTCGGAGCAATCATCATGGTGCCTTGTTCATGGGGATATATCTGCAATTGTTGCAGAAGTATCTTAATTTAGATTTAGTTGAATCAGCGAAACAAGCTGGGTTGCGACTCAGAGAAGACGCCATACCCGTCTTTTTGGAGGATGTATGAAATTCGATGTTGAAGTAATTCGCATTGGTTATCGCCGCAAGTTAATTACGGTTGAAGCTAAGGATCGGCACGATGCCAAGAATAAAGCCGACCGATTGGCTCCCGATTTGGAATTTCCTGGTGAGCATGACTGTGAGCATGCCTCTCAGGTGGTTGGAGAAGTGAGGGAAGTAGCATGAAACGCTGGAAAGTTGAGGCATTTAGTGCTGGTCAGCGTATTGCCTCTGGCAAAGCTGGCAATCTTTCCCAAGCAATGGAACAGGCTCAGGGGTTAGTTGTTGGTGTGGGAGAACGATGGGCTTGTATCACCAATCGTATTACAGGCAAGTTGAAAACACGCTATTGGTGGGATGGGCAGCTTCAACGGATAGATTATTAGTTTTCCTGTACATTGGAAGGGCATGATGAACAAACTGCAAATTGATGCCAGCTTACCACGACACAAACAAGCCCGTCAGCTTGTGGCTGCGGCGAAACTAAAAAATCATGACCCCAAGGCATTTGAGGAAGAGATAATTCATCTTCTCTCATCTGTGCTGGAGAATGAGTGGGTGGATGATGAATTGGAATCCAACATTCGTCTAGGATGGGCAACAATGGTGGGGGCAGAAGTAGTCAACGATGATCTCCTTGATCCTGAAGATGAGGATGATCGTGGGAAGTATTCTTGAAACGAGGATTAAATGAAATTCAAACCTTATTTTCTGGTCCAAAAGAAACAAAAGAAATTCGATCTCCGTTATTTTAACGGACGATTCATGTTCTGGATGGAGGGGGACGTGTTGTTGCCTCTCTTGAGCGAAAACATTGATTTGGGTGAGCGATTCAATTGTGTGGTATCTGTGGCATTGACTGGGGAGCAATGCAATGCCTTGTGCAAGATGTTTGTCGATTACCCTGACGCTCAATTGTCTGGCATTCGGACAAGGTTGTGTGGGGGTGAGCGGGCGACATTGAAGATGAATCCCCAGATGTCTCATGCTTTGCTTACAGCCATTCGTTACATCGAAGGGCTGAAGAAGCCGAAGGTATCTCTGGCATCACAATTCCAATTTGAGTTTGAAACAAATTGGAAGGGTGCGGAGATTATGTGTGAGGTATTTGGGAAATCCAAAAACGAGCATATCAAGCCGGTTGTTGCTCAACTGCGGGAGTTGATTGACGAGTTGCAAGAGCGGCAAGCTCGATTTGACGACGAAGAAATTCCCAGAGGATATGCGGGCAAATAGTTTTCCTGTACATTGAGGGAAGTGTGCGGGGGCACGATGGGACATCGCCAGTCACCAAGTAGTACAGTAGCTTCGGCTATCCGGCTACAGCGGTCAGTCGCTTTGTGTACCGTGCCCCCCACTCCTTTTTGGAGAAAAGAAAATGAATTGGATTTTCAAGTTGGGAATTACTGGATTTGTGTTATTTGCCATTACGTTTGTGGTGGTTTGGGGCACAATCATTTGGGTGGCGGCTCATTTCATTTCCAAGTTCTGGTAGATTTCCTGTACATTGGGATAACATGAAAACAATTGATGTGAATGTGAAGTTTGAGGGGACCATTACGATTGAGGTTCCCGATCATTTGAGCGACGGACAAGCCAATGATTTGGCAGAGCGATTGGTTCTTGCCCGTGTTGTTGCCACGATGGACAATCCCGATGCTCCTGAAGATGCCGCCTGTGAAGATGGCGAAGAGAAGGATTGGGATGCCTGCGTAGTGACGGGGGTTTGCGGGACTTGGATGGCAAAATGAACGATCTCGAAAAACTAATTTTCAGTATTCTCGGGGTAATTGTCTGTTGCATAGCATTAGTCGTCATCCTTATCCCGATCATTGTCATCATAATGATAATGGTGGCAATAGCTGGACCATTCATTCCGATAGTGTTGGTGGCATTTTGTGTTTGGTTGGTTTTTTTCAGAAAGTAGGGAACCATGTTTGTTGCACAGATTCGTGACAATTTGCTTGGGCAAGTCAATGCCGTTGATACTATCGAAGAGGGCATCGAGTTGGTCAAAAAGATTGTGATTGAGAACGGCGTGACAGTGACCGAAGAAATCATGACTGAGATTGAGGAGGATTGGAGTTATCTCAGCGAAGAGGGTGATTGGTCTGTGTGCATTGGGCAAACTGAGGAGGATTAGTTTTCCTCTACATTGTGGGTGTGTTCCCCGCCCGAAGCTGACTGGTTGATGGTCTTACGATCTCCCAGTCAGCTTTTTTTGGAGAAAAAATGAACAATAAAACAAAACAACAGCTAACGAAAGCCTTGCGGGTATTGCCGAAAACGTATTTGGTAATGCCTCATGCCAAGTGGAATAAGATATGGGACAAATTCCATGATCTTATGGCATGTAAGGAATGGGAATTCAAGGGTGGCAAGCAATCAATTTCAATTAGTTTGAATTATGGTTGTGTTGTCCAAACTGGGATGCCACTGGCGTATCAAGACCCACCCGTTCGATTTGCTGGAGTTTACATTACGATATGGCATCCCGATGCTAGTTGGACATCGGATTCTCATGTGTGTTTACCCTGGAGCGGGGTGGACACAATTATGCGGGCGATTGATAAGTTATCCCGTGGGGTGAGAAAGCTGTGTCCACACAGTAAGGCGAAGGAAATACGGGGTTTGGGCAATTGTTTACATTTGCTTCGTTGCCCCGATTGTGGTAAAGAATTCGAGGTTGACAGTTCAGGGTAAGGATATTTCAATGGCAAAAAAGAAATTGTCTGCGTTGAAGCAATTGGCAGATTCCTTGGCGGCAGAGGAATTGGTGGACGATTATATTCGTTCACAACCACGCTACCATTTGGAAGGGGAGTCTGGGGTAGCCTGTTTGGAGAATTTATTCCAAGCATTGGGCTATGACGACCTGACTAGTTTTCTGGCCGACAATCCGGGGGCACAAGAGGCATTGGAGCAATTTGTGCGAGAAAATCTTCCTGGTTGCAAGGAATGGCAAGAGGGGTTGCGGGAAAACATTTAGTTTTCCTGTACATTGGAAGGGCAGGAGGGAACGATGAAAGCAAAATTCAATTTCGGCAAACCGCACAATTTTGAGGAGAATGGGAGTGTTACTTTTGTGCGGGAGGCTGGCGACCCAACCTTTTATGGGATAAAACATGCAAAGGGGGAACATGCTCTTTTCTATTTTATCAAAAAATGGTTAAATGAGCGTGGTTTCACTTTCATCAAAAAATGTGCCCAAAAGGATGGGTGCATGGTTGGAGATGAGTTTCAACCATATTTGCGATGGGCAACGATGGATGCCCCGTGTATTTGCATCATTAGCGGGTTTTATGCTTTGCGTGGTGCAAATGAAGATTGGAACAAAGGGGAAGTCACCCTGAATGTCCATGCTGATGAGGGAGCGTTTACGTTTGTGCAAGACTTTTGCAGCAAGGAGCTTAGCTGTGCCAGGAATTGAAGCGACCACGAAAAAGAAACAGCGTCAAGAGGATGAGGTTCCTCCGGTTAGCACGATTGATCCTCAAGTTGTTTTGGACAATGTGTTCAAGCAACTGGGCAAGCCGCACAATTTGTGCCAAATTAGCTCTTGTTTGACAAGGGCAACCCCGATTACCCAGAAATCATTTCGGGTAATGATATATTGCAAAACCGAAGTATCCGAGCGTGGAATCGGAGCGGCCCCGGTTTTGACTGATACGTTTTTCGTACATGTCAACGATGAGGGCAAAATCATCAACAGCGATGAGCCGATTGTCAAAAAGTATTAAACAGGGAAATGATTAGTTTTCCTGTACATTGAAGTGGTGCAAGGGACAAGTTTTACTCTACTCTCTCGAAAGGAGAATTGTTATGTCGAAGAGCTTGCAGAAAGCGAATCAGGATCGTCATGTGCTGTCTTTGGTCAAGAAGCACGGTTTGTCGGGTGCGAAGCGTATCTTGGACGGGGAGGGCAAGTCGCCCTGTCTCGCCACCCTGCGTAAGCGGGCCGTTGCGGCGGGAATCGAAGTCCCCGGTCGTGGTCGCCCGGCAGTGTATGACAAGGAGCAGATCGTCAAGCTGCTCGCCAAGTTCCAGAGCCACAAGAAGGTTCGGGAACACCTGGAGTCGAAGGGCAAGGCTTGCCCCACGAATCCGATGCTGGTCGCCTGGGCGAACGAAGCGAAGATCGAAATCACCCGTGGCCGTCCGGTTGCCGAAGCCGCCT
>Ga0172381_10006767_pt1 | contig 11454 bp, 14 predicted proteins | sample Leawel6488metaG_FD_119754 | JGI IMG/M metagenome (GOLD analysis project Ga0172381, IMG submission 119754) | Leachate microbial communities from a municipal landfill in Southern Ontario, Canada - Leachate well 64-88 metaG | ecosystem: Engineered > Solid waste > Landfill > Unclassified | place... | reverse complement strand
TGCCTCCACAAGAGCGATCAACGGTGCCTGGGTGTATTACTGTTAGCATGAGGAAAGTAAAATGATGGATCTGACATTTGTGTGCTGGAAATGGGATTCTGGCAAATATCCTCACGGAAGAAAGAAGCGAAGAGAGTTCACAGCCAATCATGTTAACATATTATATGCTATGTTGCAAAGAAATGTTTCCATTCCTTTTCGGCTGATATGCGTCACGGATGATTCGATAGGAATTAGACCAGAGGTGGAAATCATTCCACTATGGGGAGAATTTAGGTCGTTAGGAGGGTGTTTTCTCCGTCTGAAAGCCTTTGAAAAAGCGTTCAAATTGTTTGGCCCACGCTTTATATCAATAGACCTGGACTGCGTTATTTTAGAGGATATTACCACACTGTTTTCACGTGATGAGGATTTTGTGATTTGGTCGCCACGGAAGATGGTCAGGTGGCTCCCTCAAGGTAAAAAGGGGACATATTATTGTGGTAGTTTTTGGATGCTGAAAGCTGGTGCTCGCTCTATTGTTTATGATTCATTTAAACCAAACGAGTATCACCTTGGGGCTGATGGTCGATATGAAGGAGGAACAGACCAAAAGCACATATCCAATACCTTGTTCCCAAGAGAAGCTACTTGGACGATCCATGATGGTGTTTATATTTTTGTTGGGGACATAGTTAAGATTAGAGAAAAAATCCCCCAAGGTGTCCCATCTCCTAAGATTGTATTTTTTAATGGTCGTTATATGCCAGATGATATTGAGTGTCGAGGTATTGATTGGGTGAAAAATAACTACACCGAGAAAGCACGATGCATCCTCTCCCAAGTCCCAGAGGATTTGGCAAGCCAAAATGATAAGGTTAATGTTGTATCTTTTTATTGGGGAGATTGGCCGAGTGGACAACCAGATGGCATAGGTCTTTCTTATATCAAAAGGCTGGTGGGAGGAGTTAAGCAATACATGCCCAAAGGACAGAAGTATGAGTTTATTCTCTTCACTAATGATGCTACATTAAGAGGTGAAGACTTAGGAGTGACTGTTAAGCCTTTGGCTGTCCCAATTAATCTTAGGTGGAATTTGAAAAAAATATTTATGTTCTCTAAAGAGGCAGAGTTAATTGGGCCAACAATATGTTTTGATTTAGACACAATCATTGTTTCTGATTTATCGCCTATGGTTAATAGTTTGCTGAAGTTGAATGCCATTGAGAAAAATAAAATTATTGTTTGTGAAGATGCTTATGCTCTTGGGAAGGCTGGGGGAAGCATTGTAGGTTTTTTACCATCTCCAGAGTTATGTAGGATGTTGTGGTCTCCTATCCTTATTAATCAGGAGAGGATAGAGAAATTGACTCGTGGTTCTGAAAGGTTTTATTATAGACACAAGAAGCTTCAGAAAGAACTCATAATTGATTTTTGGGAAAATCTGATACCTGGGAGAGTGCTTTCTTATAAGGTGGAATGTAGAAGCGTAGAGAAGCAACCGACCGACGTCAGCGTGATTAGATTTCATGGCCTTCCAAGGCCACACCAAGTGGAAAAAGGATGGGTTAAGAATTTATGGGATGGCGTTACTATAAAGGAGATTAAGCAATGACAAATAATTCACCTGCCCCAATTTTAATTACGGGATGTGCCCGCAGTGGTATCAGTTTGGTAGCTGGCGCAGTTCATCTTTGTGGTGCTTATGGTGGTAGCTCTATTGATAGTGCCCCACGTATGTATGAGAATGTTCACATTCGAGAAAATATCGTCACCCCATATCTAACCACTATCGGGGCAGACAAGAAAGGTCAGTATCCCTTACCGGATACGCTCAGTCTTTTTATTCCGAGCAGTTGGGCAACCAAAGTAAAAGAGGTCATAGCCAAAGATGAGTATCTGGGAGGACCTTGGTTTTATAAAAGCCCCACATCGTGTTTAATCTGGCCGGTGTGGCATTATGCTTTCCCAAAAGCAAAATGGATAATCGTTCGCCGAAGGACAGGTGATATAATATCCTCTTGCATGAAGACAAGCTTTATGGATGCCTTTCGTCGTCCAGAAATTAGAAATGTGCTTGGTGTTGAATTAGGTATTGCCACAGAGCAGGAGGGATTGCTTTGGTGGGTACATCAGCACGAGGAAAGATTTGTGGAGATGATCACAGAGGGATTAAATTGTAAGGTGATCTGGCCACATAGGATGGTGGATGGCGACTATCAAGAGATGATGGAAACAATTGATTGGTTAGGATTGAAATGGAATAGTCAAGTTTTAAGTTTTATCGATCCTAAATTCTGGCGAGCCAGAAGAAGGTAATATGTTAATTTCTGGTGTATACAAAATCACAAATATAATAAACAATCGGTGCTATATCGGCAGTGCTATTGATATGCCTAATAGATGGTATCTTCACATTCGTTCATTAGACAAAGGAATTCACCATTCTCTTCATTTACAGAGGTCGTGGAACAAGTATGGAAAGAGTAATTTTAATTTTGAAGTATTATTGTATTGCTGCAAGAAGGACCTTTTATTGTTTGAACAACGAGCAATAGATAGCTATAAGCCAAAATTTAATATTTGTAAATATGCTCATAATACTTTAGGAAGAAAACACAGTAAGGGGAGCATTCACAAAATTAAAGTTGCGAGGAAAAAGCAAGAGGAAAATTTTGGATCTCCTCATGCGGGTAAAAAGCATTCCGAAGCCAGTAAAAAGAAAATGAGTAGGTCCAGAAAGTTATTTTTTAAAAGGCCAGAATCAGAAAAAACAAGAGTGGCTATTGCAGAATCTAATAGAAGAAGGGAATCAGAAGAATTTAGCACTAAACGAGCGGAGGCAGTAAGGGCTTTTTATTCTAATGAAGTTTTATCAAAAAATGCACGAGAGAAAATACGTGTGGCAAATGCCAATTATATTTTCTTACGAGATAAGCAAAATCATTTTATAGCAAAGGTAAGGAGGAAATAAAATGGCAAACCGAGTAACTGCCGCAGAAGTAAAACAGATTATGTCCACCACGTTGGCGGATGCTATCGTGGATGCTTATATCTTAGCAGCGGAAGAGATGGTGACCAATGTCTTGAGCACAGATACAACCTTATCCGCCGCTTTGTTAAAAGAGATTGAGCGGTGGTTGGCTGCACATATGATAGCAGCAACCAAAGAGCGGATGGAAACTGAAGCAGGGGCTGGTGGTGCTTATATTAAATACGCCGGAACTTTTGGAGAAGCATTTTCTTCCACTCCGTATGGACAGATGGTATTGCAACTCGATACCACCGGGAAGTTTGCCTCCTTAGGATGTAAGGTTGCAAGTATGTCGGCTATTCAAGGACCATCAAGAGATTAGGAGTCGTCATGGGAATAACAAAATTTATTGAAAAGCTATGTGTACAAACCGCAGTTTACTGGGGATCTCCAGTACCAAATGGGTACGGTGGGAAGACCTACGATCCTCCAAGGGAGATACTATGCCGTTGGCAAGATACTGAAAAGGTTATTGCAGATGCCAAAGGTGTCCAGGTAGTTTGTAAGGCTGAGATCATGGTCTCGGAGGATTTAGATGAGCAAGGGATGATATATTTGGGAGCATTAGATGAGATTACAGCAGCACAGGAAGCTGATCCATTGCTCTTAACTGGGGCATATGAGATCAAACAATTTGATAAGACACCTATGATATTTTCCACAACTGAGTTTGTGAGAAAGGCTTATTTATAATGTCATATTTAAAAGGCGTTGATACAGTAATGGCTAATCTGAATAAAGAGATTCAAGCCATTGAAGGCCGATCGATGAAAGGACTGATTGAGTCTGCTAATCTTATTCGGTATAGTATGGATAAAGACGAGCCAAAGATTCCTGTGGACACGGATAACCTGCGGGGTAGTTGGTTTGCCAATCCTATGCGTCTGCTCTCTAAGATGTTCGTTAGAATGGGCTTTACAGCAAACTACGCTGCTTATGTTCACGAGATGATCGGACCTACAAAGACAGGAAAGAAAATCAACTGGAATAGAACAGGGTCGGGACCTAAGTTTTTTGAGGCGTCGATAAAAAGGAACAAGGAAAAGATATTAAAAACCATTAGAGATTCAGCGAGGATTAAATGAACCCAGCAAGTAAAGATATTGTTGAAATCCTTGAGGATGAAAGTAGTCTTGGGTTGGTGTTTGGAACCAATTTGTTTGTCGGCCTTGAACCCGACCAGCCAAGTGATTGTGTCACGATATTCGACACTCCGGGTGCTCCTCCGCAATTAACCCTAACACAAGGGGAAAATTATTTTCACCCATCAATACAGATTAGGGTTCGGCATACCAGTTATGTGTCTTGTTGGGGATTGATCAATGACATAAAGAATTTGCTACATGGTATGGGACAGGAAACTATAGGTGATACCTTATATACCATGATACGATGCTCTATTGAGCCATTTATGCTCGATTGGGATGCTCATGGATGTGCTCGATTTGTAACAACCTTTGATATCCATAGGAGGTAAAGTGTATGGAACATATATGGTGTTTGTTTAATAAATTCAGAATGAAAGGAGGTGATAGATAATGACTGATCAAGCAATAACAGGTTTAGGGGCAAAGTTTTATCGGTGGAATACTGCCACCGATGCGTGGGAGGTTATTTCCAATATTAATAACATCACGGGACCAAGCAAATCCAGGAAGACTATTGACACCACTTGCTTAGATACCACGGGTGGGTACAACACGTTTATCGCTGGCTTTAGGAACCCAGGTACTGTTGTGCTGTCTATGAATTATACTAGGGATGGGTATGAGAAGATGAATGATGATTTTGAGGCTGATACTCTTCAAGAATATCAGATCGTCCTCCCTGATGTGGATCATACAGCATTGGTATTTCAAGGATTGGTGACTGAATTACCATTAACCATTCCTCCGGAAGATAAAATGACAATGAATGTTACCATCCAGATTTCTGGACAGACTGATCTGGGTTCTGGTGGTAGTGAAAGTCCATCACTCTAATAACAATTAATAGAAGGGAGGCCTAATCATGGCTCTTTTAAACAGAGAAGGTTTGCTAAAGAAGCAGGCATTAAAAATCGAAAAGGTTGAGTTGGAAGGTGAGGAATTCGTATATGTTCGTCAAATGACAGGCCGTGAGAGAGATGCATTTGAGCAATCGCTGATGGCTGAGAAGAAGGACAAGAAAGGTAATGTGACCTATGAGCGATCACTGGGTGACTTTAGAGCCAAACTGGCAGTACATACCATTTGCGATGATAAAGGCATTAACCAACTGGAACCGGAAGACTATCCTATACTGAGCCAGAATATGAGTGCTGCTCGTTTGGAGCTGATTGTTAATAGGTCGCAAGAGCTGAATAGTATCAGTGCTCAGGATAAAGAGAATTTAATAAAAAACTCCGATGCCGCTCCGAGCGAAGATTCTATTTCCGACTCTGTAGAGAGTTAGGATATGCCCACCCCGATTATATGCTGGATGATTTGACTTCTGCCCAGCTATCGGAGTGGCAAGCTTATGAGAGTTTGGAACCGTTCGGTGAGTGGCGAGCTGATTATCGTATAGGTCAACTATGTGCTTTGGTACTGAATATTGCCAAAGCCGTTGCAGGAGAAAAAGGAAAGTACATGCCTTCTAATGCTGATGATTTTATGTTGTCAGAGCAAATCGACCAGCAGTGGGCAGAAGAAGATAAATTAGAGCAACAACCAGTTCAAACAATAGAAGAGATGAAGAAAGCATTATATGCTATTGCTCAGTATTCAAAAAAAGCAAAACCAATTACCACTAAAAAGAAAAAGAGGTAAATGATGGACTTAGGAACCTTGACAGCTACCTTAGGTGCAGACTTAGGGCCATTACAGCAATCTGTTGCAAAAGCTAATGCAACCATACGAACTTTTGGCTCTCAAGTTTCTGCCTCATTTAACTCCATAAAAAATTCTGTGATGATTTTAAATGGTGTATTTGCTGGTATGGCAAGTATGGGAGCTATTGAGTTAATGAAGATTGGCGCAACAGCACTTCAAGTTGAATCATCCTTTGCTATTATGGCAGATGAGGTGGGTGTGGACGCAGAGAGAATGATATCAAGTATGAAAAAGGCAACAAGAGCCACCATTGATGATTCTGATCTAATGGCAAAAGCCACTAAGCTGATGTTACAAGGATATAACCCAGAGCAAATTGAGCGATTCTCAAAGGTGGCCATTACAGCTTCTATGTATGCAGGAACAACCGTTGCAGAGGCATTTGATAGGCTTGGGGATTCTATTGCCAATAAGATGCCGAAAGCTATGAAACAGTTTGGAGCTATCTTCCCAGAGCAAATGAAGCTTGTACAGAAGGCAATAGCTGGGGGTGCTGATGAGGTGGTTTTGTTTAATTTGGCTATGGCTAATTTGGAATTAAAAGAGGCCCAGTTGAGAGGAACTCAAAACGAAGCTACGCTAGCACTCCAAAAATTTAATGCTCAATTACATGAAACAGGGGAAACGATAGGGAAATCTCTGATATGGCTAATACAGAAATTGTATGGCGTGTTTCAAGGAGCAGCATCTGCGGCCTTGCTACTTGCTGGTGGTATTGTTAAGATAGCAGCTGGTGTGGCTTTCCTTACTTCTAAATTACCAGGTAAAAGGGGAGAGCAAGGGGCAAAAGATTATGCTGCGTTGACTGCGGATGCCAAAGTTTTCTTTGACTCCTCGGAAGACCTAGCGAAAAAAGCAAATGGCAACATAACAGGACTTAGTTCTGCAGGGACAAGAGCATCGAAAGAGGAGATTGCAGCCTTGGAGAATAAGAGAAAGGCCATAGAGAAAACACTTCAAGGATATTCTGATTCTGCAGATGCGCAAAAGGAAATTCTCAAGTCACTCACACAGTCTAATAAAGATATGTATGATGCGGCTATAGAAGATGCAGACCACTATGCTAAGATGCAAGTATTAGCAGGCCAAAATGAATTGGCTTCTGCTATTGATGTTATCAATAAGAAAGAGACTGCCCTTGATACATGGTATAGTGCTCAATCAGATGCTATAAGTAAAAACTCAAAAAATGCTTTGGCTAGTACTGAGGCAATGAAGGCTTTGGACTCTGATTATTATAAGCAAAAGCAGAAACTTGAAAATGATAAATCAGAAACATTTGTCAAGGTATCCAACTTCATTCGAGATACTAATGAGGCAATGTACAACGACATTAACCAATACTCTAAGCAATCTATTGATGCTCAAATCGCAGGAGTTAATAGGTGGGCAGAAGCACAGAAGGTACCAGGTGCTAATCTTCTTCTAATAGAACAAGACCGCCTTGACAAAATAGAGAAGCTAAATAACAATGCGACCAATGCCATAGCTGATAGTTTCATTAGTGCTTATAATGAAATAGCACAATCCATGATTACCTCTTTTAGTGACGCAGAGGGATATTCCAATGCCGCCTTACAAAAACAGTTAGATAAATTTCGTACTCAAAAGTCTGAGATGATTAAAGCAGGGTGGACAGAAGAGGATTGGAATGCTTGGTTTGGGATGAAGGAGTTCGAAGCAACATTACAAGAACAGGTCTTTTTGATCAAGAAGTCCTTTGATGATTTAATTGGCCCTGACCAGCTTGCCAGAGAGGTAACAGATAAAGCTCAGCTGGAAGGATTGGAGCATTTAGAGCAATCATCTAATGATGTTTCTGTTGGCGTGCAAGCGGCATTTTTACGGATGTCGATGAGTGCTATGACGTTTAGCAGGATGGCAGATGAAGCAATTACTGAATTTGCAAACAATGCCAAGTCCACCTTATCAACTGTTTTTCTAGATTTGGCTGGTGGCAAACTAAAATCATTTATGGATTATTTTACATCCTTTGCTGAAGCAATGAAAAAGAAATGGGCAGACATGTGCTCCCAGATGGTGGTTGATTGGATAGCGGCACAGATGAAAATGATGGTGGCTCAATCAGGAGGAAGCTGGATAGGTAAGATATTAGGTTTGGCTGTTGGAGGGATTACTGGTGGTGGAATTGGAGGGAGTGGATCAACTCTTTCTGGAGTAGGGGCAAATATATCGAGTGGCTGGAACACTGGTGGCTTCAGCTTGGATTCTGCCATGGCTCTTGGCCAACGTCATGCGGGCGGTATAGTAGGAATGTCGTATGCTCCAACAAGGTATTTACCAGCGTCTATGGTGTATAGTGCTCCAAGATTTCACCATGGATTACGTTCGGATGAATTCCCAACTATACTCCAAAAGGGTGAAACTGTAATTCCGGCAGGGGGCAAAGCGGTAAGCAAGGAAGCCACTGATTCCCGCATGGGGATCGACATAACACTTGATCCGGGATTGATAGCAAAAGTGAGACAGTCGCCCGAGGAAATTGATTTGATTATAGCCACGAAATATAAAACAGGTGGTCACATAAGAAGTGCAATTAACAATAAGTAGCAGGAGAAGGCAATGCCATATTATTTCCCCTTCTTATCTTTGCGTAATGAGCAGTCAGAACAGTACTCAACCGAGTGGCCTTTGATAGAGGTCCAATTTGAGAAAAGGTATGCATCTAGGATTTCTCTGGGATATAAAATTAGAACCTGGGAAGCTAAATTCCGACTATACGATACATTTAATCCTTCTATGTGGCAGGAGGATGTTGACTATGAAGTTGGTGCATTTGTTACTCCTCCAGACCTTAATGGCTATGTCTATATGTGTGTCGTCCCAGGAATCTCCGGAGGAAGTAGTGCTGAAAGTGATGAACCAATATGGCCCACTACAGAAGGACAAACAGTAGAAGATGGACAGGTCACATGGGTTTGCTTTAATGATAATCCGATTACAGCACTACAGAATTTTGTCACAGCACGCCAAGGTAGAGTTGTATCATTTAATGTATGGTTTCCCATGTTGGCTGCCTGGGTTAACTGTGTATTGCCGAATGATCCACTCAAGTTCATACCTATTAAATCTGGCTTGTACACATATATGGATGTTGATATAACCTTTACTGAGGACTATAGCAATGCCTCTTAGTATCTCTGATGAATTGACAATACAGAAAAATTTACTTGAGCAGAAGGATGCTTGGGTATGTTTGGCTGAGTTGGAATTGGAAACTGGATATCAACGTATAACAAATCACGTTGAACCCGTGGTATGGAATACTTATACATGGACACCTTTCCCTTTTGTGGTATCCGATATCAAGATGAGCTCCAAAGGGGAAGTTCCCACTGCTCAGGTCACGGTAGGCAATCCAAATGGTGTGCTTACCCCACATCTTAGGATGTATGCTGGTTTGTCTGGTAAAAAGGGAAATCTTTATCTTGTTAATTTGGCTATCCTGGACGATGCCGTTACTGGTATGGTACCAGAAAAATTTATGATTATTGCCGCATCCTCGCAGAATGAGGTGGTGGTATTCCAACTCAGTCTTATGGTGGATGCTTACGGGATAGAAGGTCCAATAGAATCTTACGATAGAGAGAAATTTCCATCATTACCAATAGTACAACCTCGATTCTCAATGGGGATTATATAATGGATGTATTAAACACAGCACCAATTGTTAAGAGATATTTGGGGAAGAAGTATGGTAGTGGCTCAAAGGGTTGCTTTATATTTGCTTCCAAATTTTACGAGGATATATTTGGCATTACAGTACCTCCGGATTACTTGGAAGTGTTAAAGCTATTTAACGTAGTCAAAAATCCAAAGTTTGGCGATGTCGTTCTTATTCGAGCGCATCCTATAGTGGTTAATCACATAGGACTGTATCTCGGAAATAATGAATTCCTTCATGGTGGAACGATGGAGAATAAAGACGAAGTTATACTCAGTAGGATATACGAACTTCCATGGTCTAATTTAATCGTGGGCTATCTAAGACATCCGAGGAATTATGATAAAGATTAAGTTACCAATCTGCCTGGATGAATTCAATGCTATTAAGTTCCAAGAATGGGACGTGGAATATACACGGCAAAGTACTTTAGCAGAGTGTCTTCCAGAAGAAGTCAGAGGTGTTCTTCTTAATAGAGTTATTGTTAGTGGTAAATCTTTTCCAGAATACTCTGGTGCTGATTTACTAAAGAACGATCCGCTAACTGAAGAACAGACTCAAGAATTGCTCGAGTCTATCTGCCCGGATAATGGGGACGAGATAATTCTTATCCCTGGAATGGGTATCTTTGCTCCAATGGTAGCTATGTTCGTATCATGGGGCATGGCTGTTATGGTTGCAAAGATTGTTGCCTTTGTTGTTTGTATGGCCCTTTCTTTTGCTGTCAGTACGTTACTCTCTTATCTTACCGCCCCCGCAGTGCCAAAGGGACAAGGACAAACGGGCGGGACTTCGTATGGATGGAATGGCATATCTAATTCCTATGGTGGTGGAGATCCTATTCCAGTATGTCTTGGCAAGCATCGTATGGGTGTTAAAGTCGTTTACTATGCTGTTGAAGAGGAGTATGTTAAGAAAGATGGGAAAGATATAGATTTAGCTAAGACAAAAATGTATCTGACCATGATTGGGGTGTTAGGACACGGAGAAGTAAACTCAATCACCGATATTAGACTTAACGATAATCCAATTGCCAACTTTGGTTCAGATGTTGAAACCTATGTCCGATATGGTACGTCTGATCAGACGGCAATCCCCGGAACTGATTTAATCCAGACAAGTTATCAGGTCGGGGCAACTGTTCCATACACACCAAAGTGGAAGGCAAATGATGAGGATATAATAATTGGCATGCAGAAATTGTGTACCAATGAAGCCTCGTCTGCTTACGGATATGTGTATGAGTGTACTGTGGCTGGTCGAACAGGATTACTTGAACCAACATGGCCAACGATTCCAAATAATACAGTGGTGGATGGAGAAGCCACTTGGAAGTGTAAAGCCAGCAATCGATACGTCTATACCACCACAGATGGGGTGAACATAAGTTCATATAAGGTGCACATCGAGGCCCCGAATGGAATTTACAATTCAAAAACAACAGGAATAGCCTCGAACTACATGACGGTGAGAATAGAACATCGATTGTATGGGGATACCACATGGACATTACATGGAGATTTTAATGCGGAAGCCAAAAGGTCTTCCACCTGTAGATGGGCAATTTTAGTTGAGGATCTAACGCCAGGTAGATACGATATCCGAGTAACGCAGCTTTTTGTCCGCCATCCGAATGAGAAGTCTCAAGACTCTCAGTCCACTATTATGGTGTCCAAGGTAACAGAACGACAGAGTATAGACCCTCAAACCTATGCCGGCTATGCATTGATAGCTGTTCGGGCACTCGCCACCTCAAGCCTTGATCAGAATGTCCCGACTTTAACAGCTTTGGTTGAGGGCGTAAAGGTTCCGGTATGGACAGGAAGTGCATGGGTGACTCAGTGGTCTCAAAACCCACTTTATCTATCTCGGGAGATCATGCTGAATAAGGTATGGGGATTTGG
>Ga0172381_10006766_pt1 | contig 11455 bp, 18 predicted proteins | sample Leawel6488metaG_FD_119754 | JGI IMG/M metagenome (GOLD analysis project Ga0172381, IMG submission 119754) | Leachate microbial communities from a municipal landfill in Southern Ontario, Canada - Leachate well 64-88 metaG | ecosystem: Engineered > Solid waste > Landfill > Unclassified | place... | reverse complement strand
GCAAAAGAATTTCTGCAGAGTTTCTGCAAGGGGTTAGACCCCTTGCAACTTTTATCTCCAGGGGTCTAACCCCTGGAGGAATTGTCGGGATTTTCCCCTGATTAGCACTCTTGACGGCAGAGTAGTAATTGAATCGCCGAAAACCCAATAAAATACGATATTCACCAACGTTGATAAGACGCTGGTTTTTTATTAAAGGTCGAACCGGCGGAAACTTAAAAAACGTAAAAAATATGTTTATCAGCGAAGAAGACTTGAGAAGATTGAAGGCGTGGAGGAATTTATCTCTACTCCTAAATTTTCTCTTAGCAATTAGTATTATTTTCCTTTCCCGTGGGATAGAGAGGTTAGCCGGGTTCTAAAAAATGACTAAAAAAGAAAAAGAAATAATTTGGCAATTGTTGCGAAAACCAAGTAACGAAGTGGTAATCGCACTATGTGAAGGACCAGACCATCGTCAATTTTGCAGAGATAGAGGATTTACTTTCGATGAAGCCTCAAAAGCAATTTGCAAATTGTTCGATGAATTAAAGCCTTCCGAATAAAGAAGAAAAATAAAATATTAAAGTGGTGTTCTTTCGCAGGTTCCGATAGAGAGTTAGGCCACAGCCGAACAGCACAGCCGAAACAAACTAACGGAGCCGTCGAAACATTAAACCTAAAATGCAATTAAGAACTGCCGAAAGGCGAAAAGCAAAAGTGAGAATAGGATTATTCGGCCCGAGCGGATCGGGAAAAACATATTCAGCCCTTTTATTGGCGAGAGGATTGACCGACAAGTGGGAGAAGATCGCCGTGATAGACACCGAAAATAAGTCAGCCGATTTATACAGCCATCTTGGGCCGTACATTGTCGGGGATATAGACGCTCCTTATCAGCCCGAGAAATACATGGAAGCGATAAAAGATTGCGAAAGAGCCGGCGCCGAGGTCATCATCATTGATTCGATAACCCACGAGTGGTCCGGAACCGGCGGGATATTGGAGGACGCAGACAGATTGGGAGCGAGCGCCAAAAACAGCTTCACGGTTTGGGGAAAATTAACCCCGCGCCACAACAAATTCATTGAGGCAATATTGCAAAGTTCGGCTCATATCATCTGTTGCGGCCGGTCAAAGCAGGAATATGTGATGAACCAAGTTGAGAAAAACGGAAAAACCGTCAATATTCCCGAAAAAGTTGGACTGAAAGCCATTACCAGAGAAGGGTTTGATTATGAGATGACGCTTTCTTTTGACCTGGCTATCAGCCATTTCGCCTATTCTTCGAAAGATAGAACCAGTATGTTCGCCGACAAGCCGGAGCATATCATCAGCCAAAAGACCGGAGAACAAATTAAAGAGTGGAATGACGGCGGGAAAATTGATTATGACCAGATGAGGAAGGATATAATTTCCGAGCTTACAAGGATTAACAGGGCTCCAACGTCTAAAGAGTTTGTGGCTGCCAAAGGAAAAGACATTGAAAAGATGATCAAAGAGGCCACGAAGCTGAAACTGGAGGAGAAGAACTTTGACAATATCTTGGCCAAACTAAAAACCATTCCAGCTATTGAGCCAGAGGTATCGGCTTCTTCGGAAGAAATACCAGTCGTTGAAGGACGCGCCATCGAGACAGAAGAGGTCGAAACAGACAAGACTGAGGAGGAAATAGACGAGGAGCTGCAAGAGAAGATGAACCGAGCCAAAAATAAAAAAGAGATTAAGGCAAAACCTGTATGTCAGAAATAATCACCAAACTTTACAAGGACGAAGTAACGGTCCGTTTCGTAGAAGGCAATCACGCCTACTACGTTACGGACCCAGCCAAGGGGCTGGTCAATAAAAGGCTCAAAGGCTCGACAACGATAGAAGGGATAAAAGACAAGTCTAGGCCGTTGTGCATTTGGGCGACAGAGTTGGCAAGAGATTTTTTGGAAGAAAAACTGGTCAAGAATGGAATAATAACCGTCGTCGATGTTTACGAAGCCGCGAACCTTTACAACGTACGAAGAGATGAAGCCGCGAATCTTGGAACCGAGATCCACGACTGGTGCGAGAAGTTTATAAAGCACTCCCTCAAATCGCCAGGGTACGAGAATATGCCGCTGATGCCGGCAAATAGGAACGTCAAGATCGGGGCGGGAGCATTTCTTGATTGGGCATACGAACACAACGTTAAATTTATAAGTTCGGAAAGATTGGTCTATTCAAGAAATTATCTTAATACCGGAACGCTGGATATTGAAGCGGAGATAGACGGAAAATTGTCCTTAACTGATTTGAAAACATCGAACGGACTTTATAACGATGTTCGTCTCCAAACCGCTTCTTATGCTTCATTCGATATGGAAGAAAACGAATATAGCGGAACGCCAAAAGTGTATCAAACCCGCTGGGCGATAAGACTCTCGAAGGAAACAGAAAAAGAATATATCGCGCGAATGGAGAAAAAGGGCAGGGCAGACTTTCCGGAATACAAAATCTTCGAAGCTAAGGAGTTCCCGGAGGTCGCGGGAGACGATATAGCGTCGGACTTCAAAGCGTTTTTAGCGGCAAAGGATCTCTACGAGTGGAATGACCGGACAGACTTTTGGAAAGAGAACAAAGCAAAAGCAATTCAATTATTAAAGACCCAGGCCTCCGCCTTGTGAGCGCGGGCCCAGGATAATAACCAAGTTCGATTAGGCAGAACATGGCAACCGAAAATATTTCAATCATCGACGAAAGCGGAGATCATAAATATTTTACGATTATTCCGAACTATATCCTCAACCATTCAACCCATTGGGACCGGGAAGTGTATATCCAAATGAAAAAAATAGCCGGAGAAAGAGGAACTTGCTTCGCAGGGATTAAAAAATTGATGAAGATAACTGGTTTCAGCAAGGAAAGACTGAACAACTCAATAAAATATCTTCTCGAGCATAAATGGATAACTTTTTTAGGGCTTAAAGAGGTCCAGACATCCGGAGGGAAGCAATTTACCAACGAATACAAGATCAATGATCTTTGGAAGATGAATATTGAGTTTTACCAGAAAGGGGGGTCGCCAGATGACCCACCTACCGTCAAAGGGGGGTCGCCAAATTCGCAAAGGGGGGTCGCCAAAGGGGGGTCGCCAGATGACCACAAAGAAGAACCTATTAAAGAAGAACCAAGTAAGAAGAACCAAGTAATCCCCATATTTGAATTTTGGAACCGACAGGGAACGATCGTTCACAAAAGACTGACCGCCAAGATGGAAACCAAGATCCACAGCGCCTTAAAGGAATATTCCGAATACGACATAAAGGTATCTATCGAGAAATACAGCAAAATTTTGAAAGGAGATGAATACTTTTGGACTTATAAATGGACGCTCGATGAGTTCTTGGCCCGGGGCCTGACCAAATTCCTCGAATCTCCGACAGAAAATTTTTTGAAAGAAAAAGGGAAGAAAGAGAAACGACAGCATTATAGGGGATTGCCGATCATCGAAAGCAGGGGGAAAAAATGGGTGGTCCAAGACGGCCAATGGCTCGAACTCGATGAAAGGAACATAGATAAAAAAGACATAAGTTTCGTCTAGCTATGCAAACACAACTCGACAAGATAGCGGCCATTCTAAGGGACAAAGGTAAAATCGACAATTTTCAGGCAACGCAAAGAAGAATCACCTATCGGCTGGCGGCGAGAATATGGGATTTGAAACAGGAAGGTTGGAAATTTAAAAAATATTATTCCGGCGCGAACAAAAAGAATTATGTTTACGAGGCGATAGGAAGGCCCAAAAAGTAGAGTTCTTTTACGGAGGTGAGAAAAATGAGCAAGGTCGGATATTGCAAAGCAAACCCCAAAGTGATGGTCAAACCTTGGATAGCGGAAAGATGTAAGAAAGACAACTGCACGCACTACGGAGAGATGGAATATGAGGCCCTGGTATTATTGCAAAAATCCAGATAAACATCCCTCTTGGGGGAAGTTAAAAAATTACTGCTCCGTCAGAAATTGCGGACAGCCTTGCAAGAAGATGGGGAGCAGAGAACGCAAGTAGCTCACTCCCCAATAATTTCTAAGAATAAAAAAATGGAAATTGATACATCAAAACAAGGTTACGAACCAATTTGGAAAGATAAAGTTTTTAAAACAGAATCAGGATTTAAAAGATGGATTAACAAGGAAGGGAAATACATCATCAACTTCAAAGACAACGGACAAGACTGCTTGGAATGGGTGATTGATGAACGCGGCGAGGTGATTCACGCCAACCTACAAGCCGGAGCGTGGAATGGGTTGATGGTGGATCTCGAGAAGTTGAAGATCGGGAAGAAAATCGGAGTGATGGTCCCCAAAAAAATGGCAACAAGATTTTATGACTTTGTAGTTAAAAGCATAACCGACCCGAATGAGCTATGAAAAAAGAGCGTTCCAAGAGAGGAAGAAAAAAAATAAACACACCGGAACAAGCGAAAAAGCTCCATAGCATATATTCAATGGATTGGGCTTCCGTCCAAAAAGTGAAGAAAAAGAGCAGTTATAAAAAATGTTTAAACGGGTTAATCGGAAATGGTGAGTTTTAAAAAAATAAAATTTAGAGAAGGAAATTGCTTGATAACGAATTTTATCCAGCCGGGCGACACGATCAAGTATATACCGGACCCGTCCTATGAATGCTCCCCAACGATAGCCAAGATAGTGAAAATCGGAGGACCATATTTTAAATACTCCCACCCGATAACAGACTTTAACGATATTGATTGCCCGGAACATTACCAGATCAAATGCGTTGACATTCTTCCGAAACACAACAAAGGACGGAACAGCTATTTTACAGTGATATGCCAGGACGGAAATTTAAAAGAATTTGTCGAAAGGTATCTAGACAAAGAACATCATTACTTGTCTACCGAGCATTCAGCGGAGTTTAAAATAATCAAAAGAGCGAAAGCGTTGCAGATGGCGATGTTTTAAAAATAAATAGTGGCGGGTATCGAGGGGAACGATTCTAATGTCGGACCGCAACCGGTTAGCGAATATGCTCTCGGCCACCGAGTAATGCCTATGCAGGCGAATAGCTATCGGAACGTGGCAAGCGGCGTTTCCCTCAATGCCCGCCAATAACAAACAAAGGTATGGAAAATGCAAAAAAGACGCTTAAATTTTACATCAAAACTTTGTGGGAAAAAGCAGGAATGAATTGGAGTTCGGACAATGACGCAGAGTTTGACGGAATATTTGAGAGCATATCGAACGAAATAAGCGAGGCCCGGAAGGAAACAAGAGATCGGTATAAAACAAAAGGCGATTTATGAACCCTCTCTTTGCCGCCGACATCGTAAAAGGCAAGCTCTTTATCAAGAACCGCCGCCAGTTCGATGACTACATCGCAAGCCAGGCAGGGAAGATGATCGTAGTGGTCCGCAAAGACAGAAAGAACAGATCGGACGACCAGAACAGATATTATTGGGGCGTGATAATCGACATCTTGGGAAACCATTTCGGATACACCCCGGACGAAATGCACGAAGCCATCAAGCTGAAATTCCTTAGAAAGAAAATCGGCCGCGGCCCGGAAACCGTAGGAAGCACGACCGTCCTGGACACCAAAGAGTTTTCAGAGCTGGTCGATAAAATAATAATTTGGGCGCAGACGGAATTTGATGTGAAGATTCCGCTGCCTAATGAGGTGGAGATATGACAATTCAACAAGCAATACAATTAGCGATAAAAGGCGGATATAACGGATTTGAAAAACCATTTTGTCCTGAATGTGGGAATTACGAAAGTCCGAATAATGGTTGTGGGAACAATATGTTTCTTGACCTCAAATTTTGGCAATGCTTAGGAAAGGCAATGGAGTGGAATGAAGGCTGTAATTATTTTCCAGGGGTGAAGCAAAAGGGAGAGTGGATTTTTAAATGGCACGAATTTATCCTTAATCTTGTTGATGGTTATAGTATCGAAGATTATTTTAAAAAAATAGATGCGTCCAATCCCTCCGAAACTTAAAGCTGAACTCGCCGCCGATCCTTATTACAAGATATGAAGAAAAATGGAAAATTTATTAATTGTAAGACTTGCGGGAAAGAATTTTATATCTCTAAAAGTAGATTTGGAAAGAAAAAATATTGTTCCAAGCTATGCGGGATAAAGAATTACGGACCAGCGAAAAGGAAATGTATCATTTGCGGAAAAGAGTTTGAGATAGATTCTTGGCTTAAAATTCAGAAGAAAACCTGTTCTCGTGAATGTTGGTATCAAAACAATAAAAGAATATCTAACAAAAGATGTTCGGAGAAAATTATAAAGATATGTAAAAGATGTGGATGTGAGTATCAAGGATCGAGGCATTATCTTGTTGGAAAATATTGTAGAAAATGCCAATACGAAATTTTTAAAGAAAGCCGCTTAGAAAGTAAAAATCCAAATTATCGGAATGGAAAATATACCTTTAAAAATTTTCAGAACAGAAAGAACATAACATCTTTTAGGCATTTAAACGCTTGCTCTAAATACAGAAGGAAATTTATCAAAGAACACGATTACCAATTTTGTGAGATATGCGGGGTAAATAAAAATGGAACTGTCCGATTTGAGGTCCATCACATTTATTCAGCTTCTTCCCATCCAAAGCATAAAGAGCTTCACAACAGCAAAAATCTTATACATATCTGCAAAGAGTGTCATCTGAAATTTCATCAAGGATTATATAAAGACAAGTTTTTACAACTTGAAAAAGAAAGAGGATTAAAAAAATTATTCACTTAATTAAAGAAAAAACAAAATGGACCTGAATAAAGTATTCATTATCGGAAGAATAACCCAAGACATCGAGCTTAAAAGCACCCAAGGGGGTCAAAGCGTAGCGACCGTAAATATAGCGACGAACAGATCTTGGAAGGACGACCGGGGGGAGGTTAAAAAGCAGACGGAGTTCCATCGGGCCGTAGCCTGGGGAAAGAAAGCGGAGCTTATATCCTCCTATCTGAGCAAAGGATCGCTGATTTACATCGAAGGACACTTGCAAACGAGGAGTTGGGAGGCGCAGGACGGCGGGAAAAGGTATTCGACAGAGATAATTATTGACCAAGTGCAGTTTGGCCCGAAGCCGCAGGGAACGGCGCCGGCTCAAGATAAAAGCGTATCGAAGTCGGCAGAGAAGAGACAAAGATCGCTTGGGCAGAAAGAAGAGATACCGGTGGTTGAAGACGACATTCCGGATTATAAGCCGGAAGACGAAATAGACGTGGCCGACATACCGTTTTAAATAATTTCTAATTGCCTCCGCTTACCTGGGCAGTTCGTGGGTTGTTACTTTGCCGTTTCTTCCCCCGGCTGTCTAGATAAGCGGAGGTAAAGCAATGCAAAAGATAAATTTAGCGGCGGTCATTACCGCCATAGACGGAAAGAGGCCGGTGCCAGGAGAGTTCCTCAATCCGGAATATCAAGAGCTTTCCGAAGAGAAGAAGAAAAAGACCAAAATAAACCCAAGGGTCCATAGAGATACCACCTTGAGGGATTGCCTAGTGCAGATGTTGAGCTTAGAACTGCCGCTCCAAGGGAACAAAGAACTCTTTTGGATTAACAGCCTGGGGTGCTTATTCTCCGATGATACCAAGACGGAAGTGGAAATCTCGGACGACAAAGCGAAGTTTCTGCAAAGAATAGTGCTGGACAACAAGCATCAAATTAAAGAAGTAGATCCGGCGACGGGAAGAGTAATTACCAAGGATTCCAAAATCTTCTCTCCGACATTTATACGGGCCAAGGTGCTCGAGCTGATCGGAGGGAAAGAGGAAGAGTAGGAATAATAAACGTAAAATAATTTATAAAATTTATGCAAGGCGATCCATTAAATTGCGAGACAGGAGAATCATCGGCGATAAGAGCTTCTTTCAGCGAGCTTGAAAGAGAAATAGGCGAAGCAGCAAAATTTGCCGAGATAATTGAAAAAAGGTTTTCTCCCGTATTGAGGGGTAATGAGGGAGAGATAGCGGAAAAACAGCCTCCTACTCCTCCGATATGCTCTATGCAGGGGGCCGTTAGAGAACTGACAAGAAGAGTGTCTGATATTAGGAGAAAATTGGCAGGGATAAACGATTGTTGCGAATTATAAAAAAATAACAAATTTAATTTCAAAAATTTATGGAAATGCAAGAAGGCCAAGTGCCACAAAACGACCCGAGAACATTCTCAACGGTTGACACGAGAGAAATAACTTACGGAGAAAGAGCTGTCGGATTGGGATTTAATCCAAGCGAAAATCCGCTCGTATATAAGGTCAAGAGTCTATATGCCGAAATAATTGATATCTGCAATTTGGTCAGGGAAAACGAAAAGACTCTTGAAAAGGCTGGCGGAGTTCCTAGCGGAGAAAGGATGAGATTGTTTTCTGTCGCTATTACCGAAGCGCAAACTGCACAGATGTGGGCGGTAAAAGCAATTACTTACCGGTTTTAGAAAGGTCGGCGGAAACTACGCTAAGGGCGTAGGGCGTGAAGAGCAGGAGGTGGCGGCTTCACATTGGGAAGTGGCAGAGTGGGCGGATGCCTTCAAAGGATCGTGGATTGTCCCTACGATACCAGGTTCGAATCCTGGCTTCTCAATAATTTGTTGCCCCCGGGGCCAAAAGAGGACCGGCTTACCGGAATTATAAAGGCTTTGAGCCTCGGGGAGAATAAATTAAATATGGCAAAAAGACAAATAACATTTAGAGAAGATTGGAGAAAAGACCATCCAGAAGAGGGCGGTTTAACGGAGATTCATTTCTCTCCAATCAGGAAGCATAAACCTATAAATTCGGGGGATACGGTAACGTTTATTTATAAAACTAAAGAAAATTATGGCAAAAGAAAGAGCAAAAATAGTGCTTGATAACTTCTTGGGCAATCGTGGAAAGGGAAAGAAGCCTAAGAGCTTAGGCAAAGCAATGATAAAAGCTGGCTATTCAGAAGCCTACGCCAAGAATCCAGACCAGTTTAGAAAGAGCAAAGCTTGGAAGCAGCTGATGGAAGAATATCTTCCCGAAGAATCTTTGTTGGCCAAACACAAAGAGCTTCTCAACTCGTCCGAGGTGCAAGACTTTGTCTTCCACACAGAGAAAGGGAAGAAAGCTATCACCGATAAGGAGATCAAAACAATCGTCGAATCTATCCCTGGCTGTCGACTGATCTACATAAAGGTCGAACGTTATCTTGGCGGCAAAGTGGCCTACTACCAAGCGCCGGACAGCAAAGCTCGCGATGCCGCGCTCGATAAGGCTTATAAGCTCCGAGGCAAGTACGCTCCCGAGAAATGGCAGGACGTTACTCCGTATTCCAAATTAAGCAACAAAGAGCTGGCCGAGAAGATCGAGCTGGCTAAGCAGAAGCTTAAAAAATGATATTCGAATTTTTAATGGTCGCTCCTATCACTACCTTTTGTGCTTTTATAGGCGCGGTGGCAGGGATAATATGGGCTATCAAACTAAAATGAGGAAAAACCGTCAAACTGAGAATACGATGATCAAGAGGAGGTTGGTCGTTATAGACTCCCACATCTGCCCAGAGTGCGGGATCGGTCTCGAGAAGATGATAATAAGTGGCCGCAAGGTGGACTATTGTCCACGATGCAGGCTGATTAAAAAGTTTTTAGACAGTAAGTAAAATATGTTATTTACCGATATAAAGAGAAGAGGAGCTGCTAAGTTGACCCAAGATCGGAAAGATAATTTTTTTGTTGGAGATCAAATGATGGTCGAAGATAAAAAATCGGGGCTAAAGGTCTATTTTATTTTGGAAAAGATAGATGGAGCTATGGCCGTTATAAAAACGCAAATTATAAAGGAGAAATTAGAATGACAGAAGAAAATCCAGACGATATATCTTTCTTATTAGACGAGAATCCCGCCAAGGCTTTGCGCGTGCTTAAGGAGGAAGAAGCCCGCCGGCTCGACAACGACAAGTATCGTTTCTATGAGCCTAACGGCAAGTGTGAGGAATTTATAAAATGCGTGGGGAATGGAGACTATTTCATTGTTCTGTTCAGCGCGGCCAATGGCGTAGGCAAAACGCAGGTAGCTGCTAACGTGGTTGCCAACTTTTTATTCCCCGGAGTGAACGATCAATGGTTTGACTATCCGCTCTTTAAAAGCTTTCCGTTCCCAAAGAAAGGCAGGATAGCCACCGATCCGCAGAACGTCGAGCAGGTTGTTGCCGCGCTCAAGTATTGGTTTCCGGCTGGGAGATATAAGCCCAGCAAGGGAGGAAAGAACTATGACGCTAAATGGACCGCAGGAGATTGGTACTTTGACATTATGACCTACGAGCAGGACGCTAAAGAGTTTGAGGGTGCGACGCTGGGATGGGCTTGGTTTGATGAACCGCCGCCTGAAGCGATTTATAAAGCTACCGTGGCCCGTATGAGAAAGGGAGGGATAATTTTTATTACCGCCACAATGCTTAAAGGCTCCGCCTGGCTGTATGACAAACTTGTTGCCGGAGACGTTGAGGTTGAGGGTTTGAACGGCGAGAAGATCAAGAGGCAAGTTAAGACCATTGAAGCGGACGTTGAGGACGCCTGTAAACAACATGGAGTCCGGGGGCATTTGGAACACATCCACATCGAGAAGATGATTGCGGAATACGATGAGGACGAAAGGGAAGCCAGGGTCCACGGACGTTTCCAGCACCTTGTAGGCAGGGTATTCAAGCAGTTTAAGCGCGAGATCCACGTTATAAAACCATTCAGCCTTAACCCTAGACAGTTTTGCGTCTATCAATTCTTTGACCCGCACCCGAGGAACCCTGACGCTGTTTTATGGGTCGCGGTGGATAAGAACGGGATTTATTATGTGGTCAACGAAATGTATGAGATCTGCCACGGAGTGAAAGAGCAGGCGTCGCGTATCAAAGAAAAGGATTCGGGATATCGCCTAATTTCGCGCTGGGCAGACCCGTCCATCTTTAATGAAGACCAACACGATGAACGGCAAGAGATCACCACAGCGAAGAAATTTGAGACAGAGGGCCTTACCTATAACGCGGCCAGCAAGAACAGAGCGGGAGCCGACCAGGCGATCAAGGACGCTTTGAATTATCAGCAGCTGCCGACAGGAGAGTTTATTATCAAGCCGGCCTTTTATGTTTTTGATTTTTGCAAGCGTACGATGTGGGAGCTCGAGCATTACCATTGGGACGATTGGAGCACAAAGCAGGCAGACAAAAAGAACCCGAAAGAGTCTCCGGTCGATAAAGATGACCACGAGGTTGAGAATCTTGGCCGTTGTCTTTTGATAAGGCCGCCCTTTGTTCCCTTCCAAGAAAACGTATATATTCCGCAAGAAATACACGATGATCCGTATGAGGGAGGGGTTTACTAATCCACAATTGACATCTATTCTACGGGCGTTATTCTTAAAGAGTTAGTATAGGCGAACAATTTAATAAATAAAAAACGAAACGGCTAAACCAAGGCCGTTTTGTCTTTATTTATGAAAATTCAAACATTTAAAAAG
>Ga0172381_10006765_pt1 | contig 11457 bp, 12 predicted proteins | sample Leawel6488metaG_FD_119754 | JGI IMG/M metagenome (GOLD analysis project Ga0172381, IMG submission 119754) | Leachate microbial communities from a municipal landfill in Southern Ontario, Canada - Leachate well 64-88 metaG | ecosystem: Engineered > Solid waste > Landfill > Unclassified | place... | reverse complement strand
AGTCAATAGCGGCGCTGGCGCGACTTTTTCAGGAGTTGCTTCGGTCTTTTCCGCCAAAACCGCCTGTTCGCCGGCAACAGCGACTTGATCGCGCGCTGTCGGAACAACTACCGACTTAGCCGTTTGAGCGGCGGCCACGGCTAAATTAGGTAAACCGAAATATTGAGCGATAAAAGTCGTGTCAACATCGGAATATGAGCCGCCGGCTAAAGCGACGCCGATCTGCGAATAATTCTCGTCAATTAAATTGGCGTAATGAGTCGGACTCTTTTTCCAGGCGGCGATAGCTTCGCCGGCGCTGGCATAACCCATGGCCAAATTCTCGCCGACGGTCGCGTAATCCTTATACCCGGCTAAAGCCAAAAAATGTTCCAGGTCCAAACCGCGCGGCGAAACATGCGCGAAGTATTGATTAATGAACATATCCTCTACTTTTTTCGCCGCCGCAAAATTTAATTTCGGACTTTCAATCAAAGGTTTCAAAGATAAGCTGATTCGGAGCTCATTAGTTAAAGCAATTATTTTTTCACCTTCGGCCGAAGCGATTTCCGGAGTCATCCAGGCCAGCAGCGGATACGAGACCACGAAAAAAACCACGATCGCTTTGACCGCGATAGCGCTGACAGCGTGGAAGAGGATGCGTTTGGGACTGAGAGCGTGCGGCTGATAATTATTGCCGGCGTTGGGAATAAAAAAGTCCCTAAGTTTATTACCGCTAATTGGGTCACGGCCTTTTAAGACCGCTTCGCCGTCTTCAATCCCGTCACCGTTGGAATCGGCGTTATAAGGGTCGGAACCGAAAATATTTTTTTCTTCCCAGTCGCTTAAGCCGTCGCCGTCGGAATCTTTAAAATGTTTCGGTTTTTTGATAGCCTTTTTAGGAGCCAAGGCCTTTTTCACGGGCTTTGTTTTGGCTTTTTTAACAACTTTTTTTATAACTCTAGGCATAGATTATATTTCAACTCAAATTTATCACAAAAGATAATATCTGTCAAACTACACTTTCCCCAAATCCAACTCTTCGGTCATCCGGATTTCTTTCACGAATTCCGGCATGTGGCTGACCATGATTATCGGCCCGGCGTAAGCATTGATGGCGGCGGCAATGACCGGAATATGGCGGAAATTAATATGATTAGTCGGCTCGTCTAAAATCAGGATCCCCGGGCGCATCATCACTAAGCGCGCGAAGGCGAGCAGTCCCTTCTGCCCTTCCGATAAATCGCCAATCTTATGGCCCATCAAATCCCCGGTAATTAAAAACCCGGCGGCGATTGAACGTATTTCCTGTTCGCTCCAGCCGTCGCCCGCGTTTTTAAGAGAATCGAAAACCGTTTCTTTAAAATCCAGCGTGGAAAAATCCTGGCTATAATAACCGACGCGGATATTTTTGGCGATAGTCTGCCCCTCCTGCTTGCCGCTCACGAGCGAACGCAGCAGCGTGCTCTTCCCTATTCCGTTGGGGCCGATAACGAGCAGGCGATCTTTCTTGCGCAGGACTTTTTCAATATCTTTTAAAATCGGCTCATGATTCTTTATCACTCTGATTTTTTTTAAGACGACGATTTCTCCGCTTAATTCTGCCTGAACCGGAATTTCAAAATCCCTGATTGTCTTGTCTTCCTGGCGGACGTCAACCATATTCTCTTCCAGATCCTCAGTCTCGTCTTTTAATTTTTTGGCGAGCTTGCGCATTTTCCCGCCTTTATGGGCGAAGAAGTTCACTTTTTCTTTCCTATCCTGAATCTGTTTTTCCAACTGGGCGTTTTCCCTCTGTTCCCTTTCCACGCGCCGGGAAATTTCGTCCACGACCGAATAATAGTCGCCGACGTACATTTCCGTCTGATGGGTAAAATTATTCAGGTAAACGACGCCCTCGGTAAAGCAATTTAAAAAATCGGCGTCATGAGAAATTACCAATACGGTCTTATCGTACATCACCAAAAAAGTAATCAGATGATCAATTCCGTCCTTATCCAGATTATTCGTCGGTTCATCCAGCAATAATATATCCGGATCCTGAATAAGCGCGTAAGCCAAGAGCAGACGCGCCTGCTGGCCGCCGGAAAGTCCGCCGACTTTGCGGTCCAGCGGGATATTAAAATTAACCGCGTCCAGCGCCTTGCTTATCCGGCTGCGGATATTTCCCGGCACCGGCGAAAAAGCCCGGGAAAAATATTCTTCCACACTCAGTTCAAAATATTCGCGCGCCATAGTTTGCGCCGCCGCGCCGATAGTCGCGTTATTGGCGGTAGAAATCTGGCCGCTTTTCGGACTTAATTCTTTTTTAATCAGTCCGAAAATCGTGCTCTTGCCCGCGCCGTTCTGGCCCATCAGGGTAATCTTCGCGCCTTTTCTCACGCTAAAATTAGCCTCGTTCAAGATCGGCTTCTTATGGAGATATTCAAATTTAACGTTATCAAATCTTAAGACTACTTCTTCGGCCATAGAGGTAAATAAAATAAATAATTAAATGATGGAACAAATCGCCTCTCAAGCATTCCTTAATAAATAGCGCTCGCGACCGTTTTGGCGACTCCCTGATTAAACGGATCGGGTAGAATCATTTCCGCCGTCGGTTCGCTGACCAGCCCGGCCAATTTTTCGGCCGCGCGCGTGAGCATCGCGTCAGTGATGTCTCTGACCTTATTATCCAACGCCCCGCGGAATATCCCCGGAAAGGCCAAAACATTATTAATCTGATTCGGATAATCACTGCGTCCGGAAGCGACGATAAAAGCGCCGGCCGCTTTCGCCTCTTCCGGCATTATTTCCGGCGTCGGATTGGCGAGCGCGAAAATAATCGGCTTCGCGTTCATGGACTTAATCATCGCCGCGCTTAAAACTCCGGGCGCGCTGACGCCTATAAAAATATCCGCGCCCTTAATAACTTCCGCCAAAGTGCCGGCTTTCTTTCCGGAGTTGGTCAGAGCCGCTAATTTTTCTTTGGCCGGATTAAGATCGCCGCGGCCTTGATAAATCGCCCCGACACGATCAAGAGAAATAATATTTTTAAAACCGTAAACCAATAATAATTTCGCGATAGCGTCGCCGGCCGCGCCGGCGCCGTTGATAATTAAACGCGCCTGCTCTTTATTCTGACCGCTTAATTTTAAAGCGTTAATCAGTCCGGCTAAGACGACCGTCGCGGTTCCGTGCTGATCGTCATGCATCACCGGAATATCCAATTCCGCCTGTAAACGTTCTTCAATTTCAAAACAACGCGGGGCGGCGATATCCTCAAGATTTATCCCGCCAAAAACCGGCGCCAGATATTTTACCGTTCTGATTATTTCCTCCGTATCCTGGGTATCCAAACAAATCGGAAAAGCGTCGACACCGGCGAATTCTTTAAATAAGACGCATTTGCCTTCCATCACCGGAATCGCGGCGGCGGCTCCCAGATTACCCAAACCCAAAATCGCACTGCCGTCAGTCACGACGGCGACCGTATTGCCTTTTAAGGTCAGAGCTTTGGCCTCCGCTTGATTAAGCGATTTATCAGCCGCAATCACGCGGCAGACTTCGGCTACTCCGGGCGTATAAGCTAGGCTCAAATCTTTCTTATTTTTTAGCGACACTTTGCTCGCGACGCTCAGCTTCCCGCCGGCGCTACGATGCAGGTCAACCGCTTCTTGATATATATCAGACATAATAGTTAAAGCTTATAAGAAAAAAGCCCCGCTGTAAAGACGGGGCTTAATGAATCTCAAGAGATTTTATTACTTGATTTCGTACAAAAATTGATTGACCCATCTAAAGGCTATTACAGAAACTCTGATACCATATCGGCGCCGATCGCTTTCGCTCATCAGTCCGCCATCACCGTAGTAATGAGGATATTCCTCATCCTGGGCTAAGAACCAATGCTGTTCAATCATATTATTCGGGGTGGCCGGCTCGGGCCAATGACCGAGGTACATCGCATAGGTATCAACGTACATCTTGTTGTTTAGCGTCACTATGTCGCCGAACTTAAGTCCCAAATCGGAATAATTCTTCAGCTTTTTCTTCGAAACAATAACTGACAAATCTTTACCGGTAGAAATCGCGAATGAGCCGGATCCTCTCTTGCTCATTAATTTCCGAACCGTTTTCAATAATTCTTCGCGAATAGACGAACGTCGTTTTTTTTGCTCTTGCGACGCTTCTTCCGATAAAATTTCTTCCTGTCTCTTCATTTTTGGTTAATTTTGGTTTTGTTTAAGAACTAATAAATCAAAGATGGATGTAAATGGATTCAGGCGGAATTTTCCCGCCGATAACTTTTCCATTTCGTCCGTTTTTTCATCGCGACGTTATTGGGCTTGCCGGCCCTTGTCCTTTGATCGCGATACTTTCTCCTAACTTTACGTTTCTTTTTTAGAAACGCCAAAGCTTTAGGAGGCATACCGAAATCCCAGGGCAGGAAAACCGATTTATACGGATGATGATGGTTCTTAGAATCGCAGCGCCAATACCGGGATTTTACCGCCCAGCCATAAGCTATTCTCATATAGCGTTTGTCCGAACATTGGGGACAAACCGGACGATTGGCAACCCGCCATCTGGCTATCCAGGCCAGACGAGCTAAGTTCGTCAAAAAATTCTTGGTTCGCATCAGCGGATGCGCGAAATAGCGCGCCCGGCCGTCCTGAGTAATCAAGATCCAGCCGGCGTCTTCATCCCGGAATCCTCTCTTCCAAAAAGTTTTCGGATCCTTAGGTTCTTCCTTCCAGCTTAAATAAGTCGTCCAGACGAAAGCTTCCAGATCGTTGCGCTTGCCCGTTCCGTCGGTCCTATCTGTTCTATAGACAAAAGCCGTTTCCCTGCCCAAACTGGAGTCTGGCGGTTTAAGGCCGGAGCGCTGAAAAGCTTTCGCGAATTCCTCATTGGTGAGTTCCTTGTACCCCCAGGCGAGCATAATACCCTTGAAATCGGCGAAAGCTTTTTCATCGGGCAATACTTGCCGTGGCATTATTCGCCCTCCTTCCCTAATTCAATTTGTAAGCGGGAAAAAATATCGCCGACAGTAACGAACGGCTGCAGGTAGTAATTAATATCCACGCGGAAATTAATCCAAAATTCATTCAACAGACTCATCAAATCAGTTTCCTGAAAATCTAAGTCTGTATTCAAATTAAGATCATTGGAGAACTTAATTTCCGCCGGCAAGGGATTGCAGGCATTTTTCAGAGCGACGCGTTGAATGCATTCTTTCAGGCTGGTCTGGATAGCACAATCATTAACATTCATCATTTCTTATTCCTCCTATTTTAGTTTAGTTTTAAAGGTTCATTAAAAAGAATAATACCACTATCAACCGATTTCTGTCAAGTGCCGGTTTTAAACTGTAAAGAGTATGAAAAAGCCCTAATATATATAGGGCTTTTTTTGCTTCTCAATTAAGAGCTCTTTAAGGGTTTTACCCTTTCTTTTTTCCAAAACCTGGCCTAAAGGCGCGAATATCCGCATAAATTCCGTAAAACTGGGAAGATTATCGGTTTTTCTTAATTTAGATAATTGCTCCGGCCAGTCCTGACGGTTTAAAAACCTGAAAAGACATTCCAGCTCCGCGATGTCCAAATCGCGTTCCATTATTCCCGCTATGGCCGCGGCGTCATTGATTTTTAAATGTTCAAGGCACCACAAAAGGATAAATTCTAATTCCGGAACAGAATCTTCTCCCTCAAGGCTGTTGGCATAGAAAATGGCCGATTTAGTTTGTCCTTTATTTAGACAAGACTCAATCACTCCGTGCACCTGAAGTTCCTTATCCATGGTTAGAATGTTTAAAAATTGTTTATTTTAAAGATCTATAAAAATCGATTTATACACATTATAGTTATTATAGCACTAAGCAAGCCCGGATGCTAAGATTGATAAAAGCGGCCAATCGGCCTATTATTAAAATATGCAAACTCCCTATCGTAAAAAAGAAAATTATGTCCGCCCCAAGGCCGATCCGAATATCACGCCGGAGAAGTTCGCGGCTTTAAGCGCAAAACTGCAACGCCTGAAGGAGATCGACCGTCCCCGCTTAAGCGCCGAGGTCAAGCGTCTGGCGCTAATGGGCGATTTCTCGGAAAACGCCGGCTATCAGCTCGCCAAGAGCCGCCTGCGCGGTCTTAATCAGCGTATTCTCGATACTGAAGATTTACTGAAAAGAGCGGAAATAATCGTTCCCGGCGCGGATAAAAATTCCGTCGGACTCGGCCATATCGTCACAGTGGAAGTAAACGGAAAAATCAAAACCTATCAAATACTCGGCTCGGTCGAGACCGATCCTTTAAGCGGCATCATTTCGCATAGCTCCCCGCTCGGCGCCGCTCTGCTCGGCCATAAAGTCGGCGAAATTATTTCCCTGACGCTAACCGGCGGCGCCGTAAAGTATAGAATAATAAAAATAGACTAAATCCGAATAAAGAATCTATGAAAACTCCTATCGCTTTAATAACCGGCGGCAGTGATGGCATCGGTTACGAATTAGCTAAGCTGTTCGCGGCCGACAATTATTCCCTGGTCTTAATCAGCCGTGATGAAGCTAATCTTAAAAAAGCTCAGGCCGCCTTGCAAAGCCGATACGGGACAGAGGTAGAAATATTGGCGTTTGACCTGACTGATTTAGAGGCCTTACCAAATATTTTTCAGGAATTGAAAAATAAAAATATAATAGTTGAGGTTTTAGTGAATGATGCCGGTTTCGGCCTGCTCGGCGCTTTCATGGATTTAGATATTAAAAAACAATTAAATATGATCGATCTTAATATCGGTGCCTTGACGTATATGACCCGGCTCTTTTTAGATCAGGCGCCAAAAAATGCCAAAATATTAAACCTGGCGTCTTTGGCCGCTTTCCAGCCCGGTCCGTTTATGAATGTCTATTACGCGACCAAGGCTTATGTCTTGTCTTTTTCCGAAGCCTTGGCTGAAGAACTGGAAGATAAAAAGATTACCGTTACCGCCCTTTGCCCGGGACCGGTTGAAACTAATTTTTGGAAAGTTTCCAAACCAGGACGAACCGGCGTCGCGCGAACGACAAAGATGGCTCAATTAAGCCCGGAAATTGTTGCTCTGGCAGGATATAAAGGTCTTTTTAAAGGCCGCCGCGTCGTCGTTCCCGGCATCTTGAATAAAATGGCGGCCTCGACCAATAAATTCTTTCCCCGCGGCGCTATTACCGATATAGTGAAGAAATTAAATAAATAATTTTAATTTATGAATCCAACTCTTTCAATCGTCATCCCGGTTTATAATGAAGAAAAAATCATCACCTCCTCCCTGCCGCCGATTTTTGATTTGGCGATTCCCAAGGAAGTAATTGTTATCAACGACGGCTCGTCCGACCGGACCGGGGTGATACTTTCAGAACTGCAGACGAAATACGATTTTAAACTGATTAATCAGCCGATTAATCGCGGCAAAGGCGCGGCGATTCGACGCGGGCTGGAAGAAATAAACGGCGATTATTTTATCATTTGCGACGCCGACGCCGAATACGAAGCGGCCGATATCGCGATGATGTTTGAAGAAATAAAAAAAAGCGCTACCGAAATTGGCGCGGCCGAAAACTCTCCGATAAATCCTGAAAAATCCGCGCTCTACGGCTCCCGTTTCTTGGATAAACCGGGTCTGAGTTTCCATCGCCTGGTCAACGGCTTCTTAACGGTTCTGACCAATATCTTATTTAATTCGCGTCTGACTGATATGGAAACCTGTTTTAAGATGATTCCGACTGCGGCTTTGAAAGAAATAAAACTGAGCGGCGAACGTTTTGAGATTGAACCGATTATCACCACCCAGCTTCTGAAAAATGGCTATGTGATTAAAGAAGTTCCGATTGGATATAGCCGCCGCGGCTATAAAGACGGGAAAAAAATCAGCCCGCGCGACGGGCTGATAGCGGTCTCAACTTTATTCAGGGAAAGATTTAAGCGATAGAATCGGCTCAATCAACCGGCAGTTCCCCGCTCTTCCTCAGCCGTTCTATCTGATTTAAATAATATAAAGCGTCAGTATTCTTCCGCTCTTGTTTCAAAGCCGAAAACCAGGCGTCTTCGGCTTTTTTATATTCTCCCAAATCCCAATAAGCCAGGCCTAATTGATTATACACTCCGGGCAGACGTAAGCCGGCGGCCAGAGCGCGCTGGAAATAATTAATGGCTTTAACCGAATTCTCCCGGTCTTCATAACCGGAGTACAGATTGGCTAAAGAATAAAGAGCCTGCGGCTGATCAGGAAAGTCGAACAAAATTTGCCGATAAACTTCCTCGGCCAATTCCGGCAAGCCGTCCGCCTGGGCTAAGTCGGCTAAACCGAATTTAGTTTTTAAATTCGCCCCGACGGTTAATTCTCTCAATCGGCTCTTAAACGCCCATTGATTGGAACTTAATTCCCTGACTTCAGCCGCGCTATATTTTTCCGAATTAATAAGAATGACCGTATAAGCGTCAAAATAAATTAAGCGCCATTTCCGGTCCTTAAGGATGCGACGCAAAAATTGCCGCGCCCAAGGCGTGCCGTCGGTATGAGCCAGATAAATCGTCTTAAAATCAAATTTTTTAGAATGTTCTTCCCATTTGGCCGCATCCGTCTGTATTGGTTTATAGATATCGTTAAAAAAAGAATTGGAATAAGCTTCCGGACGATTATCCACAAAGACCGGTTCCTGGCCGTAAAGCCAGAAAATCAGAGCGCTGCCAATATCATAATTATTGAAAATCGGACCGCTTAGGTGTTTCTCTCTAAAGAAGGCGACCGAGTCCGCGTTGCCCTGAGCCAGCCCGAAACCTAAAGGATTACTAATAAAATGATTGACGCGGCGGGCGTCGTTAATCAGATAAGCGCCGGAGAGGATGATTAAAATCAAGAAAAAAATTAAAAAATAATTTTGCCAAAGACCGGCCCGCGCCTCATATTTTCGTCTTAAGAGGATTAAAACCGGAGCCAGATTAGCGCTGATAATAATCAGGCCGGCCAGACCGAATAAAGAGATATTGCGCGAGGCGAAGAGCGCCAGGCCGGCAAGCAAAAAAGTAACGGCCAGATCGAATAAACGATTTTGAAAAATATGGCTTAGGCGCTCCTTAAGACTTATTCTTCCCTGATCCGGCCGATAAAAAATAAAATAAAGAACCCAGCTGATAATAAGCAAGGCCAGAATAATCTTGAACAGACAATAATTATTATTAACCATTAAATGCTCCAGAAAAAAGACCGACTTGTTTTCCGCGACTTCGTAACCGTAATTTCTGAAAATATTAAAAGGGTAAATCAGGCCGCGCCAGGTATTGGGGTTTAATGGACAAGCGAGCGCGGCCGCGCCGCCGGCGATTACCCAGGGACGCGCCGCCTGCCAAGCCGCTAAGAGGCGCCCGCGATGAAACAGCCGGCGAAGAAAAGACCTGACCAGGCCTTCCCTTTCTTTCAGGAAGGCACCGATAAAAATCGCCGCCGCTTTAAAGACGATAAGAGCCAAACCGATAAAAAAATAAATGTGAATATTCGCCCAGAGAGCGAAGAGCGGCATTAAAAGCCAGAGCCGGCGGTATCTTTTAGTCCGGTCCGCCGCTTCTAAAAGCGCGTAAGTCGCAATGATAAAAAAGTAAGAAAAAATTTCCGGCCGGATTTCAACTCGTTCGCTTAAAAGCAGGATGACGGGTAAAGACAAAAGGCTGACGAAATAAAAAGCGTCGATTCGGGGACTATCGGCCGTCAGACCCGTTTCCGTCTTTTGCCGCGCCGTGAAAAACGCCAGGCTGAAAGCGCCCAGAATAATCAGAATATTCAGGAGGGACAGCCCGGCAAAGCCGGCCACGCGGTAAACCGAGTAAACGATGACGCCGTATAACCAATGATGATTAATAAAACGAAAATCCGGTTCGGTATAAGAATAAGCGTTATGGAATAAAATATCGGGGTTGCTCCAAACCACACGGCCGTTAGTCAAATGGCGCCCCAAATCAGAATTCGTCAAATCTATCTTCTGAGAAAAAATCAAAACTATCAGGCCGAGGAGACCGAGAAAAACTAAAGTCTTTAAGAATTTTGGCGATTTTAGGAAAGCTGACATTGGTTTGATAATAATCCGATTAAGCATTCAACATCATCAGTGAAAAATTAAGGACGGCGGCGAAACTGACCCAAATTATATAAGGAACCAGGAGCCAGGCCGCGGCTTTGGATATTTTACAAAACAGCAGGATGGTCCAAAGTATTGCCGCCCAAAGTACGACTATCTCGCAAAAAGCGACTAACGGTTTGTGCAGGCCGAAAAAGAGGATGGACCAGAGCGTATTTAGAACCAACTGAAAAGCAAAGGTGCCTAAGGCGATTTTAACGTCGCGTCGTTTTAAGCCTTTCTTCCAGATTAAGAAAGCGGCGATACCCATGAGCAGAAAAAGACCCGTCCAAACCGGAGCAAAGAGCCAGGATGGCGGGTTAAAAGAAGGCTTGCTGAGCGCGGCGTACCAGGTTGGGATAGACTTGTAAGTAAATAAAGAGCCGATGATTCCGGCTGACTCGGCGACAACAATCGCCGCCAGCAGCTTTAAGAAATTTTTGTTTTTCATATCCGTTGGAGTCGTTAAAAGACGACTCGGTTATTTTTAAATTTAACCCCATCAGCCAAGAGACGCCTTCTCTGCTCCTTAAGGCCGCCGAATTTATAGCCTCCGGCCAGGCGGCCGTCAGCGCGGATAACTTTATAACAAGGAATCCGATCCGGTTCGGCGTTCTGTTTCAAAATCCAGCCGATATTCCTCGGGGCAGGAACATGGAAACGTTTGGCGAGCGCTCCGTAAGTGGTTACCCTGCCCTTAGGCAATTTTTTTAAAAAATTAAAAACAGGAACGACAAAATTATTTAGTTTGACGGGATGAGATTTTACCGGCATATCTCCATTTTACCAAAATAAGGCAAAAAGTTCTAATATTAGAACTTATTGACAGAACCCGGGTATTTGCTAGAATAAGGGTAGAAAATGTTTTAAAGCATTTTTGTTTTTTGAAGGGAGCGTCCGCGCTTCCGTAGGACAATTTAATATTCCCGGGTAGCGCAGCGGTAGCGCAGTTGGCTGTGAACAATAGACGCAGCTTCCTCAAGTAATTGAGGTCGAATAACGAGGTGAATTGCTGGAAGCCTAAATCCGCAAGGATATGGTAATCAGCAGCCAAGGCCTGAATTTCAGGCAAGGTTCAGAGACTATCCCGAAAGGGAGTACTTCTCTTTCATAGAGCAGGAAGCGCCTCGCATCCGTTTTGACGGATGATGATATAGTCCACCCCATTAAGAAACTAATGGATAAGTGTAACCAATTGGTCGTCGGTTCGAATCCGACCCCGGGAGCATTGAAGAAAAATCGCTTTTATTTGTGATTTCAGAGAGCTGTTTATATGGCTCTTTGAATGAAATATTAGCGATTTTTTTGTTGCCGATTTCAGCGTTCCAAAGTAAGGAAAATAAGACTTCTCGTTTTTT
>Ga0172381_10006764_pt1 | contig 11458 bp, 23 predicted proteins | sample Leawel6488metaG_FD_119754 | JGI IMG/M metagenome (GOLD analysis project Ga0172381, IMG submission 119754) | Leachate microbial communities from a municipal landfill in Southern Ontario, Canada - Leachate well 64-88 metaG | ecosystem: Engineered > Solid waste > Landfill > Unclassified | place... | reverse complement strand
CGTGTTGCGAACTATAACACTTCTGTTATCCTTGGCCACACTTTTGACAGCCTCAACGGCCCAAGGTGAGTGGGTTACATACCCACCTAGCCAAACGTCGCACGACTACGGCCCCGTGGTCACAGATGTCGAACGCCATCTCTATCCCGGCCATCCGTACCGAGAGGACAGCGATAAGGTCGGCTGGACACACGAGGGCACGCATGGGGTGAACAGCCTCGTTCGCAACAAGTACGGGAAGCCGGGTTTCTACACGTTGAATAACACCGCCTACCTGCTTGCGGAACCAAACACGACAATCGCGGCCGTGGCACGGAAGGTCCCACCAAGTCTGCGTGGCAACATCTACAACTCGTATTGCATCCAAATGCAAGGCTACTGGAACTATCAGCCGTCCTACCTGTTCGATGAGTGGACTTCGTACATGAACGGGTCGATTGCTCGCAAGAAGTTGAAGATTGCCACCCGAGGTGAAACCGTTGGCTACATGTTGGAAATGGCGATCTACTCGACGTGCGTGCCGTACACGGCGAAATCAACAGACGAGAACACCAAAGTCTTCCTACGTTGGATGTGGGAGCGCACTCTCTTCCTCATCAATAAAGACGCACTGAAGCCACTACGAGAAAACACAGATACAGACGCAGAAAATCTGCGTATCTTCATGCGAGGTTACTTTGGGAAGACATGGACAAAGAAACAACTGGGGTTCTAATGGATGACATCATAGAGTCCCAACAAATTCACAATCGAATTATGACACAAACACGTCTGACAACAGAGACAGTAGTTGACTTACGCAGACTGGCGGTACTTCATCGAAATGCGAATGGTGCTGAGAACGCCGCTGTCAATGAACTACGCGCATTGTGCGCCCTCGTCAACTTACTGGGCACGTAAGCATTTCGGATTCTAAATGATAACAGTCCAAGGGAAGAAATGCAAGGTCGTCGAAGACTTAGGGTATCAACCCGGAGTTGGAGAATACGTCAAGATAGTCACCGTCATTGGCGATCCTGCCGAGGAAACAAAAGTCGCAATCGGAACACGAGGCTGTTGGCGATTTCGAGGTGGTGCCCCGATCATTCCAAGTGGCCCCGTCACAGGGCAATAATAATGGACGAAATATCAGAAGAAATCTACCGTGCCGCCGTCGAGAACGATGCCTACAGTCCTGAACAAGTCGTTCGAGTGCTGCGGTCGTCAATCACTGATCGTACAAAGATCGGTGAGATCGTAAGAAACATGAAAGCAGACGCCGACACTTACGGCGGTCTTTTTCGAGCACACTGTCCACTGACCTTGAAGGCTAAACCACTATGAAACGCGCATTCGATCTTGTTGTCGGTTCACTACTCCTCATCGCAACGTTGCCGCTCATGCTCTTGATTGCCGTGGTAGTCAAGTTGACATCGAGAGGACCTGTGCTGTTTCGTCAGTATCGCATAGGAAGAAACCGCGAGCGGTTTCTCCTATTGAAGTTCCGCACAATGGCGGTCGGAAACCATTGCACCCAAGTTGAAGAAGACGACCCGCGAGTGACGTGGGTAGGGAGACTTTTACGCAAGTTCTCTTTGGATGAATTGCCTCAACTCCTGAATGTAGTGTATGGTAATATGTCCCTCGCGGGTCCCCGGCCGTATCCTTTATTCATTGACTGCACCTACAATCTTCCGACCGAACGGTACACTGTGCGCCCTGGCATCACCGGACTAGCACAGGTCTCGGGCTACCACGGCAAGAAGATCGGCAGTCGGAAAGAAATGCGGAAGCGAACAAAACTCGACCTTCAATACATCGAAGGTCAGTCCTTGTGGCTCGATCTCAAGATCATAGCAAGGACCCCGTTTGTGATGTACCAGTAGGATCGTCGATCAATGGCGAGTACCCGAGTTGGTAGCAGGGACCGGACTGTTAATCCGGTGCGAAAGCCGTCGCTGGTTCGAGTCCAGCCTCGCCAGCTTGAAAAGAGGAAATGAACATGGCAGTAACAGAGATCACAGGTACGAAACACGGTTGTCATCAGACAGTTGACTGTTTTGTCTGTGGTATTTCATATACTGGAAAGCGTTATTGGCAATCGCAACCTGTCGATAAGTGCCTAGCGCCATTCGTCCGAATGCTTAATAATTCCGGCCTACTTACGAAAGCCTGTTGCTGCGGACACGGACGCGCTCCGGGCGGCATTCTTCTTCACAACGGGGACATGATTACGTTCCCGACTTGCAAGAACTACAAGACGTATGCAACCGAACCGTGTGCCGCAGATACAATGAGGGGTAGCTCAACTGGCAGAGCAACGGTCTTTGAAGCCGTGCGTTCCTGGTTCAAATCCAGGTCCCTCAGCTTCAAGAGTCAGTCACCATTGCAACTTGTTCGTCGTGCGGTTCGACAAGGAATTTACAGCAAACCACAACGATTGAAATAAGGTAGACCACTGATGATTACTGACGATGTTGCTTGGTTACTGGTTGAAGCCTGCCGACACCTACAACGGCCGATGCGTGGCCTACGTGTTTGCGAATTGGGCAACCAGGAGTCGGGGTGGAAACTTCGAGTGCCTGTCAAACACATCATGCAGTGGTTAGGTGCCGACCACACTAGCATCGACCTGAACGGCCGCGACGGGTCTTTGAAACTCGATCTATCGAAACCACTCCCCGACTTCCTGCTCGGTCGATTTGATCTAGTGACAAACGCCGGTACAACTGAGCATGTTGTTGCTGCAAATGATTATAGCGATCAGTGGCAGGCGTTCTGTTCGATTCATGGGTTAGCCAAACCATTCGCAGCCATCATTCACGTGTTACCGTCTGAGAAGGGATTCCACTGCGGATGTGGCTATGTCTACACGCATCAATTCTTCTTGAAGTTGGCCGACATGTGCCACTATGGTCTTGTCGAGTGTTACAACTCAGAATCGGATAAGGAACACGTGGCAACCTTGATGATAAAGTTGGCCGGTAGCAGGTTCCCGTCACGTGATGAATTTCAAAGTCTCACGTCGGAGATTCTAATGACAGAGGCGCATCCCATCCGGCAGGACTGTGCATTGAACCCGAAATGAAGCCAATCAAGAAAGAAGACGGATGGTGGGTAACAGAGATTCCCGAGTGCGGTGATTGTGGCCCCTACCCAACAAAAGCTGACGCATTAGAAACGCAGCGAGGGTTGCAACGCACTTTCGATCACATGGATGATTGGAGTTTCTGGACATGTGAAAAGAAGCCAAAGAAAGCAAGAGAGTCAGAGTTACAGCCAGAGTCACAGCCAGAGTCGTCTACAGAAGTGCCAACCGAATCACAACCAAAAAGACGTAAACAGCGAAGTGACAAGGGCAAACCTCGCGGACCACGCAAGAAGAAACCGGGGACAACCGATGAATCAATGGGAACTTGAAGGATATTGGTACGACCAACTCAAAGAAGTTCGCGCTAGCGGACCTCGCATAGCACAGATACTTGACATATTAGAGTCAAAACTCTACGATGCCGACCGCTTGAGTCGTATCTACCATCGCATCTTTCAGTATAAGAGGGGTGTGAAAGTTTTCATGGAGCCGCGAGGAGTTCGCATACAGATGATGGATGCCCCGTGGTGTGAGGCGCTTGCGCCTACATTCGAGGCGGCGGTGCTTGCACTTGCCAATACGATCATGCAAGAGGCGTGTCGTAATCACTGGTTGCGAAATCAACTCATTGGAATGGACCTATCGCCACTTCGATCAACTAAGATTCATGTGTGCGACCGATGCGGTGCCACCAACGTTCTACCTGAAAATAGTTAGGAAACCGTATGGCTGAAAAGACAAAAGAAATTCGATACTGGGGAGTGTGTTGCCCGGCTTGTCAAGGTAAGGGACTCATCACAGCGACATTCGACTCGTATCGGGTCGCTGAAGAGTATCAAGATGAAGGACCGACGTTACTACCAGACAAACTCACACGACAAGAAGCCCTAAGTTACGTGCGGTCGCGGCGCAAGCAGGACACAAGCGTCCGTTATTATGTGATTGCCCCGAACGGTCAGATAGTCGAGTAGCATAATGGCAAACATAGTGACACACGTGCTGACCAACATCAATCGAAAGTGGTGGTTAGTAACAACCCGAGTGTTGCTTTTGATCCAGAGACGGTGCTATGTGTGCGGTCGCAAGTTTAAGCACAACGAGTTTCGTCACGCGCGAATAAAGAATAACTCTATCCGGTACGCCTGCACAAGTTGCGTCTATCCACCGTACAATGACGGTCTGAGGAGAGAACAGTGAGTCAAACTGGCAGTACGCCTTACAATCCTACGTCCCACGTCTGGCAAATCGTGAGAAATAGTTCAGGTCACTATCTCATCTACGACGACACGGGGCATCTACGAGGACAGTATCGAAACGCTGATTCATTGGCTCAACATCTTGTATTTGCGTTTCAAGAAATTGACCAACTCCGAATGACATCACCACTACTTGGAACCGCTTGGGAAGATGATGGATAACGTACCATACATCAATGGTAAACCCTGCTCGCCCGCACCTGAAGGCCACTATAGCCGACTTCCTCCGTTGGCAGACGCATTCGAGCCGTGGTTGTGTCCAGAATGTGGTGCGGCTCTCGGTAAAGGAAACATCTGCCTTAACCTATGTTCAATGACCGTGGCTGCGAAACGTCGATTCGACGCAATGTATGCCGAAGCGGCTCAAAGAGTCGCCGCAAGACAGGAGAACGCTAATGTTCGACAACCTAACTGATTTCTTTGTCTCCGCAATGGACGCCGGGATCGACGTAGATGTTCCACAACCAAGGCCCGAGAATCTTATCACCATCGGTGAACCAAATGACCCCATCGTCACGGTAGGTTTTGATGGGACTGTCACCATCTACAAGCATGGGGGCGAAGCGCAGGCTGCCGATTTGTTTTGGCGGGCCGTTGAGTTGCGTGGGAAATCCCTTGTGTCTCGCATTGTCGAACTTGAAGAAGATTTGGCAATGCGGCACCGGTTCATGGACTTCGGACAACCATTGTCATCGTCGGAACGTGCGGCTGCGAAACGATCAGGAATCATTACGGAAGAACTCCTATGAATGGCGAGATCACTCATTACCGTTACGTGGGAGTCGGCCCATTCCTCGCGGTTGGAGAAACCGCGCTCGGCCGAGTGCGGCCGGGCACCCGAATCTTTGAGGTCCAAGTGGACCGGTTTGAGCATCCGTGGTCGCACGGTTGGCATGAAACTTCCATCTGTGACTGGGAGCCAATTGAATGAGATACGAACTCTACAATAATGACTGCCTACTGTGGCTTCAGCAAGAGACCCGGCGATGGGACACGATCTTCGCAGACCCGCCCGACAACATCGGTCTTGGATACGGTGCCTACAAGGACCGTCTCACGGAGTCCGACTACATAGTCAAATTGAGGGATTGGCTCCGTTATTTTGTGAACCACTCCAAGTGTGTGTGGTTCTCGTACAACGCAAGATGGACCTTCCAAGTAGGGCGTATAGTTACCGAGTTAGAGGGGGAGTACGGCAAGTCGATTGAGGCCAAACCGTGCGTTCAGGTCTTCACGTTCGGCCAGCACTGTCACACGGACCTGGGAAACAACCACAGGCCGCTCCTACGCATCCGCTGGTCTGATGCCCCATTGTACCCCGACGCAACCCGCGTGCCCTCCTGGCGTCAGGAGCATGGCGACAAACGGGCCGATCCACGGGGGCGGGTGCCGGGCGACGTGTTTGATTTCACCCGAGTCACCGGAAACAGTAAGCAACGGCGAGCATGGCACCCAACCCAACTGAATGAGGGGTTGGTCGAACGATGCCTGAATCTTACCACCGTGGAGGGGGATTATGTTCTCGATCCCTTCGGCGGGACCGGGACGACGTTGCGAGTGTGTAAACGCATTGGTCGAAATTGCACCCTCATCGAGATCGACCCGGCCTATTGTGCCAAGATTGCGGAAGAACACTCTGATCTCGAAAACTGGGCGCAAGGGAGGCAGTGATATGGTCAAGTTTCAAGAACCCAAGGCAAAAGAAAGCGGCTGGACAACATGGCAATGCCCCGTGATGCGCGGTTACAAACTAGCCTGTTGCGATTGTGGACTGGTTCACGGTATGGATTTCCGAATCGGCCGAGTCGTGAAACGCTATAAGGACGGCAGGATCAAGATTGAATTTCTGTCCAAGAAAAAGTATCGTGTTGAATTTCGCGTTTGCCGGGACGAAAAGTGTACCGATGAAATGCGTCGTAAGATGCGTCGAAAACTTCGTCGAAAGAAAAAGGAGTGAGTGCATGGAGCAATTTTATCCTGAAAACGAAAACGACTACAACTACGAGTTGAAACGGGCACGTCGAGGTCGCCCACCAAATCACACGTCCTGTGACAGATTCGATTGTCGCACGGTAAACACGCTGGCGACACCCGATAACGTTCGGTCAACAGGTTCAACAAGAATTATCTCCACAGGACGTGAGGCCGCAATGGAACAACTACGCAACTCAAAACAAACTGCGAAACCTACCGTAATCCAGTCCGCGAAAATTGAAGCGGTACAAGAAGTCGAAGATGAGATTGCCGCACGTCAGCGTGTTGATGAGGGCATTCTCAAACTCTTCCACGCCGGACTCGAACCAAAGGACATCAAAGAATGACCTACGAAGAAATCTTCGCTGCCTATGGCATCCATCCCAAATTCTGGGCCGGGATGCAGGCTTGTGCGATGGCCGGGGCTAAACCAGACGCCGAGTTGCAAGTGCGACTCGATTATGTCGAGAACTACAGTAGTTGCCTGCGCGACTTGTTGGCGGGGACGCGCGACAACACTTCCACTTCACCCGCCGTAACACCCTTTGAATCTATTGAGGTGAAAAATGGACAGTCCGACCGATTTCTTGGGCCGCACGATTGCGGTGGATAACAACTTGGTGTACCCCGTTCGCCGGGGTTCACGGATGTGGTTGAATCGCATCCAAGTGACGAAAGTGGAATGCGATGCCGTCTACGGGAACAGTCCCGAAGGCCGAGGCGTCAAGTTGACCAATCTCAAGAACACGGTTGTCGTGTCTTGACGATTGTATGGCTTATGTGGCGAGAGGACCGGATGTTCTCCGGTCCTCTCGCCGATTTTCTCTTGGTCGCCTCTTGACTTCCTGCGAATGTGGTGTATACTTCAGATGATGGGCACCTTTCCTCAAGGGGAGAAGCGTGGAGTTCCGACGAAAAAAGCAACGTGGCGTCAATAAGAAATTCCGCCGAGTGTGGTACGCGACAGGAGGTTACAGGATCACTTGGAGGCGTCAAGCATTCGGTATAATGTTGCCTGCGCGCTTTCAAGCATGTGTTAAGGTGCTTGTGCCCGGCAACTTTGAGAATGGTTACATGGAGATGTGGGATTTTGTCAATCCCGCCAAACATCTCTACAAGACCATGAAAGCTGCCGAAGCTGATTGTGAGAAGCATCAGGCCCTTTGGGAGAAAGCAATCGAGTGTACGGGAGTGCGTGCTTTTTATGAATTGTTCAATGGGCACGATCCACGTGGTTGTCCAAGATGGGCACGTAGCAAATTGAATGGACGACTGGTGCGATTGTTGATGGAAACAACGCCCCGGCGACGATCAGAAGACGACGAAGATGAATTGACGCCCGATGTACCCGAGGTGACTCCTCCGGTTAAAGAACCCGAGGAATTAAAGAAAACAAGGAAGACGAAGAGACCGAGGAAATCAAAAGAAAACCCCGAACCCGAGAAACCTAAATCAGAGAAACCAAAGCGTAAGCCGCGAAGTGATAAAGGCAAGTCTCGTGGACAATGCAAGTCCAAGGAACCTGAAAATGAATAACGACATCGACAATATCTTCGCGTTCGCCGCACAACAACAGACGGAATGCTACAATCGAATTGCCGCCTATAAAGAAAAAGAAGCGGCACATGCGTTGCTGGTTGCAAAGATCATGCACGAGAATGCCCAACTCAGTCTAAAGCACACACAGCAGGCCCTTCGTCCGACAATGATGCTGCGTCCTAACTTGGTGCGCGAAGGCGACGAATGGGTTGCCAGTCACTACGAAGTCCAAGGACGGGGGCCGACACCCGATCTTGCGTGCCAAGCCTTTGACGCCGCCTGGATGGGCCGAAGTGAGGAGTAGTCAATGGACCTCGAATTTTGTCCAAGATGCTTCCATCCTTTCGATCCGTGTCGAGAAGATGACGATGGCGATGATAGACTCTGTTCCACGTGCCGATGGTTCGGCGATAAGACAGAGGTATGTCTTGAACCACCAGAACCAACTCCAAACGAACAAGCCTTTCTTCAAGTCGTAGATTTTTACCGTGAGATTTGCCACGGCGAACTTCAAGCAGCACAACTCTGTGAAAAGTTCCCTGAACACAAGAAAAAACTTGAGTACATTCAACGACAAGTCGAACACGGACGCCATTGCTTGTTGTACATGTTTCGGATTCAACACACATGACTAAACGATTCTGTCCTAATTGTGAACTACCGTTGATTGTAACGGCGTTCCCAACCGTCCGGGGCGTCTGTCCAAATTGCGACTGGGCGGGCGGTCCTCATCTTTTTCTAACGGAGCCAAAATCACCAATGCCGACCGACACGAAGACACCTTGGACACCGTATGTTTCCATTGATCTGGAAACCACTGGACTCAACGAAAACTACGCACAGATACTTGAGATTGGTGCTGTCATTGATGACTGGAAATCGCCGCTCGCCGAATTGCCACGCTTCCAAACGTACATCCAACCATTGGATCAGTATGGGAAAGAGCAATTTGTTTATGGAAGTCCTTTCGCGTTGGCTTTGAATGCTGGCATCCTTCGGAAACTCGTATCCGGGGACGCGAATTTGACGATTACGCGCGACGTTGATGTCGGTCCAATCTTTGCACGTTGGTTGACTGAACATGGCATTGACCCGTTACACGTCAACCCGGCGGGAAAAAACTTTGCCAGTTTTGACCTTCAATTTTTCAAGCAAATCGACGGATTCGACAAACACGTCAACTTTCGTCACCGTACAATCGACCCGGCCATGTATTATTGGTTGCCCGACGTTGACTCCGGCCTTCCCGACACAAAAAACTGTTTGAAGCGAGCGGGTCTTGACGACACCGTTGCCCACACCGCAGTTGAAGACTGTCTCAGCGTCATTCAACTCGTCCGTCGCGGCGTTCTGCGTTGTATCCATCAAAAAGCGTTCGAGGGACTAAGCGTGGTGACTGAATTGCCCGAGGGGTTGAAAATCGAGACTTGAAAGTCTACTAAGGAACTATTAAGGAACTACTATGGACACTAAAGAAAAAGCAATGCAACGAGCAATTGACCTCTCACGACAGGGCCTAACTTGCGGCGGTCCCTTCGGGGCAGTTGTGGTTCGCGGCACTGAGATCATCGGTGAAGGTGTGAATCTCGTTGTCATTCGACGTGATCCAACGGCACACGCAGAAATCAATGCGATACGAGATGCGTGTCGTTTTCTCAAAACGCACGATCTGACCGGGTGCGATCTCTACACGAGTTGCGAACCGTGCCCCATGTGCATCGGTGCCATTCGATGGGCGCGCATCGGCAAAGTCTACTATGCAGCCGATAAGTTGGATGCCGACTCTGCTGGATTTGACGATTACAAATTCTACAACGAGATTGTGGGTCCTGGCGTCTCCAACCTTATTGAAGTGTGCGAAGCCAAGGACGCTGCTCGCGCGGTGCTTACTGACTGGAAGGCATTGTCCACGAAGCGGACCTATTGATGCCAAAAAACAACATCACGACGCTGTTTTACAACGTCGTGTTGTCGTAACTAGGAGTTACAACTTGGCACGCGATTTGCTGAAACTTACCACGTAATGTTGTCACAGGTCCAAGGAACCCAATATGATTGCGACAATTGAATCGTTTGTGATCTTCATTGTGCTTGTCGGTGGTCTCTTCCTATACCGCTGGCTCATACGAAGTCGATGGTTTGCTCATCTTGTCGGGGGCGTTATCGAAGTGCCGCCAACAAACGATGAGGAGATCGTGACTCGCATGACGACTGCGGAAATGGAAGCCCAACAGCGAGCGCGTGATCTTGAAAAAGAAGCATCTTGTAGTCAGCGTACTGCTGATCGGATGCGCCGTAAGATCGGCAGGTAGTCGATTTTGCTCAACCCGTTTCGTCTTTTGTGTGAATTTTGTTCGACCCTTTGTTTCTTTTGAGGAGAACGTATGAATACGCAAGTGAAAGTTGTCGCGGCTGGTATCTGCACCTTGTTGGTGCTGCTTGTTGTCGGTATTTTGCTTGGTGGCCTTGTCGGCTACAATAACACGCATGACTGGCAACTCTATCAGAGTGTCACGGGTGACATCACGGTCATTGATTCGGCCGGTTATTACTGGAAGGGATTCGGCACGGTATGGACGTATCCACGGTCCATACAAGCCTACTACTCTGCCAGTCATAGGGAGGGCGATTCCAGTGACGACTCAATTCGCGTCACGTTTAATGACGGCGGCACGGCAGCGATTTCATCCTTCGTAAAGGTGGCGTTGCCAACCGATAAGGAACATCGCCTATTGCTCCATCAAGACTTCAACGCGAACCCGAAGAATATCTCGGACGCCGTGCGAAGCCACTTGGTCAATTGTATCAAGTCTACTGGACCTATGATGTCGGCTTCTGAGAACCAAGCTAGTCGTAAAGCGGAGTTCAATCAAGTCGTCGAGGAGCAGTTGATTCGCGGTCTCTATGAGATGCGCCGCACCGAGGTCGAATTGAAAGACGTATCGGAAACTGTCGCTGGTGGCGTCGGGGCCGATGGAAAACCTATCGCCGTGGAGAAACGCGCCAAGGTCATGGCTACCGAAGTTGTTCTCGATGACAAGGGGAAACCTATCGTCGTGCAACCTTCACCATTGGATCGTTACAAGATTGGAATTATCCAATTCAGCGTGACGGAGACAGAGTACGATCAGCAAACTCTTGCTCAATTCTCCGCTAAGAAGGAGAGTTATTTGAAAGCGGAGCAAGCGAAAGCCCAGAGGCAAGAGGAGTATCAACAACGCCTTATGGTGACGGAACGAGGTCTTCGTCAAGTGGCTGAAATCACTGCCGAAGAAAACCAGAAGAAGACGCGAGCGACCATTCAGGCCCAGCAACGTGCCGAAGTCGCTATAATTGCAAAGCAGGAAGCAGTGACCCAAGCCTTGCAAAAGGTCGAGGTTGCCAGCCAAGAAAAGTCGGAAGCGACTACGCGCAAAGCAATCGCGCTACTTTATGCTGAGACTGCGGAAATCAATAAGAAGGCCACCATCTCAGCGGCGGAGGCCAAGCAGAAGTCGATTGAACTTGCTGGCGACATCACCGAGAAGGACCGCGTTCTTGCAACGATCAAGGCGGATCGAGATGCCAAGGTCGCTGTCGCGCTCGCCGGAGTCAAGACCCCTGGAATCGTGATTGTTGG
>Ga0172381_10006763_pt1 | contig 11458 bp, 19 predicted proteins | sample Leawel6488metaG_FD_119754 | JGI IMG/M metagenome (GOLD analysis project Ga0172381, IMG submission 119754) | Leachate microbial communities from a municipal landfill in Southern Ontario, Canada - Leachate well 64-88 metaG | ecosystem: Engineered > Solid waste > Landfill > Unclassified | place... | reverse complement strand
CCGGCATTGCTGCGGCTGTTGCGCCTGTGAATGATGCCTGCCCTGCAACAATAGCAGTTGGCACGAAAAGATCAACTGCAAGGCCCCTTGCGGTGACATTTGCGGCTGTCGTGAAACTTGAATTATAAATTGCAATGCTGTTTCCTGATCCGGATGCGCTGCTTGTTTCGATAGTCAATGCGCCGCCTGTGCTTGCATAATTTGGCCCGGTGAGCATTGTCGAGGATACAACATAAAAGACAATATCGTATGTGTGATCTGCGCTGTCGCCGTTTGTGATCTCAAGGCTTAAATTATCTCCCGGTTGGCATGGATAAGGCTTGTCAAATATTCTCGGGATTGATGGGCTGCCTTCCTGATCTGTTCTTGAAGGGAATGAAAGGTTTGATCCTGTGCTCAATACATAAGTATTCGAGGTAAACCATGAATAACCATATCCTTTAAGGCCCACTTCCTGCCCATTCGGGATCGGGATATTGGTTTTCGTAGTGGTGCCGGCTGTGATCGTTATTTGCTTCTTTATTGTTTGCTCAACATTGTATACCATTTTTTACTTCCAAACAGCTTTCCCTTTGCTGTCATATCCTTTAAATGTCTTTCCGGCTGCTTTCTTTGCATCGGATGCTTTCTTATTTGCTTCAACTTGCCGATCCATTGCGGTTTTGCCGCTGCTATCTCTCGCAGGCTGAACTAATTTAACGCTTGAAGCCTCATAAGTGCCTGTTGTTGGGTTAATTTTCAAACTGCTTGATTCTCTGCCTGATGAAGATGCTGCCGGTGATGGCACGCTTACGCTTGTTTGCGTTGGCGTTGCAGGCGCAGGGCCTTGCATTGCAACAAAGATCTTATCTGAGGTGCTTTTCATTGGAGGAGGCGGTGCGGTGTATGCTGCCGGGTTTGTTGGTTTCTGTGCATCATTGGATCCTGTAACTGCTGCGGCAAGCTGATCATATCCAAAAAGGCCCTTCAATGCACCCATAGGATCTTGAAGGCCGTATTTTGCATAGTCATAAAGATCTTGCTCAGTTGCAAACCATCCTGTTTTCTGTCCTTGTAGATCTTGCAGTTTTGTTTCGGGCCTATATACAAGGCCGGTTGTAAATCCAAAGAGATCTGCGAGTATGTTTGTTGTGCCTTTCGCTGCTGTCATGCCAACGGCTTTTGCCTTGCTCTCCGGCGTGATATAACTTGCGTATCCTTCGCCGGGTGTGTAACCGCCTTTCTGCTCTAAAAGTTGAGTGCCGTATTCATTATATGCGCCGAACATTCTGTTTACAACATGGCCCACAATCAAAGCTTTCCCGGCAACCTCGCCGGCCTGCCCTAATTTTTCGCCAAGTTTCGGGCCTCTCACTACATCGGCATCTGTCAATGCTCTCGCTTCAATCAGTTTTCCTTCGGGTGAATATCTTGGGATCCCGAGATCATCAAATATCTTTTCTGATGGGTTTCTGCTTGCCCTGAGTGGGCCTTCTTTAACGCTTGCGCCTAATTCAAGATCCTTTGCGGATGGCCCTTTGAAAACATCTTTAAGCTTTCCGCTTGCGCCTCTGATTGCAATATCGCCTGCTGCAATACCGCCGCCAAATATCAATGCTTGCCCTAATGCGCTATCATACCATTTTGGGGCTGCAATGTTTGCGCCGGGCTGATTTGCCGGCTGTGATCCTGCATTGGGATCATACGAAAACTGAGGATCTGAGGGGTTTGCCCCTGTCCAAAAATCGCCGCTTGAAGGATCTGTTTCTGTTTTAACAACTGATCCATCCGGCTGAACTAAAAAATAATCATTTACAGGATCCATACTGCTGCCTTGAGAAGGATATGAATTTGGATCTATTCTTGCAAATGGGTTTCCTTCGGCTGTCAAGCTGTCGCCGCCAAGTGTGCCTTGCGGATTGCTATTGTCGCCGCCTGATGCTTTTGCGAGCATTGTTAAACCTAAATAAGCCGCTGCGCCTACGCCTGCGATCAATGCGATCTTCCCTATTGTGCTTTTTGCCATTTTCAATTCAAAATTATAAAATCTGTTGCTGCTGCTGCCGCCTCTGCAATATACATTTTATGATTTGTGGTGTCTACATAAATGTCGCCGATCTTTGAAGGGATCGTTTCTGTTGCTGCTGGTGTGCCGGCCCCTGAATATACCCTTGCATATCTTGCATCGGATGCTGTGGCAATAACGCCAACAACAATTGCGGTTTGTAAATCAATCACTCGGGGAACTTCAACGCCGGTTGTCATTTTGCTTTTCCCTTCTTTTTCTTCAAAACCGAATATCCAACAATCGCAGCGAGTGCAACAAGGCCGCCGCCAATGATCCATGAACTTGCATTATTGGATCCTGCGCCGCCTTTCGTGCCTGCGGTATCTTCTTCCGGGCTTCCTAAAACATAATTTTGGTATGCTTCCCTTGTGCTCGGGCTATCATCCATCGCTTGAGTATTGAGGAATTTTTTATAATCCTGCAACAGATTAAGTTTTTCCTGATCAATCTGATTTTGTTCTTTTGCAAAATCAAGATTTTGCTTTGCGAGATCCTGCGGTGTGCTGCTGTTTGTCAAATTTCTAAAAGAATATCCAAGATCCTGCATGCCCTGCCCTCCAAGCTTACCGATTGCATAAGTTGCGCCGCCAACTACTACTGCGCCGGCCCCAACCTTTGCTGCTGTGGTTACGATCTTGCTTGAAGCGATCTCTTTGGCCTGTCTTGCAAATACTGATCCTGTGCTCTCTGCTGCTTTTGTCCTTGTTGAGATCTCTGCCGCTGTCTTTTCAATGGTTGCTGCTTTCGTGATCTCTGCGCCTCTCGCTATCTCAGCACTTTTTGCAATCTCTGCGCCTTTGGCAACCCCTGCTGCGGTTTTTTCTGTTTTAAACAGATCTCCAAAAAAATGTAAGTTAAATAATCCCATGCTCTCTTTTTTGTCAAATACCCTTTTTAAGCTTTTCTGAGAAATAGTGAAAAAAAGTTAAAGAAAAAAGAAAAATTAACAGGTTTAAACCTGTTCGTAATACTGCATGCACTCAATGAAGTAGTCGGAAGCTACGCTGTCGAGGGTTGTGCCCAAGCTGTAAACTTCAACAACGATCTGTTGAGATGCGCCAGCAGTAACCGGCACCCTGATCTTTGGCCTTTTGAATTCGTCACCGATGGTGTTGAATATCGCATTTGGGCCTGCCCATAACTGCCTGCTTTCTGTGCCTGCGGCGTTTTTCTTGAAGATCCTTGTTTGCCCGGCTGTTATCTGCGTGGTTGTGTCAGTTGCATAGAAATATCCGAAGTGGTAATTGATTGGGGTTACTTCTACCGCTGTGCCAAGTGGAACTGCAAATGTCAAAACTGCTGTCCATGTGGTTGTTGTCGCTAAATCTGCTGAGAGCCATGTGGCCCCATTTGCCGCCTTGCTTATGGTGAAGGGGCTTTTAACCAAATTATTTTCTGCCATTTTTTTGCACCTCATGCAAACTGAGTATTCAGATCAGCGGATCCATTTCCTGCTGTTTCTGCGGCACCCATGTTTCCTTCAACCTGTATCGGCATAACGCCACTCATGGCATTTATACCATACATGACAAGCTGCGGAGGCTGCCATTTTATTGCTGCCATCACATCATACAAAGCTGATCCTGCGGTGTGAACTGCTGCGCCTGCTGCTGCATATTTCAACACATCCTTAACCATTGCATTTGGGATTTTTCTGTATCCAAAATACAGGGCAAGGGTTGTTGCGCCGCTTGCAAGTGTCCTTGTGCTCACGACAGGGATCGGGCTTTTAATCTGTGATGCAAATTGTCCTACAAAATTCGCTGCGCCAAGTCCTAACGACATTTTTGCGCCCATACCCACGAGATCCATAAATCCATCGAGGGAGGGAACAACGCCGCCAAGCTTTTCGCCTTTTGTGCTTACTTCATCACTCATTTTGTTGCCTCCATACCGGTATATTGATCCGATATGATTATGAAAAGTTTGGTTATCTTCGGTTAATAAGTCTTTCGGTGTGCTTCCGGTGTGCTCTGTTTCTGAGGGCCTGACTTTCTCAATCATCGGATCATCCGAAAAGCCATAAAAATATGCGCTTCCCACCTCCAATTTTTTGATTTTGTTAAGATCATTCAGATCATCAAGGTAAGCTTCAACCGCCTTGAGATCCCTGAAAGCTGAAAGCTTGTGGATCACTAAATAATCGGCCTGCGACAGAATTGTTTTATCCAATCTCTGCGGCCTCTGCTCTATTGTGATCAGGCCCAAACCGCTGCTTCTATCTTCCTGCGACATGGCCCGCATTTCATCTTTTGCCTCGCTTTTGTCATACTCAGGCGCAAACTTGTGCGCTTCATCAATAACGATTGATCGGATCCCTTTTCTTTTATACTGCCTAAAACCTTCGAGCATCAGCTTAAGAAATTTCTGCTGCTCTTCAATAGTCATTCTTTGCGTGCCGATCACACAATTTTTTGAAGTTGTTGCAAGGAGAATCCCAAGCTTTTTTGGATTGGAAACTTTTTTGGCCTGAATATAAAAAAATCCCGGAAGGTTGCCATACGCATCTTGAGGATCCACGATTGTAAATGTCACGCCAAGCTTTAATCCTTCCTCAATAACAACCCTCGCAGTATAGCTTTTTCCTGATCCTGATTTTCCCATTATGACAATCTTTTTTGCATAATCCTCTGCTTTCAAACTAAATTTTTTTGTGATCATTTTTTGAAAAATGCTATTATTGCCATAAATGCACCTAAAACAACGGCAACAAAGCCGCCGCCGGTGATTATGTTGTTTTGGGTGTTTTCTATCCTCTCAACCCTTCCTTTAAGTCCGGGCTGATCTTTTTCTCCAATTACTGCTGCATGGATCTCAAGCATCATTGAGTGATCATTATTGATCTTCTCTCTAAGCAATGCGATTTCTGTTTCCTTGAAGCATTGATGTTTGGGCATATCTTAAACCATGTCATTTTTTGGATGCACCGATATTAAGGGGGGCGCACCGACTTGCACAATTTTTTCTGTTGCCGGTTTCTCTGCAAGTGATATTAGCTGCTCGTAAACTGCGATTTCCGCAGCATTTGGCTTAAATGTGCTCGCTGTGAATTTCACGCCTAATTGCGTTAATTTTTCTTCCAATTCTTTTTCGTTCATTTTTTCACCTGTAAAGCAATGGTTTTTTGAAAATCTTTTTTGTAGGGGGAGGATTAGGCTTGTATATTGGCCTTTCGGGTTTTGGCGCATTTTTTATCGGCCTATCTATTAACCCTGTGGCGTGCTGTTGCGATTGTGTGTTTGGATCCGGCCTTATTATGTATAAGGAAGGATTGATCGTATGGTGATCAACTGCGGATCCTCTGATCATATTTACAAGATCTTCGTATGCTATCATTCTATTGCCTCTCTCTCCCTGATCAACAGATACAAAATTAAGCCGGCTGTAAGGCTGCTTAAAAATCCTATTGCAAAAGCTTTATTTTGATCGCTGTTCATTTTTTTCTCACATCAGAAACTTTAGTATTTGGCCCCCCTAATTTTTCAAAAGCGACTTTTGCTTTTTTTATTGAAGTTCTTTTGGGAAGAATTAATTGCGTTTCCTCTGTGCGATCTCCATAATCTATTTTTGCAAGAAAAATTATTGTTTTTTTCTTATGATCCTTAACAAATTTCCTGATTGTAGATTTTGGCAATTCAGGATGCTCACTTTGCTCTTTTTCAAACTGAGATCTCACATCATGCGTTTTTTGATAATCAACTTCATGCGGCTCTTGAGAAGTTAATTTTTGATCCTGCGCAAGTCCTTTTTTTGTTGCATGGCCTTTATGCTTTCCAAGCTTTGCTGTGGCCTCACCGCCTTTTTCCTGTGGTGATTTTTTTTTATTTTTGCCGCCTTGTTTTCTTCCAATTTGTTTTCTCATATCAGCAAGCTTTTGCATGTGCTCTTTTGCCTCTGCGGATCCTTTGATCAATCTGCGCCCAACTTGCTCGATTTTTTTTGCGGTTGTTTCAACTACCTTGACCGGCACCTTGACAGCCGCTTCAACTGCATCTTTTGGCTTATCTCCCTCAAGAACTTTATAGAGAGCATACGCACCTAAGGCAACGCCTGCAATGGTTAAAATCTTTTTCAAATTCTGATCCATGATTGGCTTTTATAGAAAATGCGGTATTAAAGCTTTTCGGAAAAAAAGAGAAAAGAAGTTAAAATTATAATTGGGCCTGCAACTCTGCCCATAACTCTTTGACTTCCGGGATCATGCGCTTTTTCTTGATCTCAATATATTTTTCCTGCGCCTGCAACTCAATCAGCTTTTCAAATTCTTCAAAAGGCATTGTCTTTAAAAAAGTCCTCAGTTGCACCGGGAAGAAGGGCAAGAACATATTAAATTTAGATCTCAAGCCTTCCTTATCTTTGATCTGAACTTTAAGATCTGCTGTTGGCGTAGTCCTTATGTAATTCACGATTAATTGCATGTATCGCTGTATATCCTTTGTCATTTCCACTCTGATCAACTCCATAGTTTCCTCTGCTTTCGGCTGCTGTGCTGCCTGTGCCTGCAGTTGGGTTTTCTTTTGGGCAATGGCCTCATTTATGTTTGCCGGCTGCCCATCCTTTCGGGGCATTTCCTGCGCTGCTGCGAGATCCATGCCATTCTGCTTTGCTTTCTCTTCTTTGCTATCCCATATCTCATTTTGTGCTGCGGCCTGCATTTCTGCCATTGATCTCTGCTGCATGGCCCGATCCCTTGCTGCTTCTTGCTGTCCGGCATAAGTCCTTTCCATAGCAACCGGCATATAACTCACGCCTCCCGGCATGCCGCTATTCCTGCCTTTATTCATTTCGTAGGCTTCGCCCTGCAAAAACCACGATGTCACGCCGCCATCAGGATCATATTTGCGATCAAGCCTTTGCAGCGCACTCATGCCAACCCATCCCGGCGGCGGCATGGGGCCTTGCTGCCTTTGTTGCTGCTGCATCTGAATTTGCTGCATCTGCTGCTGTTGGTGCGCCTGTGCATTTTCTGCAAAGCCTTTTATGAACATCATAACCAACGGCCCATACTTCTTAACGCCATTGATCAGCGGATCGTCTTTTGTATCTGTGATATTTTGGAATTCCTCAACGATCTTTGCGAAATCCTTATCTGAAATATCCCCTTGCTTCGGGGCCGCCTGCGGTGTTGCTTCCATGATTTTTTCCTCCATTTTTATTTCCGGTTTCGTGATCTCTTTGATTGCGCTTTGCTTATCGTGCTTTTCATGGTATCTTTTTAAATGATACTCTCTAAGCCATTGCTTTCGCTTCTCGATCTGCTTATATTTCTGCAAGTGCTTCGGCAGCTTGCTTTCATCTATTGCCTGATCTTCACCCATTTTTTCAGCCTCTCATTAAACTCATGCGTTTTTGTTGATCTCAATAATTGCGCTGTCCTGTTGTTATTCAAAAAAGTGGTTTCGCCCAACTTTTCCCGAATCTCTGCAACCGCATCTTGTGTTGTGAAATCCTGTTTTTCCTCTGCAAAATCTTTTAAGGCAACCTTTATATCAATGGTTGTTCTTATTTTCCTCTGATCTGATTTTAATTTTTCCATGCCGGGCTTTTCCCGGTAAGCAGCTATTTAAAACCCTTCAATTTTAAATTCTGATGCGTGATAATGCTTGCAGATCACTCGGGCAAGAAACCATCTTTCAATGCCGGCTTTCTCTGCAAATTCGCAATACTGAAAATCCTCTGTCCAATCTTCTTTTTTATATGAGTAATCAAAAGCGATCTTCTCAAAAACAGATCTTGCAAGCAATAAACTGCCAAACCCTGATCCCCACATCGGCACGCACTCGCCGCTTTTCACTAATTCTTGGATCTTATCGTATGTGAAATTTGTATTTGTCACCGGATCAAGGATCACAGCTTGTTTTGTGCCCTTGTAAAAATAAAGGCCGCTGATAAAATCTTTTTTCTGATCCATGAGAAGCTGTATTGCATCGAGCAAGAAAGGGATTGTGTCGCTGTCCATCCAATACATGAAATCAAAATTGTTTTTGATGGCAAAGATCCTTAATATTTCCCTTGCGCCTGAAAGCCGATATTTTCGGCTGTCATTCTCTGCATGCGGCATCTTGAGCACATGGATCTTTTTTTCCTTGATCTCGACTTGCTCAAGCAGGGCTGCTTTCTTATTCACGCTTTCCTCTGTTTTCCCATTCACGCAAACAGCAACCTCGTAATTCTGATAAGTTTGCGCTGCGATCCAATTAAACCACTCATTGATCGAATATTCCTTGCCATCCCCTAATGGGCAGCAGATCAACACTTTTTTTTCTTCACTCATTTTTCCCTCCTGATCATTACAAAAACAAAAGCAGCTACGATTATAAGGATCCCTCCCAAATTAAATTCAGGCACCGATGCGCTGCTTGCCGCCTGATGCCCCGATGGAGGGAAGAGTAGCAAGAAAAGAACAACAATAATTATTGTAAATAAAATAAATAAACTTCCGGTTAGATCATCCTGTGCTAATTTGTCTTTCATTTTTTCATCAATCCCCTTTGCCTTTTCCATTGCTTAAATTTTTTAGATCTGCGCAGATCTTCGCATGCGCCGCTGTTGGCGTTAAGCCAAATGATTATGTGCCCGAAAGTCCAATCTTTCATCTTCTCAGCTTGCCCGGCCCTTGCGCCTGCAATCCTCAAAAAATAATATTTAATTTTCCTTTCGCTTTTTGTTTGTTTGCCGTTTATGAAGTTTGGTTTTTTGTGTGCGCACTCTAATTTTCTTAATGTGTCCTTGCTCACCATCAATCCTTTAAAGCCTTTTGTGCATTGCTCATATTCCTGTTTTTCGTCTGTTGTTGTAAACTCAACGCCGCATTTATTGCATTCAAGGATCATTTTCTAAACACCACAACCATTGAAGGAAAAGGTGCGCTGTATTTGCCGCCCTGAAATTTCAAGCGGCCTTTGATAAACCTGATCTCTGCTTTGTTTGCAAGGATCAATTCGTGAAACCAACACGTATCTGTCCGGGAAGGGATAAGATAAACAAGTGTTTTTGCATGGCCTGCCTGCATCTCTGCAAGGCCTTTTGATAAGAAGTTTTTTATGTTGGAGTATGGAGGATTGATAAATATAACCCCCCCCCAATTGACGTTAAAAGCATCAAAATTTGCGTGAATAGGGCATGGATCAAAATCAAAATGAAATTCCTGATCTAATAGTTCATAAAGATCTCTTGGCGTTTCCCAATGATCACTTTTTTTTGAAAAAACAACTTTATTGAGCATTATGATCGCCTCCAAACTTTTTTAATTTAAAGCAAAACATCAAAGCGAGCACATGCGAGCAACTGCAACCATCAAGGCCGCCTTCGCCCCTCGCTTCCCTCGTTTGCCATCCCTGACAATTACACTCAAATTTCTTTGCTGCATTTTTATAGATCTTGTAATCTGAGGAATTGTAATCAATGGCAAACGCCTTTTTATGAAATTCCCGGATCTGCCCATCCTCGCCTTTTAGCATCCATACTTCCTCAGAATTCAGGGGCAAGCAAACGAAAGTATATTTGCTTGAAAACTCAGCATCATCGCCCACATATTTAATACAATCATTCTCGACAAAGTGCATTGCCTTCTTTGCCTGTGTGCTCTTTAATTCCTTTGTATGCTTGCACCAAAACCGCACATTTTCCAAAGTTATTTCCTGCGGCCCCTCGCTGATCGCTGTTTCCCTCTCCTCGATTGTTACCATTTTACCCCCTGCCCACAATTAGGGCAAACTTCAAATTTTGTTCTTTTTTTTAGTGGATAATTGCATCGTGGGCACTTTCCTTTTGTCTTTGCAAATAACCATTCCAATAATTCAAATAGATCCATTTAAACCCCTCACAACTTCCTCAAATTCATCGGCCCGATCCTGCCATGATTTCATCGCCGGCCTTTTTTCAATGCAATTCATTTTCAGCCTTTCATAATAACTTTTTGTAAAGGCCAAGCTTTTCAACTGCGCAATGAATTCGTGCCAATATTCCGGCTTGAAAGGATCACCCGAAACAAGTATGCCGCAGTTATCAACAACCTCTGGAAGTGCACCGGTGTTTGTTGCAACAACAGGACAAACAGCGGCAATACTTTCATACGCAGCTGCGCAAAAGGTTTCTACAAACCTGTTCGGAAACGCCAATATTGTGCTTTGCTCAAGGATCTTAAAAACCTCTTTATTAGTTTTCACGCCATGCAATGTTATGTCCGGATCTGCGTTTGCATCATCATAAATCTTTTTAAAAAAAGCGTCTTGCTGTGCTGCACCATATAAAGCCATTCCTGAACAAATGTTTAATTTCACGCCGGGAATCTCTTTTTTGATTTCGGGCCACATCTTCATAAGAATATGCAAACCCTTGACAGGACTGCTTGCATACGCCAAAACAAAAGGATCATTTGTTTTTTGATAAAAGTTTTTGCCGTCAGTCGAATAATGATACTGATCATAAAATTTTTTGTCTAATCCCTCGCCGATGATTGCGATTTTATTATACGGCACTTGGAAATTATGCAATTGATCCGCATGATATTTTGAAAGCACAATAAATTTATTTGGTAGTTCTAAAAACTTGTCAATGTGCAGATTAACCGGCGCATCCATGTTATCCTGCATCCAAAAGATCAGTTTTTTATATTTGAATTGCTCAAATCTGAATGGCATGCGATGCACCACAAGCAGATCTGTTTCAATAGGCCCTTGCACGAGATTGTGCCATTGCACGCCATGCGCCACGCCCTGAAAATCTGTATTTGTGTAAAAATGCACCTCATGGCCTTTTGCCGCTGTGTTCTTTGTGATTTCAAGGATGCACCGATCAGAGCACCCCATCCCCTTTTCCTTTTCCATGTCCGGGTATTTTTTAAACCCGGTGAAATCCAAAAAAGTTATTTTCATTTTTCAAGGGAAGGCCCAAGCGTTGATCTTGTTGATCAAGCAAGCTTTGCTGCAAGCATCCACAGAATAAACATTGCCGCCTGTTGAAATCTGCGCCGAGATCGGCTTTATTGGAAAAGCAATCTCTTTTCCGCACCCATCACAAAAAGTTTTTTTCATTTTTCCCTCACGCCAAATTGCCTTTGACTAAGGCTTTTAATTTTTGCAGTTTTTTGATCCTTTCTTCCTTTGTGCCGATCCTGAAAAAATCAAGTATTTTGATAAGATCATTTGTTTTCACGCCGTTACCTATATTTATAACCTGTGCATAATTTGCGCCATCTGTTAGATCTTGCACTAAATCAAGCAGCAGATCCATTTCCTCAAGCGATGGCAGCACGCCCATAAATTCCGCATATCTTGCGCCGGTGTATTCTGCAACATCACGAATAAAATTAAAGTCATTCTCAAGATCCGCCCATTCGTAGGCAAGCTTTTTTAATTGATCCTCGCTTAATTCAATCCCTTGCCCTCCGATGCTCTCAGGATTAAACCT
>Ga0172381_10006762_pt1 | contig 11458 bp, 15 predicted proteins | sample Leawel6488metaG_FD_119754 | JGI IMG/M metagenome (GOLD analysis project Ga0172381, IMG submission 119754) | Leachate microbial communities from a municipal landfill in Southern Ontario, Canada - Leachate well 64-88 metaG | ecosystem: Engineered > Solid waste > Landfill > Unclassified | place... | reverse complement strand
GCGTAAGTTTCTAATAGATACAGATTTTATGTATCTTGTAAACTTGTATTTTGTATGCTTTTACCTACATCTTATTAATTGAAAGACCCCACGTCTAAAAATTAATAAGATTGCCTGTTAAAAATTGCTGGTAGGCAACTTTCCACTAAAGGAGTTTAACAGGGTTAAATTTTCAAAAAAACTTGATATAATATCCTCAAAAACAAAACCGCTTTTAAGGCGGTGTTTACTGAACAAAAAAATTCAGCAAGTTATCCGCTTCTTTTTTTGGTAGTGTTAAATAGAATATTTACCATGTACTTACCAGTATATTCCAAAACCAAATCCATGTCAATACCCAAAACACATCAAACCGGTCTGAAGCGTTCATCACAAAAAAAGGGAGCGATTTCTCGCTCCATGAAACTATTGCTTCTGCCCATGAATTGGGCATTTTTCGTCTGTTCCTGTTTTGACGGGCGTGACTCCCCCAAAGCCAATCCTCACGTGAGGACAAATGCATTGCGGGTCTTTTTTCCCAAGCCCGAAACAATTCGGGCAGGCAGTATAATTATGCGAATCAGAATATTCGTAACCGCACACATCACACTTGAAGTTATAACTGGTCATCTGCAAACCCCCATATTATTAGGAGAAAATCTCAATCTTCCAGGCCATCCGCATACGGAAGAATGTCTTCGACGCTAAATTTTGCATCAACAAAGAAAACGTCGGCCAATATTCGTGCGATTACTGCAGCCACCTCCAAGTGACAACTGCGGTTGTTTACCAAACCGCTTACGATCAGGGCGAGTTCGTGGACAGCCCTGGAGCAATAATGTTCCATGGCCAACAATGGCGTTGGTTCATGACTTAGGCACTTGACGATGTCATCGAGATACCCAAGTGCAAATTTACAATGAACAAGATTCGGATTGCGATCAACGATAGCACTCATCACAACAACCGCTTTTTCCACCGCAGCTTTGTCGGTTTTCTCGAACATAGCATTCCTCCCAAACAAAATTTTGAGGGCAAAACGTTGATTTATATTTATCACAGCACAAAATAAAAATCAAACAAAAAGGCGCGGTACGTACGCGTCTTTTTGCATTTATTGTTAATCCGCCAGTGAGGCGGAAATCCATTGATTTTTTTATCTCTCTTCCATCTTTCTGTGCATGTCTGAAATAATTTTGGCGGCTGTGTCTTTTCCTCCAAGTCCAATTGCCAATCCAATTCCCAATGCCAAGGCTCCTACAACTCCGTAAACAATTGATGAGTAAAGGGTCTTAACCAAAAGCGATGAAGGTAAAAGTTGATCCAAAATCAAGAAGAATGTGAAAACCCAAATTGCCCATTTTACAATTGAAGCTGCAACAAATCCCGAACCAACTTTCAATCTTTCTATTGTTGTTCTGACAATTTTTTCTACAACATCAGAAATAATAATTGCAACCACAAAAACCAATACAGCTACAATTACGTTTGGCAGATAATTCAACACTTGTGTTAAAAATCCTGCAAACGCGGTCAATTTTAGAATGTCAACTGTAATGAGCAAAGTTACTACTACGAAAACCCACTTAAATATTGCTCCAATAAACTCTGAAGGATTTACATCAACATTTGCTCTTTGCAATGCCCTCCTCCACCCTTCCTTCTCAAACAGCTTATTAAACTTTACTGATTTTAATATTTCGGAAATTAATTTGCCAATTCCGACAGAAATTAAATAACCGATAATGAAAACTACTATTGCTACTACCAAGTTTGCTATAAAAGCTATCAGCTGTTGCAAAAAAGGTTGCACAACTGTTAGCCAATCTGCATATGTCATAATTTTTTCTTTTTATTTATTAATTAATATACCTAAAGATCTGCTCGACCTTTATTAATATTTGATTACATTTAATCATTATCGCAATTCCCAAAACACAAATCAAGCCCCCTACCTGTGGATAAGTATTACAAGTACTTGCTCCACTCCTCGGGCAAAGGAATTTCCAGATTGATTTGTTTGTCCTCGGTTGCAGATTTAAACGAAATCGCTGTGGCACACAACGCAATTGCGTTTTTACTTTTCCAGTCGCCAAAATATTGTCGCACAATAGATTCATCAGCATACTTTACATCTCCCAAAATCGGGCACCCCATTTGGTTCATCTGAATCCTAATCTGGTGAAACCTGCCGGTTTTCGGCAAAATTTTCAGCAATGAAAACTTTTCATTTGACCTGACAACTTGATATTCAAGTTCGGCTGTCCTGGTTTTTGTTGCCTTTTTTATTTCTTCCAAAAGTTCCGCATCGGTTTTGTTCGTAAAACCTTCAGCAAAAAAAGATATCTTATTCACCTGCTCCTTTATCACTCCTCTTTCCTCTTTCGGTTTCCCCACAACAATCCCATGATAAGTTTTTTGTATCGTATGATTTCTAAATTGTTCAGACAATCGTGAAGCGCCCTTAGAAGTTTTCCCAAACAAAACAATCCCCTGCACCGGCTTATCCAGCCTATGCACCAGCCCCAAAAACACATTCCCCGGCTTATCATACTTCTCCTTTAAATATTCCTTCACCAAATCCATCAAATTGACATCCCCCGTCCTATCCCCCTGCGTCAAAACCCCCGCCGGCTTCTCCACCGCAATAATATGATTATCCTCATACAAAACTTTAATACTTGACATACATTATTTAATTTATTATTATATTACATCACCCACAGAAAGAAGGAGGATCGATGGCTGTATATATTTGCGTTGATGGCTTTGTAAGACTGGATTTTAGCCTTTCTGAGTCAATGCAAGAGGAATTTGAATGTTGGCGCGAAAGCGAGGACATCTCTTCCTGCAGAGTCGGAAAACATCCCGGGCTAATCTTCTCCGTGGCAGATGCAGAAAAAGTTACCAACTGGCTAGAGGAGCACGGTTTTGTGAGGGCCGTGGTTCGCAATGGTGCATGGACCGCACCGTAGAAATCGCCTCGACGGCGATAACACGCACATGGAGCGCTTAACCACAACGCTCCCTTTTTTTACTATTTTATCAGGTTTGTCGTTATTTTTACAAGCTTGTCTTTTTCTTTGGGGTCGGAAATTGCAATCAAAAGCGAGAGCGCGGTAAGGGCGTTGTCATTTATTTTCTTTTCGCCGGTTTCTCTGTAAAGATATTTATTCTTGTCTAAAAAGTAAACAAACAAAAACGAGCCGATTCTTTTGTTGCCATCAATAAACGGATGGTCTTTTATAATAAAATACAAAAGATGACTGGCTTTCTCTTCAATGCTGGGGTAAAGCTCCTTTTTGTCAAAAGTCTGATAAATCGCGCCCATCAATCCCTTCAATTTTTCCCCATTTTCTTTCCCAAAAAACTCACTAGCTTCCTTTTTGCCCAACAAATCTTTTTTTATTCCGGCAATAACTTCGCCAACCCCAACATAACCCAAAACAAAATTCCCCTTTCCTGCTTTTGAAGTAGAAAGTTTTTCTGTGTCATACTGCTCCAGCAAGGTCAGCGTTTTAGAATAGTCTCCCAGCAGACTCAAAATCTCCTTCTCCTGCCCCACCGCTAACTCATGCCCGGATTTTTTTTGCATAAAATCAATCGCGCTTTTCAGCTCCTCAAATTTATTTCTCGCCTCCATCAAATATTTTTCATTCACCGCATAGCCTTTCACTAAATAATCCTTTAATGTTTTCGTTGCCCAAATTCTAAATTGTGTTGCGCGCTTGGAGTTGACTCTATATCCAATTGAGATAATTAAATCCAGATTATAAGTCTCAATATTTCTTTTAACGCTTCTTTTTCCCTCTCTTCGAACTATTTCCATTTTGGAAACAGTTGAATTTTTATTTAATTCTCCCGATTTGTGAATATTAGCAATGTGCTTGTTTATAGCAGGCACTTCCGTTCCAAATAAAAGGGCGATTTGTTTTTGCGTAAGCCAAATAGTTTCGTTTTCCAACGAAACATCTATTTTTATTTTCTTGTCGGGAGTCTGATAAATAACAATCTCCCCCTTTTTAATCTCCTTTTCCATATATTTCTACATTACCACAAACCCACCGCAATAATATGATTATCCTCGTACAAAACTTTTATAGTTGACATATACTTAATATTTTAGTATTGTCTAAAATAGCAACTTGAAGGTTTCGACTTTTTCTTCCAATCTAAAGGGGTACAGTCATGACCAAACAATCTGTCTACGGCGAGACATGGCAATCGGTAAACCAAGTTTACTGCATGTCGAACATCAAAAAGCTTGCTGTTTGTTTATTCATCCTGATACTGGGAGTTTCGATGGATGCCCCCTATCAATGTTATCTCCACAAAATCGAATTTGGCGCGACGCTTCTATCGCTAGCGATTATTATGTACATTGTCGTGGCATACCATCCGCCGCTAAGCAAGGTCATGTTGTGCAAAAACTGCCACAATGTGCACAAAAGAGAAGAACTCGAAATCGGAGACGCGGGAGATTACCATGAAAAAGGCCCTCCAGTGGCATTCTGCCCCGATTGCGGCTCCGATAAGCTTCGTCCATATAAACAATAGCTGCCACTGAAGCCGGCACTCGCCCTGCGAAAGCGAAAATTTGCGGGGCTTTTTTATTTGTTCAATACTTGCCGTTTGGCGCTAGTACGTGTTTTTCACTCGAGTGGAAAACACGTACTTCCTACATTTTCAATAATTCTTTTATGCGGTCGGCTTCGGTTTCCACCACTGGGCCGAAATATTCGCCGTTGTGGGCGTGGACTCCGGTGCCTTTGTAAATTGGCGCTTTTTGGTCTAAGTGCAGGCTAAAAATAAAACTTGCTCCGGCTTGTTTTACATAAGCATGAAACCTTGGGTAGTTCTGTCCAGTAAGCCGTCTTACTAAATTATATTCCCCATTCTCCTTTGTATCAATAATTTGATACCCCAGGCTCCTCGCCACCCCCACAATATTTTCCTGCACATTTTTAATTTCAAAATCCATATTTAAAAAATTAACTTATCAGTCACTTCAGGTTATCAATTGATAACCTGATTTATTTTAATAAATTTTTTATATCTTTTTTTACAATTACAAAACTTCTTCCAACCTTCACGGCTTTTATTGCCCCTCTGTTTATTCTCTTCAAAACCGCCACTCGGCTAATTTTCAAAATCTTCGCCAGTTGTGCCACTGACAAAAAATCACTTTTTTCTATTAAAATTTCTCTTAAATTTCCCACCATGTTCTATATACTTCAGGTTATCATATGATAACCAACACTTTTCTAACCATGTTTGAACTCAATTACATCGCCATCGCGAACAACATACTCTTTGCCTTCGGTGCGGAGTTTGCCTTGTTCGCGGGCTTTGGGGTAGCCTCCGCAGTCTAGGAGGTCTTTCCAGAAGACGACTTCGGCTTTTACAAATTTGTTTTCAAAATCGGTGTGTATGGCGGCGCCGGCTTTTGGGGCTGTGTCACCCTTGTTTATTGTCCAGGCGCGAGTTTCGTCTTCTCCGGTTGTCAAAAATGTTATCAAGTTTAAAAGTTCGTATGATTTTTTGATCAAAACATCTGTCTCCGACAATTCCGGCAAACCCAACTCAACTCTTTCCTCTCGCGACAACCCTTCTGATTCGTATTCAGACTGCACATCCACGACCAAACAATTATGAGGGTCCGACCCTCCAAGCAATTGGAGGGTCGGACCCTCCAATTCTTCATCCTTGCCGTTTAGCAGATACAATCTTGGCTTGAAAGTTAACAGCTGAAAACTATTTAATATTTCTTTTTCATCTTCTGCCCAAGTTTGGTCTATCAAAACTTTTTCGGCAGACAAAAAATCTTTTGCTTTTTTTATCACAGCCATTTCTTTGACTGCTTCTTTTTTGTTTTGGCGAAAATCTCCGCTCAGCGAATCAATTCTTCTGTTTATAGTATCTAAATCTTTTAAAATAAGCTCAACATCCAAAATTTCTTTTTCTTTTAAAGGATTGACGCTCTGCCCCGCCTCATCGGCGGGCAGGGTATTTATAATGTCATCTTTTTTAAAAGCGCGCAAAACATACAAGATTGCATCGGTCTCGCGTATATTTGCCAAAAATTTATTTCCCAACCCTTCCCCTTCACTTGCGCCCTTTACCAACCCCGCAATATCCACAAAGTCCACAGTAGCATATATCTTCTTCTTAGATTTTGACAATTCAGCCAATTTATCAACCCTTTCATCGGGCACCAAAACCACCCCAACCGAAGGGTCAATAGTAGCAAACGGATAATTAGCAATCAAAACCTGTTTTTTGGTTAATGTTTTAAATAGTGTCGATTTCCCAACATTTGGAAGACCAACAATCCCAATACTTAATGCCATATTAAAAAATTATGCCATAAAATTGGCTCGAAAGCAACAAAAAAGCCTGCTTGGTTCTTAGAGAACCAAACAGGCGAATGCTTAGACCAACCCTCTACGACGATGGGATTACGGGAAGCGAGAGCCCAAAAACTTCCTTGAATTTCCCGGCGGTCATGGCTGTTTCAAACACGCCATTCATTCTTGTCCTCCGGTCTGCCAATTTCAACTCGCTAAAATCAAGCCGACCGCGAGCGGTTGTTGGGGCATGAGAAAAACCCAAATTGCGCATCTGGCAAAGGAAAAACCAGGCTTTCTCCGAGGTGTAATCTTGCCATGCCGAACGCATCCTTTGTGCCAGTTCTTTACTGCTCCAGCCAGGCTTTGACAAGACAACCGCCGCCTTAAATAAAAAATCGCCTAACACGTCATCTTTGTATGGCAAGCGCGGCCTACCGTCAAGTCCGAACGGAACTGGCGATAGCGTAATGGTGCCGTTATGGTAGCGCATATCAACTTCGAAAAGGGCGAAAATGTCTTCTTCTTCGCGCCTCCCTGCAAGACGCAATCTAGCAAGTCGCGAGCGTCCTTCAGCTTCTTGCACATCATCCCACATAACGCTATGAAACTCTGTGCTATTAGAGAAAGAGCGCGGGTCAGCAGTATCTGGGTGGTCAATCACAATGTGATTGTCGCTGGCAGAACGCTGATTGTACCAGCCCATTTGCAACAGGAACGGAACCATCTCGGGGTTGCGAATGCTCACACATCGCGAAATCGGGGTGTAGAATTGAACGGACATCGTAGAACTCCTTTACCTGGCTTAGGCCAATTGCTCGAAGTGAGACAATTCAACCACCATCGAAGCCCCAGGTTAGCAGATGGATTTTGAAGAGCTAAATAATAATTAACATTTTAAGTCATTTTGTCAACTAAAAACCGCCTGTTGGGCGGCTTTTGTGTGATTAAAAATATTTTTTAGAGTCTTCTAAATTTTTGAATAATAACGCTTTTATACCAAGAGAGTTTGCTGTGTCTATATTTTTTTGTCTATCGTCAAAGAATAACATTTCTCCTGGTTTCATTTCTGGTAAAAGCTTGAACAACTCTTTGTAAAATTCTGGGGTATCTTTTTTACAGCCTGTATCGGCAGAGGAAATGGTATAGTCAAACACTTTGCCCAAACCCATTTCACTTTTCATATACAAAACTCTGTGTTTTTCTTGGTTGGTTGCAAGAATGCAAATCTTGCCCGAGCTTTTTAGCGCTCTTATAAAATCTATCATCTCTTTGTCCAGCTGATATCCATCGCCAAACCAAAATTGTAAAACTTCCTCAACTGTCCCCTTCCAACCCCATTTCTGCAAATGTGGCAAAATAACTTCTTTCAAATCTGCTTTTCCAACCAAACAGTCTTGAAACTCATTGTCAAAAAAAATCATAATATCCTCCAGCGGTATGCCAAATTTTTCAGAGTATCTTTTACTAAACCACTCTCCATGCATCACCACTCCATCCGCATCAAAAATAACTGCCTTTATATTCTCCATTTTGTTATTTAACTACCAGCCGCCACCGCCTCCTCCGCCTCCACCACCGCCGGCGCCACCGGCTCCAGCGGAGCCGGAATAGCTGGATGTGGTTTGGGAAATGCTTGTGGTTATGCTGTTTAGTTGGCTGGTAAAAGTGTTTAAGTCGAAATTGGCGTGGTTGTAGCCAACAAACCAAATTGGGTGGTAATTTTTGAAATAATCTTCGCCGTATATTTTTTGCATTTTCTTTGCCCACAGGCCGGCTATGCCAAAAACTATTGCGTAGGGCAAAAACTTATCAAAAATATTTTCTTTTTCGTAAAATTGCTGGCGATAATCTTCGGCTTGGCGCATATAGCGCTCAAAGCCTTTTATTTTAAAAAGCAAATCTACTCCGGCTTGAGTGCGCTTTGGCATTAAAGCGCCAAAAATAAATAAAATAATTCCTGATAGTGAAAGGCTTATAAATAATGGAATTATTTCAAATGCAATTGCCGCAAAAGACGAAAAAATAACTAAACCTCCAAAAATTAAAAACACAACACTGTATAAAAAACCTTTTTCAGCTACCCAGCCTTGTTTTATGGCGTCGTCTTTGGCCGCCTTCTTTATAGCAGGGACTTCCTGGTAAAATTTATCTTTTAAATCAGAAAGTTCTACGCTGTCTTTGCCCTCGCTAAAAAGTTTGCCCAGTAAAATATTTTCTGTCTCTGTAAGTTTTTTTGTGTCGTAATTTTCTTTGTTTTTTGTAAGCTTTATTTCTTTGTGTTTGAAAAACAAAGCTTTTTTCTCAAGCTCTTCTATGGTAATAAATCGCCTGACTGCCAGGTCAATAATAGTGGCTGTAATCAAATTTTCACGCCAAACGCCCGTAGTAATAACCATGCCCATTTGCATTGGAGTAATATTGTCCGGTATGCCAAATTCCGGCGGAATTGGCTTTTTCATTTTTGGGTCTTTGCCGTACTTCCTCCACAATCTAAAAGTAAAAATAAATACAGTTATTGGAATTAAAAAAGAAAAATACCAGAAATAATCGCCATATATTTCCCAAAATGTGGGCTGGTAAACCTCAAAAATGCCTTTTGGAAAAGTTATTGAGGCGGTAACTCCCTGCTTTGGCTGTAACGCAGACAAAGATGAAAAAATCAACGTACCATTTTTGACCCAAAAATATGTTGCCAAACTTTTGTCTTTTGAGCCATACGTTCCAGTGTAGTAGTCTACAACTGCACTATTTTCTGATATTTCCGCAGGAAAACTTATTTTTGCAGAAAAATTATTTATTTTTATATCCCAATAGTTTCCTGTTAGGTTCCAGTACAGCTCGTCAAAATCTGCGCTACCAAACCTTACTGCATTTTTTACCTTGTAAACAATTTTATAATAATTTATGCCAGAAACAGTTTTGTTTGCGTCGCCAATTTTCCAGGTTATAGTGTTGTTTTCTGTTATAGTCTCAAACTTATAAGGCTTGCTGCTAAAATCTGTGATGCTTACCAATTCTACCGGAGTTTTGATAACGCCTTTATCTGTTTTTGTCTGCAAAGGCAAAACCCTGAAAATGCCATGTTTGTTTGGCAAATCTCCGCAGTCAGCAATTATCAATTCTGTAATTGAAAGCGATAAGTCTTTATTTACTGTAACACTCGTATCAAAATTCTTAAGATACCAATCAGTAATCGGCTCGCTTGTCTCTGCAACACAACTCTGCGCCCCTAAAAGCAGGCAAACACAAATAAAACATATAAAAAGATAACTTTTCTTCATATTATTGGACAACTATTTGGCCGCAGTGGGCACAGCGTTTGGCGGAGACGGGGATGTCGCTAAGGCACTCGGGGCATTTTTTGTGGGTTGGCTTCTGGCCTTTTCTGACAGTTCTCTCCATAAAGGCATTCATTGGCAGAATAACACAGAAATAAATTGCTGCCGAAACCAACAAAAACGAAATCAAAGCGTTTATAAATTCGCCGTACAAAAATTTACTTCCATTTAAAGTAAAAGACAGACCAGAAAAATCCGGCACTTTTGCAACCGCTCCAATAAAAGGCGTAAGCAAACCTTTCACCAATGTGGTTACAACTGTCCCAAACGAAGCTCCAATCACCACGCCAACCGCCAAGTCAACTGCATTCCCCCTTAATATAAAATTTTTAAACCCCTCCAATATTTTTGGCATATATTGATATTTAATGATTATTAAGTTATAATACACGAAAATGGGCCCGTGGTATAGTGGCAACACATCTCGTTTGCAACGAGAAGCTGGGAGTTCGATTCTCCCCGGGTCCACACAACAAAAAACCGCATTTCTGCGGGTTTTTTTATTTTATATTTAGAATTTTTACTTTTATTTTTTTGCTGCCGCCAATGAAGTCAAATTCTTGGCCGGACTCTTTGCCGAGTAGCATTTGTCCTAACGGCGAATGATAGGAAATTTTATTGTTCAAAATGTCGGCTTCTGTGGGGGCTACAACCTGATAATTTTGTTTTTCGTTGCCAAACATAATTTCTATTTCAGAACCAATTTGCACAACCTCTGCCCCGTCTTTTTCCCTTATAACTGCTTCGTTTATGGCAACTTCCAATTGCTCCGCTCTGCCAAGCAAAAACGACATTTTATCTCTGGCGTCATGATAACCTGCATTTTCTTTCAAGTCGCCAAAAGCCCGCGCTTCGGCAATAAGCTTTTTTGTTTCCTGTATCTGATTCTCCTTTATATCCCTCAACTCGTCCTTTAGTTTATGTAGTCCCTCTTTTGTAAAATATTGCACCATAGTAAGTATATTCTACACCGTAATCCCACTTTTTTCAAGCCAAGTAAAAAAAATCGCCGAAGCGACTTAAAAGTGAGCAGGTACGCAGCTGCGATGTGCCAATGCATTCCGTAGGAGACAAACCTCCAAATGCCTTCAACCAGATCTACTCCGGTCTCCAGCTTGTCGAAATCTGGCTCTACGCCCTGCTCTCCTCGAGGAAAAAAAATAGTAGGTTCCCGTTTAGCCCAGGATGATAAATCACCCATCTGTAGGAGTGTGTGCCAGAAGATAGCATTACTGCTAATTTTGTAACTTCTGCCAAGAAGACCTCTCGGTCTATTTTCTTGGATGACACATCCTTCAACCCGACCACGCCAGCGTAAGCGTACAGCTTCACAGCGTGTTTCGTTTCGGCTCTTCCCGATCGCTCTTCGTGGAGGACGGCCCTCCGGAGCTTGGGAATCTCGGTTTGATTTCTTCGGAAACCTACTCTCTCGTCAAAGAACAAGCAGTCGGCAAGCGAGCCTCGGAGGCGGTCTAGATGGCCAGAAGGGCAAATCGCTGGTCCAATCTGTAAATGACTACGCTTCTTTGGCTGCTTGCCGACTGTGGCGCTGATTGCTGACTAAACTGCCCCGATTTCTGGGCTCTTTTTATAAAGCGCAAAAATCGGGGCAATTTTGAGACTGAATTTACCCTTCGACTTCGCTCAGGGTAAATTTTTTACGAAAAATTTAGTTTCTTAAAGTTGTTTCGAATAAGAAGAATTTCATGCGACTCTTCTCAAAACGCATTCAGTTAGAATTCAGAACGATTCAACATACTCCTCGAACGGAGCCGGTTGAACCATGCTGAT